>Ga0181343_1001257_pt1 | contig 10176 bp, 20 predicted proteins | sample Su13VDMLBSD_FD_130110 | JGI IMG/M metagenome (GOLD analysis project Ga0181343, IMG submission 130110) | Freshwater viral communities from Lake Michigan, USA - Su13.VD.MLB.S.D | ecosystem: Environmental > Aquatic > Freshwater > Lake | place: USA: Michigan | collected 2013-07-15 | reverse complement strand
TGTATGTGCTCGCCGATGAGGGGAAATGAGATGGACTTCCGTAGCATTGATGAGCTGCTCCTATATGTCCGGGCCAATCGTCTGGCCTACTCCACGGTATCCTACCGGGATACGCGGCTGGTAATCGTGGCCCTTAGGGGAGGCAGTGATAGCTATCTGTTCAACGAGTACACGGGGGACCGGGAATGATTACGCTCATAGTCGTTGGCTCATTACTCTTAATCGGTACAATTATTGCAGACAACATTAGGGTACCAACCGACACCGCGGGCGATGGCTTTTCGCCCGACAAGATGAGGATGCTATCATACCGCGAGCTGAGGAAGGAGCGGCGTAAGGATGTACATAATTAAAAGCGCATTAGGCGAGACTACGGATGTCTCCGTTACCCGGTTCGGATGTAGTGATGGGGCTACGGAGTACCACCTTCCTGAGGAGGCCCTTACCCTTTGCTACATTGATGAGGAGGGTATCGTTATCAAGGTGGGGCGAAAGTCAATCCGTCTTAATGAGACACAGTGCAATGGACTATTCGCCCTGCTCCACGTCATTAATGTTGACACCCATGGCAGGCTGGGAGAGCCCGCGATATTTCAACTGAAGAAGGACACGGGGGTACCATTCTAATGCAGGGCAGGCATGACCTCATTGTAACGCTGGCGAATCTATCAATGGATGCGATGACCGAGGAGGAGATTATCCGGCTATGCCCGGCTGACTATGGGAGTGAGGTAACGGAGGACCACCTCAACTATATCTGGGATGTTATCTATACCGAGTATGATGACATGGGTGATGATGAGCTGCATCAATTAGTGCAGCGCATTGAGGATGAGCGGCGCAGGGATATCATGAGTAGGTGGATGGAGGGAGAGAGCGACGAGGAGCCGGTCACTATACCGAATCCAGGCCGCACGCTCCACTAGCCGTGTGTGTGTACTAATTATAGACAGAGGCTGGGAGGTTGGTCAAGTGTTTTGTTTACCCCACAGAGTATCCCTTGTGCTGGCCGTCGAGGGAATACCCGTGCGCTGGGAGACCATCAAGGTACCCAATCCATCGGGCAGCTGCCCATTCTGCCGGGCCAACAAGGAGGGGGAGGCCTCGGTGCAGAAGGCACTGGACAGGTGGATACAGGCGGCCCGCATGGACCCGAAGATTTTAACAGATAGTCCTAAAGTTTCCTCAAATAATTCCGATAAGGAGAGTGGCGTGGATTTCAAGACACAACAACTGAACAAGGAAAAGCAGCGGGTAGAGAGCAACCGCAAGATAGTGCAGGGCCTCAAGGGTAATAGTATTCCTAACAACAACAAGAGATTGAACAATGAGTCAGCATCCCCAAAGAAACCAAATCACCTTAGGATTGTTTAACATTATGAAATACTTTAGTACACTACTTATCTCCCTGCTCATCGGTGCCGCCAGTGCGTCAGCCGGTATGGTCGTGGACATGACGGGGCCACGCACCCTTCGCGTTGAGGGCGTCATCTTGGGCAATGCCCTTGACCTAGCCCATAAGGTGGAGCGGATGTCCAGCGAGAGTCAGGAACCTATCGACCTGCTTATCAATAGTCCGGGCGGTAGCGTGGAGGCTGGCCTTCAGTTGGTCGAGGCTATGCACATTGCCCAGAACCGGGGCGTTACCATTCGCTGCGCCGTCAGTACGCTGGCCGCCAGTATGGCATTCGTTATTCTTAATGAGTGTGATGAGCGATATGCCCTGTCCCACTCCCTACTCCTGTTCCACCCGGCTCGGGCCATGCTGATGTTCGCCGTAATCAAGGCTGACGATGCCCGTAAGATGTCAGAGGACCTTGAATTTGTTGACGCTCTCATTACTGATATGCTTGAGGAGGGAATGGGCGTGGTGACTGCCCAGCAGAAGTCCTGGTACCAGTACCACTTTACCAAGGAGACACTCTGGACCGCATCGCACCTCTCTCATGAGGTTCCTAACTCTAGTTGGATTGTGATTGTGTCTGACATCAAGGCCAAGGGCGGTCTCTTCGGTAATGATAATGTGAAAGAGAATGCTGAGGGTATCAAGAACTTTCTTAAGCAGAGGGGTAACCAGTGAGCAAGGGCAGTCCACGTATCGTGGTTCGACTAACCCCCGAGGAGATGATGTTCGTGCAGGCCGCGGCTGACACAACCTCCGTGGATGTTAAGCACCTAGCAAAGATGGGCGTCCTCAAGGAGGCCATGGATGTCCGCAATAAGTTGATTGAACACATGCGGAAAGGGGCAGACCGCCATGGCAAATCCGGAAAGACAGAGTCTTCAGTACCTGTACAGGGTAGCGAATCACAGGGCGTTTCGGGCGATTCATTACACGAACAGTCGCAGGCAGGCGACGATACTGGGGCCGGGACCTAACCCGGAATACTATGTTGGGTATTACGATGGCTCCAATAGACTGGAGACATTCGACGCCGGTGGCGCGGACTGGGTTTTCTTGGCATCATTCATTGACTAAGGAGTAGTATGAGCGCGAAACATTTTGATGAGGGAAAGCCTGACCTCTCTCTGATTCCATCCGTGGCGGAGGAGGCGATGGCTAGGGCCATGATGTATGGCACCAATAAGTATGGAAGGTATAACTATTGTAATGGTCACGAGGCAGGCAAGTTAATTGCCAGTGCGAAGCGGCATCTGTCCGCATGGTATAATGGAGAGGAGAATGATAAGGAGTCAGGCGTCAGTCACCTCGGTCATGCCATGTGCAACATCGCCATGCTGCTGCGCCAGATTGAATTGGGTACCATGAAGGATGATAGATATTCCCCCGAGAAGCCGGTCTCAGGCCTAGCCGTGGAGACTACTACCCGAACCTACATGGTGGACGAGAAGCGTGGGGTCACTGAGTATGATTACTATGACCATGAGAGTATGTTGCAGGGCATTAAGGTGATTAACTACACAGGTCCATTTCCTAATACCGCAGAGGTAGTTGATGCACAGGTTAAGAGGGTAAAGTATGAGTAAGATACAGGAACTATTTGAGCTAGGCACCCGCAATATGGTGATGGCTCATGATGAACTAGAGAAGACCAAGGTCGGTATACTTCGGGCCGGAAATACTGGCCTGATGCTGGCCGATGGCAGGGTCACGGGCAAGTGCGCCCGCCTTACCTATCTCAGGTACAAGGGTATCCGGGTAGAGGAGGCTGACTACTCTAGGGAGCTGATGTTCGCGGCGGGTAGGACTAATGAGGACAGCTGGCTGGAGGTACTCCGGGCCGCTGACCCTACCCTAGTTATCAAGAGGGAGGAGGAGATACCTATCGCATGGACGACAGACAATGGCGTGCCAGTGACTGGCCGACCTGATATTGTACTGGGTCACAATGGTCTGCTCAGTGGTAAGTTCGTGCCTGAGATTGGCATCGAGCTCAAGCAGGCCTGCTCTCTATGGACAGTGAGAGATGTCGGCATTCAGATGAAGCCGAAGATGCTTCACCTGATGCAGGCGGCCCACTATAGTTGGCAGCTGGGTATTCCCTTCGAGCTTTGGTATACTAATAGGACAGACTTTGCTGTGATGGGTTGGGCACAGCGTAATTTTCCCAAGCCTGGTGAGCCCGGTTCAGAGAGATGCGAGTACAATGATAAGGGGGAAATTAAAAAGGTCCTGCCCTTCGTCCAAGGCTATGAGTTAATGTGGACCCCAGCGGGCCAGATGAACTACCGGGCCGTGGGACATGAGAGGTGGACCACCACCCTGATTACACAGCAGGGCATAGTGGACTACTTCTCCACCGTGGCCGCGATGGATGAGACCGATGTCCTGCCCCCTGCTCCCACTAATCTGGAGGCTGACGGTAGTCGTGGTCCCTACTCTATCTGTAGCTACTGCCCATTGCAGTCGGTCTGCGACTCTCATAAGGGGAAGTCGGTCGCCGCATGGACAGAAATAGTTGCTAAAGATTTTCAGAAATAATCCGATAAGTATCTTGTAGGTCGGACATGTCGTTCGACTTATGATAGTGTAACGCACTCTGAGGAGAGTAGAATGAGTCTTGTTAATCGTGGTCGTCCAGCGGTCGGTAGTAATCGTCCTAACACGGCAGCCCCAGTGGCCGCCGCGCCGCAGCGACAGCAGACGGCGAAGGGTACGAAGCCTTCCTTCATCCTGAAGTTTAAGGACGCTGATGGTAGTATCAAAATCATCACGGGCCTCTTTACTTCGGTATCAAAGAATGGTCTTGAGTACCTCTCAGGTAAGGACCGTGAATCTGGTGTGACGTATTATGTCATGACCAACTCTAAGGCTCAGGAAGAATAATGAGCCGGACGGCATACCAGTTCGGAGGATATGCCGACTACTTCCAGGAGATGGAACGACTGGAACAGTTTATGGGGCTATCGCCACGGAGGGCGACCGCCTCTCTTTCTTGGGGAAATAACCGTGCTAGTCTCAACCCAGCGCCAGATATCATTCGCCGTACTGAATCCGGTGTTCGCCCCCGCGAGGAGCGAGCGGCTTTCCATCCGAGAAGAACCAACAACTAAGGATGTCGATGCCTTCCTATCGCGCCACCCCCTTGGCGACGTAATGGCCATTGACCTGGAGACCCGCGGTGGAGACCCCGCCATCGCGGGCTCCCTCGTCGTGGGCCTTGCCTTATCGAATACTACTGGAACAATCTACCTACATGTATCAGGATATGAGGATGTATATCACCATGTCCTTGACCGGCTCTATCAGCTGGACATCCCACTCATCGCACACAATCAATTCTTTGACGGCAGCTGGATGTATCGCGACAGCGGCAACTGGCACAACTGGCGTCACTGTACCTATGCCCTGTATAAACTCCTAGCCACCGAGGGATACATCGGCCAGCGTTGGGGCCTGAAGAATGCTCAGGTTGACCTGCTCGGCTGGGAGGAAACGAATGAGAGAGACCTGTCTCAGTGGCTGGTTGATAATGGATATGGCAACCGCATCATCGACGGCAAGTCCGGGGAGGAGGTGCTCCGTCCTGACAAGGGTGAGATGTGGAGAGCCCCCGCCGCTATCTTGGGGAAGTATTGCGCACTGGATGCTGACAGTACCTACCTGCTCTATACCCGCGTGCTGCTGCCCGCCCTGAATAAATTCAAGGCCCTTCAATCCTATGCCGGGGAAATCTATCAGCAGTATCTTCGGGTCCTAATTGCCCAGAAGTTCTCTGGAATCCTTATTGATAGGGAGCGGCTGTTGGCGCATGACCTACACCTTGAGCAGTCAGCGGCCCACCTCTCCGTGGACTTTCAGCTGCATAAGGATGTCGCGCCACATATCAAGGCATGGAATCAGTTGGTCGTGGAGGAGCACCGGGCCAAGGAGCCAGAGAGGTACCTGCTGAAGAAGATGGGCAAGGAGCCCGCGCAGTATAAGAAGGATGGCAGTGTCTCTAGTAACTGGATTAAGTGGAGGGCCAAGGCCGATGCCCCCCTCGTGGAGTCCAAGAACTGGTGGAAATGGTTCGAGCGGCTCTCTGAGCTGGAGGCCCAGCAGCACTTTAATATCAATAGCAATGACCAGAAACGTTGGCTATTCTATGAGCGGCTGGGTAATCCTATCCTGCTCACCACGGATAGCGGGCAACCGGCCACGGATGAGAAGGCCCTTAGGTCCTTCGGTGAGCCGGGCCGTATCCTGATAGAGCAGAATGAATTGGTTAAGGAGAAGTCCTATGTCGAGGCGGTTCTCTCGCATAGTACCACGGGCGTGCTGCATCCCAGCTTCAGGGTACCGGGAACCTACACGGGAAGACTGGCCGGTGCGGGTGGCGTTAACATACAGCAGATGCCAAAGAGCCGTGAGTTCCTGTCCTGCTGGCAGGCCCGGCCCGGAATGAAATGGGTACAGCTAGACTTCACTGCGCTTGAGCAGGTGGTGCTGGCCGAGCTTAGTAAGGACCCCGCGCTATGGAAACTCTATGGCCCAGCGGCGCGTCCTAATGATGTCTACCTCTTTACCGGGGCCAACCTGCCAGTGATAGGTGATGCCATTCGAGCGGCTGGGTATGACCCGGATAGACCAACCCCCGAGGGAATAGCCGCGGCCAAGAGGCAGGCCAAGAAGGAGCGAGGCATCGCCAAGGTAATCACACTAGCCAGTAGCTATGGCGCTGGCGCAGGAAAGATACAGCAGACCCTACAGCTGGAGGGAATCCCGATATCCCTTAATGATTGTAAGACTATTCATCAGGGGTACTGGCGTCTCTACGCCGGTGTCAAGCTCTATGAGAGGGAACTCATTAGGCAGTATGAGAACAATGATGGCTGGGTTCTTAACGGGATTGGCAGGCCACTTGGCATTGACCATGATAAGGAGAAGGACATTGTTAACCGGGTGGTGCAGAGTACCGGGCATGATATCCTAGTTATCTGGCTGAGCATCTACTCCATGCTACTGGATACCGCCGGGATACAGTGGACCCCTATCATCGCTGACCTGCATGATGAGTCTATCATCGAGGTGCCCGAGGAGCAGGCCGCGGAGGCACTTAGGATAATGTCCGTGGATGCGATGCAGGCGCTTAATGATATGCTCAAGGGACGCATCCGTCTTAAGGGTGAGGGACAGATTGCCAACTGTTTCGCGGATATAAAGATAGAGTAATTAACCCCTCAAGTTTTTAGAATAGTTGCCGATAAGTAGGTACAGGGAGATATCATGCTTCGTGGGTTAGTATATGTATTGGCCGCATTCGGGATTGGCTGGTGTCTCGGGTTCCTATTCGGCTCCATGCTTAAGGCAATAGTGGTGGTTATATGCACAAATGGATTCTGTTAAGGAATGGTATCAAGGTGGCCGAGTCTGATAGTATCTTGGAACTATGCCAGATTATAGATAAGTCCCCGAGGACCACGGCCAATGAGGCACTGTTTGAGATTAGGGAGTCAGATGCCAAGGGTAGCTAAGGATAGGAAATCAGTTGTCGCACTATTCACGGCTAAGCATATCCTGGCCAACAGTGATATCCTGAATGAGCTGGCCGTCCAGTACCGCCTGCACTTCCTGAACGAGACGGTGCGCCAATTTATCTGGGAGAGAATCATTGAGACCCTGGCCTCCGAGTACCTGATGAGTAAGAAGGTACCACGGACCAGACGCATGATTAAGGTTATTAAGGATGAGATGTCAGCCCTATTGATAGGAACCTATGATGAGGAGTTTGATATAAAATGGTAGCACTTTATAGAATCATACTGATGATGGGCGGGACCGCGGCCATTATGCTGCCCTTTATGATTAATAATACCGACCCAGTCCTTGGATTCTTCCTTGGTTTCATCGGCGGTGCCCTTGGGTTTCAGTGCTGGAAGATGGCTATAAGGCTGCGTCATGAGGAAAACTAATCTCCAGAGGCAGGCGGAGAAACTGCTGACCCCACTGCTAGATGGGCACATTCTGGCTATCGACCCGAGCAGTGGCAGCCGTGACTCTATGCCCGGCTATGCGGTATTCCGTGCGGGCCTATTGGTTGATAGCGGCCTGATACAGGTGCAGCAGGGCAGGGAGCTTAACAGAAAACTATTCAGCATAGGCGAGACCCTTCGCAACCAGTTCGAGGTGCCTGATGTCTTGGTGGTCGAGCACATCCCACCCTTTATGCGTGGCAGCGGATTCAGCAAGAGCATCGTGATACTTCAGCGGGCCATCGGAATGATTATCGGGAGCATCGACAGGCCCCTGCTTGAGGTGCCGCCTATCACATGGCACAAGTTGGCCCCTCCGAATTACCAGAAGACCGACGAGAAGGATGCTATAATGATTGGCTATGCGGCTATCTGGACAGCCTGCAAGATGCGTGGCGAGGAGCCGCCAGAGCTTCCGGCCAAGGTATTCGAGGCGGGCAGTGTTGGCCTGAAGGGAGGGGTCAGTGACTCCTGAGCATAGGGCCGCTATTCAATACCTGATTAAGCGCCTTGATATGGATGGTGGAGAGTGGCCGGGCATTGAGGTATTCGTTAGCAAGGAGGGCCGTCATATCTGGGGCCTGCTTCCTGATGATGTATACGCCACCCTGATGATACTATCTCGGGCCGTAGCCGAGCCAGAGGATGAGGACGAGGATGAAGAGGACGAAGAAATCTGAGTGGTATGTGTATCTTATCTGGGATGGCAGAAGAACCTATGTCGGCAGTACCACGGATGTCAAGCGCCGCCTTCGTCAGCACAACGGGGAGATTGTGGGAGGGGCCCGGTCAACCAGGAAGTCAGCGGGACAGTGGCGGGTGGTAGCGTACCTGGCGGGCTTCTTGGACAGGAGTACCGCCTGTCGCTGGGAGGCACTGGTCAAGAAGCGTGCCAGGGGGCGAGTGCCCAGAATGGATGCGATGGCCCTAGTGTCGGTTGGCATGTGTCCGCCCGGTAGAATGAACTATGAAGTACCCACAGGAATTACCTTAGTCATAGAGGGATAGTGATGGCAGGCAGGAAACTCGACACCGATAACATGCTCCTCTTCTTGGACAGGGGCATTCATGTTCCCAGCCGCACCCTCTTCCTATCCGGAGAAATCACAAGGGAAACCGTTGACTCTACTATACGGGGCCTGGTCCTTCTGAACCACCTCAGTAGTGAGGACTCAATCCGTTTGGTCCTCAATAGTGATGGTGGTGAGGTTAACCAGGGCCTCGCCCTGATGGACTGCATTGCTAGTATTCCTGCTGTCGTTACCATTGATGTGGTCGGGGAGGCCTGCTCAATGGCCGCCATTATTCTACAGGCCGGTGATATCAGACGACTATCAGCTAACTCCAGGGTAATGATACATGTTGGGAGCGAGGGCTATGATGAGAATCATGCCACAATTATTAGAAGGTGGGCTAAGTATCAGGCTAAAGAAGATAAGATTTGTACCGATAAGGTACTAGAGAGAATCAGAGAGAGACATCCTGACTTCACAAGGAGTCGCCTTAATAGACTGATGGACTTTGATACCATCCTTACGGCCAATGAGGCCATTGAATTGGGGTTAGCTGATGAGATTATTTCTAGTATCGTGTAGCCTTGGTGTGCTTGGTGTCTTTGGCTGTGTAACCAGCGAGTCAGGTCTGCCTCCGTGCGACCCTAACAAGGTGTATATACAGACCGTGCCAGCTACCTGTGCCCCTGTAGTAACGAAATCAACTGAGAGCGTTACTCGGAGTTGTCCTGAGGTACGGGATATAGGTGGACCGTTTACTAATATAGACAAACAGAATAAGGAGGTAGCCCGTAAGCGGTGTGTTGAAATCTATCCGGCCAGTCCCTGTCTCAAGGTTTTCGCTAAGATGGCGGCCTATACCTATAGGGCTATCTGTGGTGGCTATGATGCCCAGGGTGAGCAGCATGTCTTTGATATTAAAGATAGGATAAAGTAATATGATTAGTAACATTCTTAAACTTATTGGAGTCATCAGTGTCGCACTTATTATCGGTTATATTGCTGGAGCTAGGCAAGTCTCTAACCAGGGCGGCGGTAGTACTGCTCAATCTGTCGCTGAGAGTACAGAGTCTGAGAGGTCAACTACAACAACGGTTGAGGTGTCAAAGCCAGATGGTAGCAAGACAATCACCACCGTCACCGACAACACAAAAACAACCAACCGAAAAGAGGACACGAAAGTCCCGTCCATCCTCCCGGAAAGGCCCCGCCAATTCAGGACCACGGTCGCGGTCAGGCCGGAGTGGGACGACGAAAAAAAATCGGTGAAGGTTCATCCCATGGTTGTCATCAGCAAGAGGCTGTGGGATAGCCCAGCCTGGGCCGATATCATTGTTGACCCAGGACGTAAAGAGGCGGCGTTAGGAATCTCATTAGAGTGGTAGTAGGGGGATTACATGAATATCTTAAGTATGTTTCCGGGAACGCCAAGACCCGTGCAGGTAGAGGCGCTTCGGGAAATTGAGCGGGCATGGAGTAGCGCCGATGTGTTCGTGGTCAATCTTCCGGTAGGCTCGGGCAAGAGTAGGATAGCCGTCACGCTGGCCCGCTGGGCTAATAAGAGGCACTCCCTCTCCAGCTCAATTACTACGCCGACCAATCTACTGGTGGAGCAGTACACCAAGGACTTCTCCCGGCTGTTCACCCTGGCTAAGCGGGACTCCTATCCGTGTCATACGGTGATAGATATCAGCTGCGGTGCCTTTCGTGATGCCAATGCCAGGCAATGCAATGATTGTCACTATAC
>Ga0181343_1001256_pt1 | contig 10179 bp, 17 predicted proteins | sample Su13VDMLBSD_FD_130110 | JGI IMG/M metagenome (GOLD analysis project Ga0181343, IMG submission 130110) | Freshwater viral communities from Lake Michigan, USA - Su13.VD.MLB.S.D | ecosystem: Environmental > Aquatic > Freshwater > Lake | place: USA: Michigan | collected 2013-07-15 | reverse complement strand
TTCTGTCATCTCTGGTTCATTGTAGAATGGGTTAGGGCGTGATACAGCTAAATGGAATTCACCACTGCTTTTCACGTTAACTAATTCATTTTCCAGTACTAAACCAGTAGGTAGTTTGTATTCTTTGACTGTGGCCTTAGTAGTGTATTCTTCACGTAACTCAGGCACGTTCATTACTTTGGTTAGAGCTTCCAAAGTTTCTTCTGGGTATAAAACCCATTCACCTATGATGCAACTGATGATGTCAAAGGTTACTTTATAACGGCGAGCATAGACGATAAGACTTTCAGTTTTCTTTTCGTCTAAATCAGCATCAGCACATAATGCTGTTACCACATCAGATTCAACACCAACGTAATCAAACCAGTAACGCATACGACCCGGACGGTCTTGCAGGAAGTCTGACAGCATATAAGGGTTGTTATCAAGCAGGATGATTAACCGTTTGCTGTTATTGGTTCCCTGAAAGAAAGTCAGCATTTCATCCTGACGATTACGGGCAATAGTACGAGTATCGTTACTGTTGCTGGTTTCGTTTTCAGTAGACTGCTTAGATAAATGTTTCAGGAATTCATCAAAGATGATGGTAATTGGCCCTAAGCTGTTGATGAACTCTAAGTAAGCGTTATCAGTACAGAATGTACTACTTACATCAATGACAGCTTGGTCACGTTTAATAGTCATGTTAGCCAATACATTGGCTAATAAGGTTTTACCTGTACCTTTGACACCAAACAGACCTACTGACATAGCAGCGGGTTGGTTATCAAAAGTATTGAGAATACGTTCAGCTCTGCCTATAGTACTTCCGTAAATAGTGGCTGGTAGGTGTATTGTTTCTGCTTTTTTCAGCAGATAGTAACCAAAGAGACTCTCTTTGATTTCATATAAACCTGCTGGTACTTTGTCTACAACAGCACCCTCTTGTTGCACAAATGGATGTACTGTTTGATTATTTACAGCAAATTTTTGAGTAGCTTTAATCATGGGATTTTCTGCCTTGTTTAGGTTGTTAGTTTTTGTATTGGTTCATACCTTGTTGGTGGTGCCTCCACCCTAGTCTGATACAGGTTTACAGACTGGCATGGCTCCTACGACGTAGTAACGATTATTACCTGTTCCACAACGCTGAGTTGTATTCACAAGGTTTGAACCAATAAAAAAACTAACAGGAACAACTAAATAAGCCTGATTCATTATCAGAATCATATTCGTCTTCCATAAGTATTTTTAAACAGTTATAGAACATAGGGTCTACTGATTCACCTTCAAATAGCCCACCACGTATGATGTAGTCATTGTTTTGGAAGGCATTGAATAACTCATTTGCTGAGACAGGTTCATGCCAGTAATCATCTTCTTCATAACCATCATCATAGTCATCAGAGCCATCACTAGCTTTTACTTGTGCAGGTACTAAGCCACGGGCATAGGCTTGAATCCATGAATAAGCTATAGCTTTCTGGTCACCAATTAGCATACGGGTTTCTAATTGGTCTAATGGGAAATCTAAGTAGTTTTCAAGCATAATTATAACTCTGCTTCAGGGAAGTCTGGATGACTCCATACATGACGAAGTGATGTGATACGTCTTGGTAATACTACTAACCAAAAACGTTCACCTGCTTTAACTGGACGATTTAAGAATGGGTCTACAATACCGATGTTTTTAATAGTGGTATTGTCACTGCCATAAGCTTTACCATCTTCAGCTATACCAATATGTTGAGCAGGGTCTAACGATTCACCTGCTTCTATTGGTTCTACAGCTAAGTGGATAGCATCTCTTTTTTCAGGTCTGAAATGAATTAAACCTAAAGTTTCTAATGCGTCAGTAGATACTGAACGTACATCAGCAGATTGATTTTGTTGGCTCATGATTTGAATTCCTTGAGGGGTAGAAATAGGCGAGGCAGGGCTTTCACCTGCAACACTGAATTTCACAGCTATGGTTCGCAAGACCTAACTAACAATGGAGTTAACTATGTACAAGTTAGGCTATCGAGGAATAACCCTTCTTGTCTGTCGATACTGCTATTAACAGCAAGTTCATGTAGACACTTATAACAGCCACTTTTACCCAAGTTCGACTGGGGTTATGCTATCTCCCTCCCGCTATAAGGCCAAGGACACAACCTTACCACGGAATTAGAGTGCCAGCATAAAGGCATCTGACGCCATACAGACGAAAGTCAGTATGGAAATAAATAAAGAGTTAATCAAGGGTGTTGGTTAAAAAAAGCCCCTTTATTCAAGGGGCAAACAGCACTTGGGTAGCAGAAACTAATACGCCATAAAAAAAGCTACAAGGAATTAACCTTGTAGCTCTTGGTATATCAGTTTATTCGTAATACTTTTCTAACGCTGTAACCAGAGCAGTTGAAAGCATATCTTCCAGAGATACCTTTTCAGGTTTCTCTTTTTCAGACAGCTTTTTCAATACTTCGATTTGGTAAGCCATAGAATGCACTGAAGCTAATAACGCTTCAGCAGTAATCATGGTTACCATTGTGCCTTTAGGCTGCAATGACAACTGAGCCAGCTTAGCACGTTTAACGGTTTCAGCTACGATAGCAGGAGTAACACCAGCTAAAGCTTCACCTACTTTGGACAGGTCAGCATTCGGATCAATGGTATCTTTACCATAGAAGCGAACCAGTTTTTGTACTGCAACGGCATCAGGTGCAGTTACATTGATAACAGAGTCGATACGGCCCGGACGTAACATGGCAGGGTTAATGTCTTCCAAATGGTTAGTAGTTAACACCGTAATGATGTTAGTACCTTTGGTATCAATACCATCCAGAATGTTCAGGATGTCATCCATTTGAACAGAACGTTCACCTGTCACAGCACGGTCAATATCTTCACAGAAAATGACACAGGCAGTGCGTGAATACTGTTTAGCAAATTGAATGGCATCTGCCAATTCACTGCAATGAGGGACATACAGGTAAGTAATACCGTTGTCCTGAGCCAGCTTAGCAGCTACAGTTGCAGCTAAAGTTTTACCAGTACCATAAGGGCCACCCAGTAAGACACCACGTTTAGCTTCAATGCCATTAGCCTTACAGTCAGCCAGACGTTCGATAGGGGTAAACAATTCGACGTTGATAGAGTTCTGAACTTCTTCAGAGTAAATCAGCATATCACGGCTGACTTTGCTCAAGTCCATGAATTCTGGTTTCAGATCTTCGATTGGATTACCCTGAGAGTTACGGAAACGGATTTTAATGGCTTTACCTGCATACAGACTGTTTGTTTTCAGGTAGTTTTCTAGACGATTGAAAATATCGTCTACAGTGGCCTGATGTTTACGTAAGATGTTGGCATGTAACTTAAACACCCAGCGACCGTCTTCAAAAGAAGCATCAGTTTGCATGAAACCATCTACGTCAGGCAGACGAATACGGCCCCATAGTACAGATACAGTTTCACCTACGCCAGAGGCAGTAGATAACATTTGTGGTGGTTTTGAACCAAAGAAACCCGGAGTAGGAATACTGGATACCCAGCCATACTTTTGTTCAATAACTTTCATCAGGCCGTAAGCACCGTCCATAGGCATGACGTTGAAGGTGCGCTGTAAAGAGGTTTCAGATTCTTCATACTTTGCAACTTCTTGCAGTTGTGTAATGGCTTGACCAATAGACATAGCAACAGGGATTGCAATAGCTTCACCTAAACGAACTACTTCAGCAGTTACCAATGGCTTAGCTTTTTGAGATAAACTTTCTGACATTTTAGTGTCCTTATGGAGGTTAATAAAAGGGGGATTCCCAACAAAAAAGCTAGAAGGAATCTAGCTAGTTTCTACGCATATCACGAATCATGCTGTCTAAGACATCAGGGTCTTTCACAGCACGTTTAGTTAAGTTGTACAGTACACGCATATCATCAATATCTCTGTGATGATGGCCTAAAGAATAGGTCCATACACAGCAACGTTCTGCACCTTGCTCCAGTACAATCATTGGCTCAACGGTATCATTGAGAGGACTCAGATAACGACCATTACATAAGTTGTCATCTTCTGTTTCTTCCAAGGTGTATTCAATATCCTTACCAGTACCAACTTTCTTTTTTGGTTTTGGTTCAGATTCAACACGTTCCCAGTGAGGAAGTCTGTCAATTTGTAGGATGTTCTCACCTACCATATAGGCTTTACCACCCATGATGTTTATGCAGGCTGATACAGCTTGGATAAGCTTAAAAGTGAATTCTTCATCACCATTACTGGTTCTGCTTTCTAGTTGCATTTTAAATGAACCCTCACTAGGGGGTACTTCACTGATTTGACGAAGTGTAGTAGCAATAGCTTCTAACTCAGTGTGTGCAGCTACTGTACCTTGTAGCTTGCCATCATTTCTTTGTTGCAAACCAGCTAACAAATCTTCTAAGAAATCTTTTGGTCCTTTCATACTTTTGCCTCTTTGGCTCTAATAGCCCTTCGTTTTTGATTAGTTTTGTGTGTAACCATTTCCAAGTGCTTTGGGTTGCAACACAAACGGTTGTTACATAAATGGTCAATCTGCTTTTTACCGGGTATGTACCCAAAGAAACAAGCATAAATGACGATATGAGTGGCTGAGGTTTGTCCATCTATGGATATACGTCCATAGCCTCCACCACGACCAGTTCCACTGGTGTTACCCTTCCATAGGTAGCAGGGGGATAAATGACCGTCCTGAATGAATCCTGTGTCTGCTATTGTGCAGTTTTTATGGATTCGTTCTATTAAGCGTAAACGTCTTGTCTCTTGTGTCATGACTATAGTTCCTCAAAAATAAACTCCCTCAACTGAGGGAGTAATTTGAATCAAGAATATCTTTCCACAGATTTTCATCTGCCTTATTCACTTTAATAGTTCTGCCAAGTATCTGACTGAGCATGAAGCTAAGTAAGTTACTTTTGGCAATTAAAGCTAATTGCAAGTTGTACTGATACCGTAAATCATTACCGTACTTAGGTAAACAACGGAAACAATCATGTATCTGTAACATCTTGAAAGGTTTTTCAGGAAGACTGTCTACTAGCTCCAATATAACTTTACGGTCTATAAAGTTAATATTTTCTTCATTGATATAAGGTAGTATCCGTGCAGATAAATAACCTGATTCTATGTACAGATTCCACAGAGTAATGAACATTTCATTATCTGGGGTATCAGACAGTACTTCATCTGGTTCAGGAATATGCCATACGGTGTAAAGAAGCCTCTTTACATGAGCTACCACTGCTGGGTCATAGTTACAACGTCTGTTCAATTCTCTACAAATAAAGCCATCAACAGAGTGAGTGGTATTTGCAGAGAGTGACCTACCTTTATCAATTGGAGCGTTTACTTTGCGGAAAGTATCGAAGGGTTCATTGAAAACATGAACTACTTCTTTTACTTGACTGATTACTGGAATGATAACTGTGAAGTTATCTGGTAATTTCCAACGATATTCAATACGAGTATTGTCCCACATATCAAGGAACATTTTGTTTAAGTTCCATACTGCTGGGGCTGCTTTCTCCATGACATAGAAGAACGCACGTAGTAAATCACCTTCTCCAAATACTTCTTTTGGTATAGCTTCTGAACCATAAAAAGCAGTCATAATTGCATCTTTACAGGCATCACGACTGATTTTAGAAGTATCATCAATCAGTTCACACATGTATTCATAAATTAGCCTATAGGCATCTTCACGGTTACCTGTGTTTATTACATTACATAGTTGAGCAGCTAGGCGGTCACCAGTTAGACAAGATAGGATTTGCAGTCCACTACTTGTTCCATCTAGGGATATAGGATAGCCACTAGGTTGATTTGTTTTATAAGCATTCCAAGCTTGTAAACCAGCAAAATATAATGCAGGTTCATCAGCTTGTTTTAACAAGGATTCTAATTGATGTTCATTTTCATTAAACCATTCAATTCGTTCATCCCAATTACATTTGTCTAGACTACGGCCAATTTTGGATTTACCAAAGTTATTGGCAATATCTATTTTTAGATACTCATGTGCTTGAAACCTCTGCATAAAAGCCTCTTGAAGTTTAACTATTATTCAATTGATTCTTTATCGTAGAATTCAACTACTGCTTTATTCCAAGCAGTACCCTGATAATTAATGTGATACCCCTTACAGTAGGTACGTCCACGTTTATCAGGTTGGTGAGTTAAATAGAACGAGTTTTCTTCCATAAGTACTAAAGACAGGACTTCTTTAGTTACTCGGTCATATTTCTCAAAAGCTTTCTTTCTTTTCATGAAATCATTTCTGGTTTCACTAGGTTTCTGCTTATCTAGATTTCTCCATTTGTTTTTAACCATACGAACTGTGTCAAAATTGATACAGAGTTTCATATTGTTAAGGCTGTTGATGTGGTCTAAGCATAGGTCTTCATCATGATGGTACATTGCTTTTAAAGAGATGAATCCTTTGCTTAAATACATACCTATGTCAGTATTTTCTATTACTTCTTGAGGTGGTACTACCATAGGTAATGGGAATTGGAATTTATCTAATTCCAACTGTACATCTGCTGGTATGGCAAACCGTACAATGAATACTCTTGTTATTGGTTCCCAATAAAGAATTCCATTTAATGCGGCTGTCATTAAGTAGTTGGCTGCTTGCTGAGCATCATCTACATACTTACGTAATACACCTACCATAGTGGATACATCAGCTCGTTTGTGTAGAGCTATTTGCACCATTAGGTTTATTCCAAAATCAACAGGTATACCTAGTTCTACGAAGTACTTTTTAAATATAGGTAAATCAAATTCTTCTCGTAGTCTGGGTATTAATTGATTCTTGTTAAACAGTTTTTCTAATACTAGTTGGTGTCCGAACTTTTCATCATGTTCATGTTGGCTAGGCATAGTTCTGTTTCCGTTTTAATAGTTTCTACCTGAAAGTATTGAAGTGTTTTGACTAGTGCTGGAGCCTCTACACTTTTCCTGTTAACCCAATTATGAAACAGTTTAATATCCTGAAATTGCTGTACTACTTTTCCTTTTTTGGTTCTTACCTCGATAGTTGTACTTTGCATATAAACCTCGTTTACATGTGGCCCCAATAAGTGAATTTATCACCTAAGAAGGGTTGCCATGCTGTATCGAATTGACAGTTTAAAGGAGCATTTACAAACATAGGAGCTATGTCTGCTGGTGAGTATCCTGCTAATCCACAGCCAACCTGAGTCACTTGAAAAGTGATATTAGGGTTACCCTCTGCATAAACCAGAAAGCCTGTTACGTAACGCTGGATGCGTTCTAATGGTAGTGTTTTAATACCGTGGTCTTTAGTGGGTAAAGCAAAGCTTTCTCCATAGTGACCGTATCCTTTACCATAACGAGCACCTTTACGTTGGTAGGCATATAATGCTGCACCACCACCATGCCTACCTGCTTCATTGCTGCCAAATACAAAAACATTTCCTGACATACGATTTAATCCTGTGTTAATTGAATAGACTGCTGCTGGGTACATAGCTGCACCTTACAAGTTAAGGAACCAAACAAAAGAAACAGCTCAGGAATAAACCTGAGCCAGACCAAACGTTACACATACTGCTATTAAGAACCAAAAGATAAAACTGTATGGTTTAGCTTTAGCAGCACTGCTATGAACGAGTTTGGCTGTAATGAGGTAAATCAGAAGTAAATTCATAAGTAATTGAATCATGGTGTGTCCTTTTATAGTTGCGAGCGTTGTGCTCTCTGAGCACATAAGCGAGTTAATCAGAAGGATGTATTTTGAGAATAACAATCCATAAACAAGCTGCTATAACAAAAGCAGCTACTACACCTATTAGGATGGTAGCTGTCATTTGAATAGATTCCGTACATAGATTTCAGTGACTTTGGGATAAATGCGTATTACGTACAATCTGAAATAATTCAGAAGCACAATGGCAATAATCATCAAAGTACAAAAGGTATGCAACTTTAGATACAGAGTGTAAGCAGCTATTGTCAGTAGGGTTACTGAGTAACCCATACTAATACGACTTTTACTGGCTTCTGTTTCTAACCACGTTCGCATTTGTGCTTTGTCTTCAGGCTCATAGCAATGTAGAAGTAAGTAACCTACCGTTGCTGACAGCATACTTATTAACACACGGTACAGGGTTAACAGCATGAGAGGGGTAAGTAAAACAGTAGCCATGATGTAGTACTTTGTTTGGTCTTCTATTATGGCTACATGCAGAAACTGCATAGCAGCTATGGCAATAAGTAAAAGTACTATATCTCTTTTAGGGATTTTCATGATTACTCCCAAGGGGTGTTGTTGATAAATTCAATAACTGCTACTTGATGCTCTGGTAAGGCAATATCGAATACAGGAATATGATAATCCTTAGCGATACGAATAGCCTGACCAGTACCTCCACCTGATTTACCATTAGGTGTGTAGCAGATGACAAAGGATGTAGGTGAATTGAGGTCAGTACCAAGTACTTGGTAGACGTTACGCATCATCAACATTTTTGCACCATCTGTTAGGTTCTTCCAACCCGGATGGTACTTAGCAGCTAACTTAGCAGTTTCTTCTGATGGCATATGACGAATGTAATCAGGGTGATTTGCTGGTGCATTGTTAAAGCCAAACCAAGGGATATAAATCTGCTTGGCTCCATTGGCTGCTATAGCACCATTTTCAAATGCCATATCAGCACCATGAGCATGACCACTACGTAACAGGAAACCTGATTGAGCTAACTGCATTGCTAAGTTTTTAGCTGCTGTAAGGTGAAATGGTGGTGTCTCACGACTACCAATACCTGTGTATATCTTTTTCATTTTAAAGTCCTCAGAAGAATACCCAGTCATTTAAGAGGTGACTTAAAGCATGGGCTTGGTTGATAGGTGAGTTAGCAAAACAGTCAGTAAGCGTGTAATTATGCTTCTCGACTATGGTGGCTAATTCATTGATTAAAGATGGATGGTACATTGCCCAGATACGCCAGAGGGTAAGGTAGGATTGCCAGAGTTCTTCCTGAGAGTAGTAGTACAAAGGTGGTCTACCTTTGCCTAGTTTCCAGTTGGTTCCACCTATGTCGTACCCTTTGATGTCACATTGATACCATTGTTCTAGTGTCCTGCCATCAGGCATTTTGGCAGTTAGAGCACTAAAACGTTTGTCACCTTTTGTACTACATTCGTAGCCATCAGGTGACTTCTTCGCCCAAGATACTTTAGGCATATTCAGGTAAGCCAATTTGGTGAATCATATCTGGATTTGTTTCAGATACAATATAACCAACAGGCATACCTATTAAATCATCAGTACCTATGATGTTCGATTGTAATAGGCGTTCTCTGATGTGGTCTATAAGACCATTCAGCTCAAAGTTGGGCATTGCCCATACAGCCATTAATGTATCTGCTGAATCATCTTCTGGCTGTACGGTGATAATAAAAGCACCTTCATAGCTCTCAGGGGAGAACTTTAAGTTGACTGCTACAATGATTCCCATTTGTGCTTTTTCTTTAAAACTATTTATGTCTGACATGAGTGTTATCCTTTAGTGGTGGTTTAGTAAAAAACATCAAAAAAGCTCTACTTTAGTATTTAGTAGGTCTACTTTATTGAATGGTTTATTTAGACTTTTGTTGAGAGATAAACATACTCAAGTAAGCACCAATTTAATCGGCCATACTCTGTATTTTTATCCCATAAGTTTACTGTGGTTGTTTGTTCAAGATATGGACTAATATCTTTTTTAGTCCAAATTGGATGAGCTGGATGACCTGAGTAATGTTCCCAACGTCTGCATATCAATTCCAATACGAAACGAGCTTCATGATTGAACTCTGAGTCATGTGGACTTAGCAGATGAACCAAGGAAAATAAATCAAGTTTGTAGTACTGAACAGGTAACTGTTTCTTTTGTAGGCTCAAAACATGCTTAGCCATTAAGTGAAGGTAAGCAAATTGGTTAGCCATTGTTTGTTTCAGCATTCTCATATACTTTGTCCGTTGTTAATATGGCTGAGATTAGTGCATAGATATACTGAAGCATCTCTATTCGTAGCTGGTTGTAAGATAAGGTTTTATCCCATAAATCTTCTGAGTCCATGTAAGCAGACTTAGCATAGATACATGAATCAGGGTGGTCTGGATGGGGTACTGGGAAGATAAAGTCAGGTGACTTCTTAGGCCACAGTTGAAATCT
>Ga0181343_1001254_pt1 | contig 10188 bp, 1 predicted proteins | sample Su13VDMLBSD_FD_130110 | JGI IMG/M metagenome (GOLD analysis project Ga0181343, IMG submission 130110) | Freshwater viral communities from Lake Michigan, USA - Su13.VD.MLB.S.D | ecosystem: Environmental > Aquatic > Freshwater > Lake | place: USA: Michigan | collected 2013-07-15 | reverse complement strand
TATGCCTTACTTCTTTTAGTCTGATAGGCTTCTAGTATTGCCTGTTTCTTTAATTGACTTGATGATATCTTCAGCTTTGATGTTATTCTCTAAAGCTTTTAAGATAAAGAAATCATAATCACTATACTCCTTTAATACTTTAACATATTCTTCGCCTTGTTCAGGTGTTAGATTCGCATATGTTTCAGCAAACTTAATTGCATCAACAAGACCTGTCAGTCTCTTATCAGTATTTATGACAAGGTTTTTCTCCCATTCATTCGGCTTACGACCAAGTTCTTCTTTAAGAAGTCCTATATTCTTATTCTTGGTCTCACTGATAGCTTTCTTTTTAGCCGAACTCACAACCTTTCTAGCAACAGTACCAAAGTCTTTTGGCACAAGACCTGTAGAGTACAATACCATTGGTATTGTCATGTACTTAACTAATTCCTGACCTTCCTTGGTAAGATACTTAGTCTTTGGTCCATATCCAATATCCTCAGTAAACTCGCCGGTAACAGCCATTCTACCCATCTCTGCAAGCTCCATGTATGTATCAAACGCAATACCTGGGACGCCATAAGCTCTGCCTGCTCCGTCAGTTTTAAATGTAACTGAGTAGGTGTTTCGCTGCTTAAGTTTTTCAGTGAAGTTGGCTTTTTGCTCATCATTCATTGGCTCTTGACCTCTAAGTGATCTGATAGCATTTTGATCTTCTATTGATTGAGTTATTTCCTCTTGAGTAATCATCGGAAATCTTTCCATCATTTTATCAAATCCAAATGTAACTAAGTCATCTGTAAGTGGAAGCGGAGATAATAAGTCAGATATGAAGCTTTTAACTGGAAACTTAGTCGCGTTCCATTCTTTCTTTGTCATCTTAATACCAAAGAATGAGCGCTCTTTTTTCTCTTCCTCCTCATCGTCACCTACAATATATGCGGCAATATTATCGTATACCATTGTTTTAATAAAGTATGCAATAGCTTGGTATGTAATCATCTCAGCAGCTAGACCACCTAGTGATTTAGCAGCTTTTACTCTATCCTGTGTTGACACATCACTACCAAATAATGCAATAAAGTCATTATGCATACGCGCCTTTTGGTTGAGAATAAACGTAGCAAATGGGAACACAACCTTTCTTGCGACGCTTATCATTGGATCTCTAGATGACAAGAATTTACCAGCAAGTTTTTCGTCTGAGATATTCTGCTGACGGTCAACCATCATCTGCGCATACTCCATGGCTTCTTTGTTCCACTCATGATCTTTCCAATCAATATCAGTATCTATACCATTTTGACGCAAGTATTGCTGATAGTATGTAACAAATGATGACCTTGCTACCCATACATCTGGCTTAGATAGTAGTGCTTTCATGTACATCTGACTAATCTTCTCAATAACTTTAACAGCCTCTGCTGCTGTCGTTGATTTCTTGTCAATCAATGAGTCGATTGACTCAACAGCTGTAATGGACTCAATACCACGATTAGCTATAGGCATTCCACTTCTATTGATTGCCTCATTCATTTCCATATTTAATGGAGTGAATCGTCCGGCATTCATTATAGTGTTGACGATCACAGGTGTTGTTTGTTTTACAGCCTGATCTAATCCACCTAATGCCTTACCAACACCTAGAGATCCAAGGAAGTTCGCCAAACGCTCAACTGATTTAAGTGTGTCTCTGTTGAAGGTTGTCTTGCCTTTTACTGCTGATATGTAGTTATTAATTCTGGACGTAAGTATTTTACGATCATCACCGTTCACCATTTTCTTGTAGCCATCAGATTTCAAGAAGCCATCTACTTGGCGAATTGAAGGAGCTGTCTCAATGTCAATCATTGCGCCTTTTAGGCTAGCAAAGTTATTGGTATCAAAGTCAAGGCTAATAAATCTGTCCTTCGGTAAGTTTTTAGGTCTTGTCGTCTCAATCAATACACCTGACTTGTTCTTATTGGTGTAATCAAGTGACGACATGAACGCGCTACCTCTACTTAATAAGTCCTCGTCTAGCTCTAAATCAGCCCCTTCTAGGCCTTTATATCTATCTGGAGTATAGTTGGTATCACTACCAAGAATTGAGTTGTATACAGCTAAGCTAACATCAGCAAGTTGGTCATACTTAGAAGCCCATTGATTGGTCATCCAATCAACTGCATCTAAGTTCATCTGCTCAGCATTTGCCTTGATGACATCAATATCACGCTCAGATACTTTTAATTTGTCATATGCCTTTTGATATAGATCTGCCATCTTTACTTCAGCAGCTGACCCGGCCTCTAGTTCTTTAATTGACTCCTCAATAATTTTGACGCGACGTGTAAACTCATTTCGTCTTTCTGTTTCGGTGCCAATTAAATTTCTACTTAAGAATGCAAGCATACCTCTTTCGTATACATTCTCTGCATTCATAAAACCTTTCTGCTTATAGAATCCTTGCTCAGTATATTGCTTAACCAACTGCTTGTGCTCATATTCAGCCTTTGCTGCACCTCTAATAACATCGGTAAGTCCCATGTCTGACATAAGCTTCAGACCATTCTTCATTCCTGGGAACATGCGCTCAATGAGTAGCGGAAGTGATACAAATTGCTCTCCAAATAACTTACCAATCCCTTTATTGAAATACATCTTAAGTGGTCTTGATCTCTTTCCAGAAGCAGCTAATCGATCAGCATTAAGTGTTCCTTGGTAGTTCTTCACAACTGCCTCAACACCACTTGTGATGCCATTATTCATGAAGTTATCCATAGCCTCAAGAACTAACGCAGCCTGCTTAACTGACAATCTATCCATGTCAATTTTCAACAGCTGTCCCATTAATTCTTTTTGTCTTGGTGTAAGATCAAGTGACTCTTCTGTGAACGGATCTTCGTTGTTCACAATCATCTTTTCTATGATACCAGACATGAACTCAAAACGATTTTTTAAGAAGTTCATTTTCTTATCCGGGTCATTAATCTCATCTTCTTTAGTGCTAATAATGTCAATGATTTCCTGCATCTCTTTAGAAGTCATGTCTTCAGTTATGGCTCCAGACTCAACTAGATAGTTGTGTACAGCCATTAGCTCAGCCTTCTTATTCTTTTCCTGAAGCTCAATCTGCTCTGTAGTAAACTCATTGATGGCTGCAATGTTTACCGCCTGTCTAATTGCTACCTCTAAACCTCTTGCTGGTCTTACTGCATTTAGAACGTTCTCTGCGTTTGAGATGTATTGATCAATATCTTCAACTAAGAAAGGATCAACCTTGGTAAACATCTTAGCCATACCAGCAACCTCAGCTTGAAGTTCTTTAGACTTCAATGCACGTCTGATTGACTTTCTAATCTTAGATGCCTCAGATAATCTTTCTTGGTAGTCAGCTCTTAAGAATATTTTTTCAGCGTAGTTAATTAATCTATCAACCATAATAGGGTTGTCAAGGTTTACCTTACCGACCTTATTAATGATTGATTTTGATTGACGAGTGGATATTTTACCGTCCTTAACCATTGCCGATATAGTTGAAACCAACGCCTTACGTTTCGCATTTAGGTCCATCTTAGCCTCACGTGCGGCTCTGGCTTCTAATCTGAGCTGTGACTTAAGTGCGGCTGCTTCATCTACCTGCACTTTTGTTGGTTTAACTCCCATGAGTCTACCTACAGATGGTGCCGACTTCATTCGCTGACCAAAGAACTTCTTGAGCTCTCTTTCGGCTTCTTCTCTCATTAAGTCATCAGCCTCGTTATACCATTCTGACTTTCTCAAGTCCTCGAGTGCTGAAGTGACACCCTGTTCAGGTGTGTTGCCTCTTTCCTTTACAGATAGTACATACTTTTCTTTGGCTTTTCTAATAGCCTCCTGTTTGCTGAATCCTTTTTGTTGTTTCCTTATAGATGCCTGTATTTTCTTTTTACCAACACCATAAGGCGCTACTATTGATTGTTGTTTAGCTCTATTTATATCATCTCTATATTTATTACGAACCTCTTCAGGCATAATGTCATATGAGTTTACGATGATATCTGGAACACCAATAACTTCTCCTAATACATTATTTTCATATGTAGAGTGATTTGCTTTACCTCCTACTCCAGTAGGTTTTAATACAAGCATTACATCTCCCATTTCGAAATTATTTTCTAAATAAAAGCCATCTCTAAGTGTATTAATATCAATTATAGCATTTAAACTATCAAGCACTTTATATGTTGATGAATTAGGCTTCTTTAATGCCTCATTTAAGGCAATTAAGAATTTTTTACGCCCGGTGCCTATTTTTTTAGCTTTAGCATTATCTACTGATGCATCCTCTATGAGAGAATCCCATGAATCATGCGCATTCAATACATCCTTTAAATCCTTTACAGTTCCTTCTTTTAATAATTTATCTTTAAAAGACTTATAGTTACCTATTCTTTTGGTGTATAGATCAAATACAGATTTATTAAACAGCTTAGATATCTGTGGTGATCCACTTATGATAAATATATAATCACTTTCATTAATTAATTTTTGTAAATCATTTTTTGATTTTCCAGATGCCCATATGATACCATTCTTTCTGTTTTCAGGATCCAATGCATATGATGGACCTGCATCTAGATAATGTTCTCCATTCAGTACAGAATCAAAATACATACCTATTCCTAATTGATCGGCAACCCAGAACCAAACTGTTTGGTCTTTAGATACTATATCATCAACTAATGACTTAAAATCAATTATGTCAGATTTCTTAACAAATGTAAGTTTCTGATTTTCCGTTACTTTGACTTGTTTTTTACGAGCTAAATCAGCAGGTACAATCTTTGTTTGGAACCCATTGGCAAATATCTGATCACCAGTAACTAACTGCTTACTTATGGTATTAATAAAGTCAACTGCGTCTTGTGTTGTCGATGCTGCTGTAAATATAGGCGGTAAGCCAATTGCTTTTGCAATCTTATTGATTAATGCCTTGAATTTTTGTAATGCGCTTGTACTTAATTGTCCTTTTGCCGCACCCATGATGGCGCCTAATTCTGAAATATATTCCTCTGGCTGTTTTTCAGCAGAATATTTCTTAAGCAAATCATCAATACGTTTAATCAATTCTTCATCTTTGATGATAGATCGTAATGATTTTGTCCAACCATTAAGCACTTTTGAGTCTAGTCCTTTATTCAGGATAACATAATGGAATGCTTCATGTAGCAATGTATGAGCGGCAGCTTCTTCCATATTAATATGGATAGCCATATCAGTTCCAATAAATGTTCCTTTCTCCTTGCCTTTAGTTTGCTCACCAATAGCAGCATCATATTCAGCTGTATTATCATGCAGGTATATTTTTGCTTCAGGAATAGCTTTCATTACAAGCTTAGCGCTCTTGGCTATTTTTTGTCTAGTCTCTGTATCTTGACTATTAATTATATCATTGATATTTTCATTAGTTACCAGATTCTCTTGATAAGACATATCACCTGCACGGCCTTCAGTCCAAGTCCACTCAGGCATTAGACCAACCTTTTGAGGGGCATATTTAGTATCTGCACCTGACGCCGTTCTATTAAACTCTGCATTAGGCCCAAAATTAACCCAAGAGTTTTGACCTCTTGTCTCACTTGTAATGGCGCCAATAGCAGGTCCTGTAAACAATCGAACGTGAGCCTGCCATGCATTCTCCTCGCCTCTTGCTCTAAATCCAGCCCCCTCAAGACCATGCCCAAAAGCATCATGCACGGCTCTAAATAAGTCATTTACAAGCACTGGCATCAGCTCGCCATCAATACCACCAATAGGCCACATAAGACCTGTGTCAGCTAGCATAGGATTGGCTTCAATTTGCTCTTGTGTTATGCCATCTTCCCCGTAACCATCAATGGTCGCAAATACGCCCATCTCTTTATTCTGTCTTAAGTCCCTTAAAGCATTATATGGTGTTGATGCATACTCTTCATTACTTGGTATGCTAAAATCCATAAACCAGAACTTATAACCTGCATCAGCTAATGCTTGATACTGTGCTTTTGTTTGGTTTACAAGGTCTTGATAAGCTTCCTTTACTTTAGGGTTCTGTGGATCATCAGCCATTTGCTCGTAAGCATCGGCTAATCTTTTAGCTCTGTCTTCGTCTACTTCGACGTACTCTGACTGTCTTTTAAGGTCGATTCCGTTGTCGGCTGCGTATTGTTCGGCGACTCCAACAATTTGTGGGTCCGGCCCGTTAATGCCTGGAACTGCTGGCGCACCTTCGAGAGGCGTAAGGCTCCTGCTTTCAGTCCGTCCTCTTCCGTCTCCGGTGCGTTCGGGTTGTATTTTTCCTGTTTCATCTGCGGCTAAATTAGTTGTTTTTTCTGATTTTTTTGTATTTGAATCTATTATTGATAATACATCTGTATTAAATATTGCTAAATTTCTATCTTTAGTTCCTCTAAATTCTCTTATATAAGAACCATCAAATCCATTATCTATAAGCCAATTTTTTATTCCTTTGCTTTCTATTACATCAAAATCTCCATATGAAATATAGTTATTAACTATTTCAAATCCATCTTTATCTTTAATTTTTCCAAGAGTAAGTTCTACATCTCCATTATCTATATCATCAATTAATTTTATTACTTCTTTCTTAGCATTCGATAAATCAAATTTTAATGGATTACCATCTGTAGTAATTTCATTTGGATTGAAAATATTAGCACTATTCTTTACTTTTACTTCAATTAACCTACCTCCTTTTGATTCAGAGAATGGTTTAGATGCTTCAATATTTTCTGCTAAAAATATTGGTTGTTCAGTTGGCTCAGATTCTACTCCTGATTTTATTTGCTTTTCAAACTTATCAAAATCTTTTGTAGTGCCATGATAAAAAACATCACCTCCAGTAAAATCATTTTTCATGGAGTCAGTCTCTTGAGTTTGCTCTAATGAATTTAAGAAATCAGTATAAATACCACCTGTAATTTCATACGCAGCATTTTCTTTAGCATAAGCAATAGGGTCGTCATAAAGTTTATCTACAAGCGATTGTCTTTCCTCAGTACTTATATTTTCTTGCGCTAAACGAGTGGCTTCTTCTGCAACAAACTTACTTTGATTTACTTCTTGGGCTTGCTGACCTTCTTGGGTAACTTCTTGAGGTCCTGTTTGGGATTCTCCTTGCGCCATTTCTCCGCCACTTTCGGCTCCTGGCTGTACAGATACTTCACCTGTTGTTTGCTTTTGAACGGCATCTTTGCTTAATTGTTTTAGTTGTTCATTAATTTCTGCCACTCGCTCAGTCTGAACGACGACAAGATCAGGGTCTTTCCCTGCAATTTCATTCTTTATTTCGTCACGCTCGTTGATCAACTTGAACGCTTCATAACGGTCTACATTCTTTGGTATCTTATTAAGAGTACCCTCTACTTCATTCAGTCTCTCAGCAATTGCTTGACCCTCTTGCTTAGTTATCTTCCCAGAAAGTATTTGGTCTTTAATGTTTAATCTAAATGTATCCTTAAGTTCAGGGCTATCGATAAGCTGCTCAATATTATTGATCTGAGCTTTATTCATTTCACCTGATGCGACTTGTAATGTCTGTGTGATAGATTGCATTCCAGCACCACCTGCAAAACCAAGCATAAATGATTGGCTTAATCGATCGGCAACTCCGGCCCATGATTTTGGATTATCAAACTGACCTTTATCAGACATCTTATTAAAGACATCCTTATAGACCATGTCAGCTGCCTCTTGAGCTAATTCAGTAGATCCTTCTACCAATCCGGCTGATGTAACTTGAATAAGTCCATTGGTTATTGCTGTACCCAAGTTTTTCTTTACAGCTAACTCAATAGCTTCAGAAGACGCATCCTTGCCTAGTTCGGCAACTGTTTTCTTTAGCACCCAATTAGTAAGACCTTTACCAGCAGGTGTCTTTGAGAACCACTTACTGATACCATACTTTTCTAGCAAACCAACTGTAGCACCAAGTGCTCCTGAGAATAATATCTTTTGATATTCAGGGACATCAGCAAACTCAGGTCCACTCATTTGGTCTTTAGTGCTTACATAAGATGATGCATATAAACCAAGGAATGGAACACCGGCAGCAGCACCAACTAGTGCAGACCCTCCTGAGTTAGCAAGACCAAATACAATTTGCTCAAATGCGCTTCTGTTTTCAGATGATGTGTAGAAATCACTAACTGATCCCGGTGCAGCTCCTGTCAAGAATCCCTTGAATTCACCATCTTGGAAGTCACCTGTCTCAAGCAAAAATCTTAATGAGTTCTCTGCACCTTGCAATGCTGAATATGTGGCACCTGTTAATACGTTACCTCTTTCAGACTGAATGGCAAACTCATCAGCTGCTATTCGATCAATAGATGTGCTATTGTATTGGGTTTGTCTAAAGTCCTCATTGATTTTATTACGCTCATCAACAAGCATATTTTTTTCTTGAGCTAACTTAGGTAGGTAATCGTTCTGATATTGCTCATCAGTAATTAGCCCTTTCTCTCTAGCCTCAGTCACTGTCTTATTCCACTCAGCATAGCTCTTCGCTTTCTCTGCGTAGTCAATAGACTGCAATTGTAGCTTAGCAAAGTCTACCTTAACATTCTCTTTTGCATTCTTATCATAAATAGCTGATGACTTATACTTGTCATTTTTAGCATAGTTATATCTACCATTTGATAGGTCTTGTAGTTTAGCTTGCTCTCCTAGTAGTTGTTGAGATAGTTCAATCCTTTGCGTAGGAGTAGCTGATTGCATCTGCTCCTTTATCTTATTTACCTTTTGGTATTGGTTGACATAATCTTTTGACGTCATCTGAACGTCTAAGAACCCACTCAATCTTTTGGCTTCTTCTTTGTCTCTATCTGACGTCCAGTTCTCTAGGTTAATTTTCTTTCTTTCGTTGGTAACTGTATTTACTATTTCTAGTTCGTCATAACCAGCACCTGATTGATTTACCTGTAGATATGGATAGTCTTTTATGAGCTGCTGTACTTTAGGTACAACATCCTCTTCATTGTCATTTATGAAGTCAGCGTTGATCTGATTTACCTTAGCGTCAATGGCATCCGATTGAGCCTTTCTTCTTAAGTACTCAGGGTCTGTCTTTTCAAGAGCTTTAAATGAAGTATTGAATAATTCTTGCTCTCTTTGTTGAGCTTCTGTTTTTGGCTTTGCTATAGGTGCAGGCGCAGGAGCTGCTGTGTATTTTAACGGCTTTTCTTTTCTTGGCTCTGTCTCAAAACCATATTGCTCTAACGAGACAGCATTCTTTTCTAATGAGGCTACACGCTCTTGAACATTACCCTTAGATAGTGGGAAGTATTTATAGTCAGACTTTGATGCTTTAAACCACTGGTTGCCTTCTTTTTTATAGATGGCATTATCTTCTCCTGGAAAAGAGTATACACCGTCACGTTTTCCTTTTGAAGACGAAGATGCCGTAGCCTTTGTTGTCGTTGTGGTTAAGCGATCCGATGAAGACTCTGCCGATCCAGATGCCGTAAGATCTTTTTTTTTTACTACTTCAACAGCATCTGAAGGGGGAACAAAACTAGATGATCCTTTTACTTCTACTGCATCGCTAGGGGGTGTCCACTCGTTTTCCATCTATTTTTTTGTATATGTTTTACCATCAGGGCCAACTAAAGTATCGCCTTTTTTTAATTTTGCCCACTTGGCATTAAACTCATCTTGTGTTATTTTAGCAGGCTGCGCAGGTGTTTTAGATGCAACTCTAGCCTTAGCTAATTTCTTTCTCCATGATGTATTATTTACCTCACCAAAGAAATTACCAGCATCATCTAATCTACTAATAGGACCAAAAACTTTTTTAGGATTCTGTGCGTCAATAATCAAGTATGTGTTCTCGCCTTTTTTCTCAAACAAATACTTGCCCTCAGCAAGACTATTTAATCTACTGATATCACCACTCGTCCATGCGTTTCTTACATCAGTAGCAATTTTATAGTATTCAGGGCTATCTTCTTTTTTAACATCTTCTTTAGTCGATGAAGATGACTTAGGTTCATCTTGCACAGACTTAAAATCAATCTGAGAATAAACTGTATCCTCAATAGCTTTTTTAGCTCTAGTCCTTTGGTCTTCTGTAATCATTGGCTGATACACACCTGAAGAGTCTTTCTTCATTGCAATTAATTTACCCTCAGCTTCTTGAAGAAACGCATCTAATTCCTCTCCTGCCAATCTTGGCTTATCTTGGTATTC
>Ga0181343_1001253_pt1 | contig 10190 bp, 15 predicted proteins | sample Su13VDMLBSD_FD_130110 | JGI IMG/M metagenome (GOLD analysis project Ga0181343, IMG submission 130110) | Freshwater viral communities from Lake Michigan, USA - Su13.VD.MLB.S.D | ecosystem: Environmental > Aquatic > Freshwater > Lake | place: USA: Michigan | collected 2013-07-15 | reverse complement strand
GCTTTGCAGGAACTGCGCTACGCGGCTCAAATGAGCGGCATTCAGCAAGATACCTTGCAGCAGGCTCTTGTCGTTCTGTCAAAGAACCTTGGCGATGCAGCAGGCGGCGGCAGCGCGGCTAAGGACTCGTTGCAGGCTCTTGGCCTGTCCGCAACTGATCTTGCATCTGTTCCACTGCCAAATGCTCTGGAAATGATCGCCAACAAAATCGCGGCTGTCGAAAACCCAATGCAGCGCGCAACACTTGCCGCCGATCTGTTTGGCAAATCCGGCGTCAAGATGATCAACATGCTTTCTGAGGGTTCTGATGGACTCGCAAAAATGCGTGAAGAAGCGCAGTCCTTGGGCGTTGTAATTGATGAGGACATCATTCGGCAAGCTGCCGACGCTGGCGATAAGCTGGATGCGATGTCTTCTGTGATTTCTGCCAACCTTAGCGTTGCGCTGATCAATCTTGCGCCGATCCTGATTGAAACCGCACAGGCCATCGCGGGGCTTACGGCTGCTGCAAACGATTTTCTTTTTGGCCAAATGAACGCTGATCGGGCATTCGTTTCTGCGACTGAATATGCAAAAGGCTTGAAGGGCGAGGTTCAAGAAGTAGCCGACGCTTATTCTGAGGTCGGAAAAACTCAGGCGGCTCTTGCTAGGGTTCGAGATTATGAAGCAAATGTTGCAAGCATCCCTGATTCGACAATCCTTGCAAATGCCGAGGCGGCTGCGGAAGCGGCAAAGGCAAACCTTGTCGCCGTGACAAATGCCCACAAAGATCAAACCGAAGTGATCGAACTGGAAACCATTGTCATTGAGGACAATACAAAGGCTCAGGGCAGGTCAACCGCCGCTCGCGAAAAATCTAAAGCTGCTTTGGAAGCCTACAAAGCGCAGGTCGAAGCCCTTGGCCTGACGCTTTCAGAGTTTGAAAGCATCTCATCGACCATTCAGTCGTCGATGGAAAACTCATTCATGGGCATTGTCGATGGTACTATGAGCGCGAAAGATGCTTTCAAATCTATGGCTGCCGACATCATCAAGGAACTGTATCGGGTTCTTGTGGTGCAGCGCATGGTCGGCTCTTTCGCAACCGCGACCAAAGGAGGCTCCGGCCTGCTTGGTGCAATCGGAGGCGCACTTGGCATCACGGGCAGCGCATCAGGCGGTGCGCTTATGGCTGGCCAGCCTTCGGTCGTGGGTGAGCATGGCCGCGAGTTGTTCGTGCCTTCCAGCGCTGGCCGCGTGCTGTCGGTCCCGCAAGCAAAGGCGGCAGTCAATGGCGGCGGCGGCGTGTCAGTCACGCAAAATATCACCTTCGGCGCTGGCGTAAGCCGATCTGAAATTCAAGCCATGCTGCCGAAGATCTTGGAAAGCACCAAGGCCGCCGTGTTCGATGCACAGCGGCGCAGCGTCAATGGGATGGGCTACTGATGGCAATTTCTTATCCTCTCAGCCTTCCGTCTCACACCCGCATTAGGGGGACCAGCCTGCGCGCCGTCAACGCGGTCGCGGTCGAGCGCAGCCCGTTCACATTCTCCGGGCAGGCGCAGGCAAGCGCGGGCCAGATGTGGCAGGCCGACATCCAACTGCCGCCGATGAAGTATGCAGACGCGGAGCAATGGATCGCGTGGCTGGTCAGCCTGCGCGGCCAGTTCGGCACGTTCACGATGGGCGACCCGATGCGTTGCATTGCACGCGGCACCGCACGCGGCACTGATACAGTCACGGTCAACGGCGGGTCGCAGACCGGGCAAGACCTGAACATCACCAGCGACCAGACCAGCGAAACGGGCTACCTGAAGGCTGGAGACTACATCCAGCTTGGCAGCGGATCGTCGGCAACGCTGCACAAGGTTCTGATCGATGCCAACACCGACAGCGGCGGCAATGCGACTTTGACCTTGTGGCCCAGCATCCGGACCGCGCCCGTCAACGGCAGCGCAGTTGTCGTGCAAGATGCTGTCGGTCGCTGGAGGCTTGCAACCAATGAATCTGAATGGTCGGTGAACGAGGCATCGATCTACGGCATCAGCTTCAGCGCGATGGAGGCCATCGGATGAGCCGCACAGTTCCAGCAGCAATCCTGAGCGCGCTGGCGGGCGAGAGCGTCGAACTGTTCTACGCCATCGAACTCAATTTCAGCACAGCGCCAGTGCGGCTCTGGACGGGTTTCGGCAACCGCACAATCGGCGGTCAGACCTATGTCGGCACAGGCACGTTGTTGTCGATCAGCGGCATTGAGGAGGTGGCCGATCTAAGCGCCAAGGGCATCACTCTGACGCTTTCTGGCGTGGATGTATCTCTTGTCAGCTTGGCGCTACAGGAACCCTATCAGGGCCGCTCTGCGCGTGTCCTGCTTGGCGTCACTGGCGTTGACGATTTCGTGGAGGTGTTCGCTGGCCTGATGGACGTGATGACCTTGCAAGAGGACGGATCGCGGGCCACCATTGAACTGACAGTCGAGAGCAAGCTGGTCACGTTGCAGCGGCCCAATATCCGCCGTTACACATCCGAAAGCCAAAAGCTGCGCTATCCGACTGATACCTTCTTCGACTATGTCGAGCAGCTTCAGGACAAAGAGATCGCATGGGGCCGCAAGATTTCCTGACCCGATACATCAAGGAGCAGCGCGGCAAGAAGTTTGCGCTGGGTAAGCATGATTGCCTGACGTTCACCAACGGCGCGTGGGCCGCGATGCGTGGCAAAGGTTATGCCGACGAGGTGATCGGGAAGTATGCAGGACTAAGCCCGAAGGCGGCGGCCAGATTAATGATGGATCACTTCGGCTCCAGCGATCTAATCGCAGCCCTTGACGCCAATCTGAAACGGGTGACAGGCTTCCCACCGAAGGGCGCACTGGTTGTGATGAAGGCTGACCGCCAATATTTCACTGGATATGCCTTTGGGGTGGCTTTGGGCGTAAGGGCTGTTTTTGTCGGGGCCGAAGATGTGGTATACGTCCCGATAAGCCAGATCGAAGGGGCATGGGTATGAGACTTCATCCGTTCAACGTCATGCGCCATGCAAGCTGGGACGCGGCCCCGCGTGATCCTGTCACCATCGGCGCGGCGATCCTCGGATCGGCGGCAACTGCGGCCACGACTGTCACAGTGTTCGGCACGGCGCTCTCGGTCGGCGCATGGGCTGTAGGCACGCTCGTCACGACCGCTCTGACATCTTTTGCCCTTCGCAAGCTCGCTCCAAAGGCTGGCGGCGCTGGCGCTGGCGCTGACAATCGTGGCACGCTCCTGAATGCCCGACAGGCCGCAGCGGCTCACGAATATGTCTATGGTCAAGTCCGCAAGGGCGGCATCATCACCTACATGGACACCACTGGGGAATCGAACAAGCTGCTGCACATGGTCGTCGCTGTTGCAGGGCATGAGGTTCAGGCCATCGGTGATGTCTACGTCAACGATGAGGTCGTCTCTCTGGACGCCAACGGCTATGTGGAAGGCACTCGGTGGGGCGGCAAAATCCGAATCCTGAAGCATCTCGGCGCACAGACGAACTGGCAGGACAATTTCGCCAATGCATCGACCAACCTGAAGGACACCATCAGCGCCGAATGCGGCCTGCCCAACACCTTTGTTGGCCAAGGGATCGCCTATCTTTATGTCCGCATCGAATACGATCAGGACATCTTCAGCGGCGGCATGCCAACCTTCACGGCCATCGTGAGCGGCAAGAAGCTGTATGACCCGCGAACCTCGACCACCGCATACGACAACAATGCGGCCTTGGTGATCCGCGATTACATCACATCGGCCTATGGCCTGAACGATCAGGCGGTTGACGACACTTACTTCTCAGCCGCCGCAAACGATTGCGACGATGCCATCCCGCTGTCTGGCGGTGGAACGCAGGCACGCTACACGATTGATGGCGTCATCAGCGCAGAAAGCACCATCGGCAACGCGCTGGCCGACATGATGGAAGCCTGCAATGGCGCTCTGTTTTTCTCTGGCGGCGTGTGGAAGGCCAAGGTTGGCGTCTACAGCCCGAGCGTGAAATCTCTGACCTTGGATGATTTCCGATCCGGCATCACCATGCCGACGCGCCTTTCGCGCCGGGATAACTTCAATAGGATCACGGGCAAGTTCATCGATGCGTCCAGCGATTGGATCGAAACCGACTTCCCGGCCATCACCAGTTCGGTGTTTCTTGCCGAAGACGGCGGCTTAGAGAACACCCTTGATGTCGGCCTGAACCTTGTCACCAACTCGGCCCGCGCCCAGCGTTTGGCAAAGCAGAAGCTGTTTAGGTCGCGAGAGCAGATGACGGTCAGCGCCGAGTTTGGGCTTGCCGCTCTCGGCGTTGAGGTTGGCGACATCATCGATCTGACCATTGATCGCTATGGCTGGTCGGCCAAGGAGTTTGAGGTCGCGTCTTGGCGGCTTGTGATCTCTGACAGCGGCGGCTTGCGGGTTGCTCTGGTCTTGCGCGAAACGTCTGAGTCCGCGTTTGATTGGGACGCTGAAGAGCTTGCCATCATCTCGAACAACACCACGCTGCTTGATTACAACAGCGTGCCGATCCTCGGCCTGTCGGTCTCGGATGCCTTGCAGGTCTATCACGAAAAGTTATCCAACGTCGTTTCGCTGGTCAGCACGTCCTCGCAGGGTGCGTTCATCGACTATGTGCAGGTGGAGTTTAAGAAGTCGTCGGAGACTGCTTGGCGGGACGGCGGCTATGGCGAACTTGGCCTGTTCGAGATCAACGACATCGAAGACGGAACCTATGACTTCCGCGTGCGCGCGGTCAACGGCTTTGGCATCAAGGGCGAATGGACGACACGCACTGGCTACAAGGTCGAAGGGCTTTCGCAGCCGCCGCAGGATGTGACAGGATTTGCCGCCGAGGTGAACGGCGACAGCATCAACCTGTCTTGGCTGGCCGTCCCCGATCTGGACTTGTCCTATTACATCATCCGGCACGCCAAAGAGACTGTTGACGCAACGTGGTCTGGCTCTGTGACCTATGTTGAAAAGGTTGCACGGCCTTCGACCGAAGCCAGCGTGCCAGCGAAAGCCGGGACGTATCTCATAAAGGCCGTGGATAAAACGGGCGTGCAGTCAACCAACGCGACGGCGGTTGTTGTCACGGCGGATGAAGTCACGGCCCGCGCCACAGTTGTCACTATCGATGAAGACCCAACGTTCACTGGGACCAAGGACAATGTGGTTTTGCAGGATGGTCAAATTCGCCTTGGCAGCGTTTTGAACTTCGACAGCCTATCTGGAAATATTGATAGCCTCTCCGGCCAGTGGGATGCGCTTGGCGTCACCTACACCGTGACAGACGGGACATATTATTTCGCCAACATCATCGACCGCACAACACCGCAGCAAGGCTTCGTGACGGTGGACATGCTCTTGAGCCGCTTTGACACCACAGGCGGGCTTTGGGATGATCTTGCTGGCCAGATCGACATTTTACCGGGTCTGTGGGATGATTTGACAGGCGGGGCAGACTTCAACGACACCAACGTGACCGCCTATGTCTCGACCACAAATGACAACCCTGCGGGATCGCCAACATGGTCTGAATGGCGCAAGATCAGGGCGGCAAATGTCTATGGCCGTGCGCTGCGGTTTAAGGTAGAGTTGCACTCGGACGCGCCCGGCATTTCGCCTGCGATTAGCGAACTGAGTGCGACGGGCAACTATGCGTAAGGGGATGAAATGGCACAGCATGATTATGTGATCGCCAACGATACGGCGGCGAATGTTCGATCCGACATTAACAACGCGTTGGCCGCGATTGCGTCAAACAACAGCGGATCGTCAGCGCCTGCGACGACATATGCAAACCAGTGGTGGTATGACACCACAACGGACATCCTTAAAATCCGTGCAGAAGCCAACGATGCGTGGATTAGCGTTGCCAAGCTGGATCAGACGACTGATCAATTTTTCCCGATTGTCGGCGGTGTTGAGGTCACGGCCAGCGGGACGGAACTGAACTACCTTGACATCACGACCCTCGGCGTGGCTCAGGCATCGAAGGCATTGACAGTTGCGGCCAACGGCACGATCACGTTCAGCGGCTCAACCGGGACTTCTGGTCAAGTTCTGACTTCTGGCGGCTCCAGCGCCACTCCGACTTGGGCAAACGCAATTTCAGCAGGTGCTGTCATGACATTTGCCATGAACACCGCCCCTACTGGTTGGCTCAAGGCTAACGGCGCTGCCGTTTCGCGGACAACCTATGCCGCCCTTTTCTCAGCAATTGGCACGACATTTGGTGTAGGTGATGGATCGACCACGTTCAATTTGCCAGATCTTCGTGGCCGCTTCACACGCAACTGGGCGGATGACGGTAGCATTGATAGTGGGCGGGCATTTGGTTCCACGCAAGACCATCAAATCCAACAACACCAGCATGGGCTTGCCTTTAATGCAGACGTAACAAACGCTACGGGTGGAACCACTGGGGCTACAGTTTCATCGTGTAACGCGATTGCCACAAGAAACTCTGCTTCAAGTAACCAGCTTTCGACCAGCTACACTCAAGACGCTCCTTACGTCAAAAACGCTACTGGAGCCAACATTGGCACTGAGACACGTCCGACCAACATCGCCCTTCTCGCCTGCATCAAGTTCTGAGGTAAACCATGAAAGTTTTTCAAACTGACCATAACGGCTTCCTCGTTGGCGAGACTGTCGCTGATCCTGATCCGATGGACGAGGGCAACTGGCTCATCCCCGGCGGCTGCGTAGAGCAAGAACCGCCAGCTTTGTCTGACGGTCAACGCGCAAAGTTTGCTAATGGCGCTTGGCTTGTCGTTGATCCTGAGCCTGTCGTTGAACCTGAGCCTGAGCCTGAACTTCCGCCGACTAAGGCAGACCAAGAGGAACTTCGCCGCTCCGCCTATACCGCAGAAAGCGATCCACTTTTCTTCATGTCGCAGCGTGGAGAGGCCACTGTCGAAGAATGGCAGGCCAAGGTCGCTGAGATCAAAGCCCGCTATCCGTATCCTGCGGAATAACCCATGACCCCTGAAATGCTCTGGAGCCTCGGTCTATCAGCAGCACTCGGCCTGATCGGCTGGGTGCTGAAAAACCATGTCGAGGAAGTGAAGCGGCTGCAAATCCTGCTCAACCGCACCAGAGAAGAAGTAGCCCGTGACTACGTTACGCGGTCAGAAATGCACACCGACATGAACCGTGTCATCTCGCGGCTGGACAACCTCGACAAGAAGATCGACGAACTGATGCGGAGCCTTACCAAATGAGACTAGCACTCGTCCTCTTGGTCGCTGGCTGCGGCCCTGTTACTGTGTCCTCGGTGGCTTACACAACGGCCTGCCCCAAGGGAGACCGCCAGTGCGAGATCAGACAGAACGCGGAAACGCTTTACTACATGGCGCACGGCGACGCGGCCAACGAGCTGCTATGCTCTGGCGAGACGCGGGACGTTATGGGTGCGCTCTGCTCTATCTACTGACGACAGCCGCCAGCGCCCAAGTCACGGGCGATCTGAACACCAACAGCGGCAACACCAACTCCACCATCGACAGCAACAACGTCTCCACCAGCGAGACGAAGAATTACAATGGCTCAGGCTCCGCTCCGTTTTCCACCCCGGTCCCGACAGCGGCAGCACCGACAGTCATGGGCGGCGGCGGTAATGATAGCTGCCTTATTCCGAAGCAGCAGGCTTTCCAGATCAGCATCTTCGGTCGCGCCGAGGGCAGCATGGAGCAAGATCAGGAATGCAATCGTCGCAAGGACGCAAGATTATTAGGCACACCGCAAGAGCAAGGCGGGCTGGGTCTACAAGTCAGCGGCATCTCGGTCATGTGCGACAACCCAGCAATCTACAAGGCGATGGCGCTGGCATCAACGCCATGCCCGATTTACAGCATCGACACTGGCAAACTCTTGGTCGGGCGCGAAGGCTACATGGCCATGCGTGACAATCCCCATGTTTATGTGGTAGGCTACGCCCAAGATCAGTCCTTCTGGGACACATTCCTTCGCATTGGAGAGGAACTGCCCGATGTCCTACCTGAAACAAGCAGCGGCCCTACTCTGTCTGAGCGTTTCCGCCGCTCACGCCGATCCGACGATGACGGACCTACAGGGGTCGGCCCAGACAATCCTTAACCAGTTGTCAGCGGCTCAGAGCCTGACGGCTGGCGCTGTCTACAGTGCTGGCCAAGGCGACATCCTCGCCCCCGGCATCATGCAGACGGCGACCATCACTGAGCAGATGCGGGTTGATTACAATGCAGATGTGCAGGGGGTGATCGACGCAACATACTACAACGCCGAACTCCTGTTTCAGGATAACTACGTCGCGACGATGGCAAATCTCGATACGGCTGTCGATAACCTCGTTGCCGCGACTGCGGTTCTGATGGAGGTGCAGGCCGTTGCGAACATGGCTGCCAACGCCGACACGGTGCAGGAGCAAATGGCCGTGCAGGCCGTGCTGACCAACAACGACATGACCATCACCGCCGCCGACGTAAGCAACTACAACAACGCTCTCGGCGCTGTGCAGTCCTACGCCCGCGATGCTGGCGCTTTCTTGGCGGCCTCGCGCAACACGACCATGACCGGGACAGTTGACGCCTACGCGGCCAACAGCGGCACCAACCTGTACGGCGCGACGGTGGCCTACTCTGCCACGGCTGACATCATGAACATCAGCGCAGCCAACGTCTTCGGCATCGGCCTGCAAGGGCTGCTGGGTGCTGACACTGTGACGCTGGCCGACGTGTACGCTGCCGGGTACGGTTCGTGAGTGAGGAAGCTGAAACCACTGGCCTGCGGATCGCGGGCTTTGACGTAAAGGGCTGGTGGTTCGCCGCCGCCCTGCCCGTCCTGTCTGGTATCAGCGGCACGATTTACTATGGCTACGATGTGGTCAATCGGTTCTGGGGCGTGGAGGAAAGCGTTGCCGAAGTTCTGGATGTGGTCAGCCGGGTGCAAACGCTTGAGCAAGCCATACAGGACAACGACGTGCGCGGCCTTGCACCGAAGCTGTCGGCAATCTCGACCCAGATGGGGACGATCCTTGAGCAACAGAAAGAGTTGATGGACCTGAGGTCTAAGGTGGAGAAAGCCGAGGGAATCACTGGCGGCATCGATGCCAAGCTGGACAAGTACAGCGCCGAGATCGAAGACCTGTGGAAAGCGATGGACGATCTGATAAGGAACCCGATGCAATGATGAAGATGGAAGCATTGATCTGGCTGGCGTTTTTGGCTGCCGTCGCCGCGATCTTCTGGGTTAGTGGTGACGGCTTCTACCGATACCCCTGCCAAGACCCCGAGAACTGGGCTGCACTTGAGTGCACCCCTCCCATTTGCCTCCGCACTGGCATGTGCGCCACCGACCTGACAGGAGCCTCAGAATGAGCAAGAACGACCCAGAAATGATGGAAGCCAAGCTGCGCTACTTCATCGGCTGCGCCTTGGTGGTGATCTTGGCCGGAACCATCTTCACCATCCTCTACAGCCTCGTCTTCGTGACCCAGCCTCTCGGCGAGTCGAGCGAGAACGACCGCAAGTTCTTTGAACTGCTGACACCAATCGCCAGCTTCATCGTCGGCGCTCTCGGCGGCGTGATGGCGGCAGGCAACAACCGCAACAAGGGTGGCAACGATGAGCCGCCGACACAGGAGTACACCGAATGATGGATTTTGGAGACGCACTCCGCGCCCTCAAGCAGGGCAAGCGCCTTTCGCGCACTGGATGGAACGGCAAGGGCATGTGGCTGGAGCTGCAAGTTCCTGACGCAGGCAGTAAGATGACGCTGCCCTACGTTTACTTGAACTACCCCGACAACGCCCAGAACACTCCGGGCGCTCGGGTTCCGTGGCTTGCCAGCCAGACGGATATGCTGGCCGAAGATTGGGGGATTGCAGAATGATCGGACGCATCGTTGGGATGCTTGTTGGCCGCAAGCTCAAGGAAAAGGCCGTTGACGCAGTGCTGGATAAGGTGAACTTGCCGGACCCGGTGGAGAACGCAATCAAGGTTGCCGCTACTGGCAACGTCGGCGATCTGCTCGGCGGCATGGGAAAAGAGATGGCGCAAGAGGCTGTCCTCGGCGCGGTCCTGAAGAAGAAGCCGAAGAAATGAAATGGCTGGCCCTGCTCCTGCTGACGGCTGCGCCTGCCCATGCTTATGAAATTACCCGCGTCATTGACGGCGATACCGTGGAGATTGCGGTGGATTTTCT
>Ga0181343_1001252_pt1 | contig 10193 bp, 6 predicted proteins | sample Su13VDMLBSD_FD_130110 | JGI IMG/M metagenome (GOLD analysis project Ga0181343, IMG submission 130110) | Freshwater viral communities from Lake Michigan, USA - Su13.VD.MLB.S.D | ecosystem: Environmental > Aquatic > Freshwater > Lake | place: USA: Michigan | collected 2013-07-15 | reverse complement strand
GAATCTAGAATGACATACAATGAAATTGGATATACTGGGGTAGCACCTACAGTATTTAAAAAACTAGATTCTACCGATATCAAAGTTAATCCATTTCAAGCATTTAAAACATGGACAATTAATTCCGGAAGTGTAACTAGTAGTGCATTGCCATTACAAGCTATATATTCTGATCCAACAATTTTACCGGCATTAGGTTCGGAATTAACTTATAATGATGCATCAAATGTCGATGGGACATTGCAAACAATAACATACTTTTCAGTTAATCATCAATATTATAAATATAAAAAATATCCAGCATTAACTTTTGGACCAACTGATTTAAATCGAACAAAAAAACATTTATATCAATCGGCATCAATATTTTCATTCCCGCAAGTACGCGTTGGAGAAGGAATAAAACCTGCTTCTTTTACGATAACGGCAAGTTATATAACTGGCAGTAATACTGCATCATTATATATTAGTTCAGATCGTTACGGAAATTTATACAATTCTATATACGATGATTCTAAAATTATTTCTAAATCTTTAATGTATGCAGAAGGATTTAATGAATATTTTGATATATCTAGAATTGAATATAAATCAGAAAATGTAACATACGTACCAGGAATTACTACTACAACGGGTTTAACTGCTTCATATGGATATGCAGCTGGGTTTTCTGGAAATGGATATATTAAAACAGAAATTCCTGGTTTTTATGATAGAAATCACAATTACGCAATTTCATTTTTTATATCTAGTTCAACTAATAGTAATAACTCATTGGTATTAGGAAAAGTATCTAGTTCTATCGCACCACAATATCCATTTAAAATAGAAATAAGTAGTAGCAATCAATTGTTATTTTCTGCAGCCGGCAGTACTGAATTTAAAACTCAAATTACATCTTCAACATCAATGAACCAATGGAGTCATGTTGTATGTCAAGTATCAGGAAGTGATATGCAAATGTACGTTAATGGTACTTTGCATGCATCTGCGAGTAGTAATTTGTTAGTAGATTCATTATCGCCATTATCTGCTTCGGCTCGAATTGATAATAAACATTCATTATTTATCGGCGGATTTGAATCTGGTTCTGGTTATAATGGTTTAATAGATGAAATACGTATTTTTAATAAAGCATTAACTACTGCGGAAATTGGATATTTATTAGATAGAACTGAAGGTGGTACTTTTTCACAAACAAATCATGTAGGAAATGTATTTGGTAAACAAGGTGTCGTTGTAATTTCAACACCTGATTATCGTTTCAATGATATCATAAATCAACCATTTACTTCATCATATAAAAGTACAGTTTCTATTCATGAATTAAGTGTTATTGCAAATGTCGATGCCGGCGATTTCAATATGTCAACTAATTTAACATTAACCGACGATGGCGATGTTAATTATAAAAGTTTTGTATCAGGAAGCGATTTTGCTCCATATATAACTACAATTGGTTTATATAACGATGCAGGACAACTTTTAGCTATTGGCAAATTAGCACAGCCGATACGAAAGCGTATGGATGTTGATATGAATTTTTTAGTTCGTATAGATTTAGACAAAGAAATATCAGTTAAAGGTTAATATAATATGATACGTTTAAAACGTTTATTGTTAGAAATGTCTGGATCAGACATAAAACGTTGTTTAGATAAAATTAAAAACAAACAATTTAAAATTATCGGAGCTGGTGATAATGGTCGAGTATATGAAATTGATGGAGAAGATAAAGTTTTTAAAATTACCAAAGAACGAGATGAATATCAAGTAGCAGAACGCATAGTTAATCAAATTGATATATTTACAACATTCATTCCAGTATATTATGTTAATGGAAGTGACATGTATATCATGGCAAATGCTGAACGATTACCTAACGATATGAAACAAGAAATTGATTCATTTATGCAAGAATATAACTCGTTTGCTAGAGAACGTGGTGGAGAAGTTTCGATATTTAATTTTTTGCAAGAAACAGATTCTGTTAATGCACAATTAGATAATTTTTTAAATGCATTGCAACAAGATGTTGATCGTTTAAATATTCCGGAATTTGATTTAGATTTAGATTTTAGATCTGATAATGTTATGATATGGAATGGAAAATTGGTATTAGTTGATTGGTAATATTTATTATAAAGATATAATATGAGTAAGATATTAGAACAAATTATACGACAAACGTTATTAGAGAGAATTGTTTCTGTGTTAAAAAATGCATCTGATAAACAGCTGGCAAAAGCTAAAGCTGCCGGTGCTGCGTTTGCATATGCAGTTAAAGTACGAGGAACTAGCGATAAAGTTCAAATTACGCGAGAAGTTTCTAGTATGTCTCAATCTAGTATGAATCCTACTGGTGATATATCATCTGCTGCTGTTGGTATAGGGAGTAAATATGCAACAAAAAATTACATATATGTAATGTCAGAACCATTACCAAAAAATCGTCAATTAGTTAACGTATGGATAATGCCATATCCTGACGCATTTAATAAATTAACTGGTATTGAAACTGGTGAAAAAGATAAAGGTGTCGTACGACAAACTAGTGTTACGGTAACTAAACAATCTTCTAATGCAATTGGAGGTGCGAAATTAATATCCGTTAAACAATATAATTCTCAAGCTATTCAAACTGGCGTTAAACAATTACAAATTGAATCGGAAGCTGATTTAGAAACATCAAAAGGTAGAAAGTTAGTTGATTATCCATATGCATGGGAAAGTGGTATTGGTTCTGTTGAAGTATTTACAGTTCCAAAAGAATTTAATAAAGATCAAGAAGATCCATTTGTTTACATACAAAATAATTTTAAAAAATGGATGCAGTATTCTAAAGATAGATTCGAAAGATTTTTAAATGGCGAAGATGATGAACCACAATTTACGCGCGTTGAAGATGAAGCTAAGATTAAACTACTAAATGATATAAAAAATCCACCAACGCCAGAAAATCTGGAAATAGTTAAATGGGATAAAGAAAATAAAGAATTACAAGATAAATTATCTAAAGCACAACAAAAATACAATATTAAACAAGCTGAACTTACTGCGGCTGTAGAAAATGCTAAATTAACAGGCGGTACTGTTGAATTACAAGCTACCGAAGATGCTTTGAAAAAATTTAAAGCAGATTCTAAAGAATCACAGAATGTAAAAGATGCAGAAGCTGATTTAAAAAATCATCTAGATAATAAACCGGGTGCAGCTGCAGAAAAGGCAAAAGCAGAAGCTGAACGTATTGAGCGAGAAAAAAGAGATGCGATAAAGAAACAAGCTGATGATGATGCTAAATTAAAAGCAGCCCGAGAAGATAAATATACTGATGCGGAAATTATTACAGCAACTGAGACCGGAAAATATAGCGACGTAACAAAATGGTTTCAACAACTATTACTTTATAAAATTGATACGCAACCAAAATTGGCTAATTATTTAAAAGATCTGCCGGACCAAATTGCTGCGGATAATAACGTAAACAAAGATGTTTATTCGCCTTTTAAAGCAGATGGACAATGGGGTAATAAATCAAAAAATCTTACTAAAATATTAAAAGTAATAATAGACGAAAAGCCTAGAAATGGTATCGTTACTTCAAAATTTATTTCGGGTCTTAAAAATTTGACAGTTAAATAAAACTATATATGAAAACGAGTTAATAGGAAATAATTATGAAAAAAAATATACAAGAACAAACAGTAGATCTAGATGTAGTTACAGCTAGAGAAATAGAAAATTCTACAAGTAACACTAATACTAATACTAGCAAAATTGATACAGAAAAAACTGATACAGAAAAAACTGATACAAGTAAAAATAAATTGCAACCCGGTAAACGATATAAACTAGATTTAAAATCAACTAGATTATACTATTTCATGAATAATAAATTTATGCCATCTGATTACAAATGGGTAGCTCCGAATTCAATGTATATTAAATACATTACAACATCTAAACAGAATAAAAATTGGATATTCGTAGAATTTTCTACTAAAGATGGTCCGAAAAAGTTCTGGGCTCCATTAGACAAAATAACAAAAATAACACCTTTATAATAAATAAACAAGTTATGGCAAAAAATCATTTTCACAGTTCTGGAAACTCTAAACGAGCAGCGGCACTTAAATACGGTTATAAATCTGGATTAGAACATACAGTAGCAGAATGGATAAAAACTACTGAATATGATTTGAAATACGAGACAGAAATCATAAATTATATAGTACCAGAACGCAAAGCGAAATATACTCCAGATTTCGTATTCACGAAACGCAATGGTCAATTAATGTTTATCGAAACAAAAGGCCGTTGGACTACTGCCGATCGTACTAAAATGAAACATGTATTAGCATCTAATCCTGGTGCTGATATTAGAATGGTATTTCAAAATCCTAACCAACGTTTATCGAAAACTAGCAAAACTACATACGGAGAATTTGCGTTAAAATTAGGAATTCGACACGTTGCAAAGAAAGATATTCCTGCAGAATGGCTCGAAGAATGTTTAAAATCTGGCGAAGTTGCAATTAATGTTAAACGTTTCTTTGAATAAGGTTTGATTTTTAAATTATTTTTAATATATTCATGAAATATTAATGAAATTTATTTAATTAATAGATTGAATCATTTATTGATTCGATCGTTTGATCAGGAATGAAATGTATGTATCAAACATATATTATTATTAATATTATTAATATTATTTAATTGGATTACTTACAGAATTTTCATATTATATGATATGAAGAATATAAAATTACTTCAATTACTGGAATCAATATTAGGTAAAGGAAAAATTACTTCCGGTAATAACATCGCATTCTTCTCCCCATTCGTTTCACATTACAAACCGAAATTAGAAATTGATATCAATACAACAAGTTCTGGTGAAAATGCTTGGCATTGTTGGATATCTGATAAAAAAGGTAGAAGCATTTCTTCTTTATTTAAACAATTAAATTTACCTAAAGAACGTTTTGAACAATTAAGTAGAATAATTGAATCAGCTAGATATCGAACTGACGTTAAAGAAACTAAAGTTAATCAAACAATTCAACTACCTACAGAATATGCTCCATTATGGATCAAGAAAAATACGCCTGATTATCGCAATGCAATACATTATTTATCACAACGTGGCATTACGGTATTTGATATTTTAAAATATCGTATTGGATATTGCGAATCCGGAGAATATTCCGGAAAAATAATTATTCCTAGCTATGATAGAGATGGTCAATTGAATTATTTTGTTAGTAGAGCATATTATAAGGCAGACAAACAAAAACATAAGAATCCAAAAATTTCAAAAGACATAATTGGATTTGAAATGACAATCAATTGGAATGAGCCAATTATACTTTGTGAAGGTTCATTTGATGCAATTGCAGTTAAACGCAATGCAATTCCATTATTTGGAAAAATAATTCAACCGGCATTACAAAAGAAAATCATTGAAGAACGAGTTAAAAACATTTACATATGTTTAGATTCAGATGCATTACGCAATGCGATCCAAATTGCAGAACGTTTTATGGCAGAAGGTTTAAATGTTTATTTCGTTGAATTACAGGATAAAGATGCATCGGAATTAGGATTTCATGCAATACGAGAAATTTTAGAAAATACTGATATTTTAACATTTGAGCGCATCATGGAGCTTAAAATGGGGTTACTATGGACATAAAACAAATTAATACATCAATTGAAAAAATTGATAAGATTTATCACATTTCAGACATACATATTCGTACATTGAAACGTCATGGTGAATATCGACAAGTATTTGAAAATTTATTTAATTATATCAATGCAACTAAAACTGAATCTAGTGTAGCAGTTGTAACTGGAGATATTGTGCATAGCAAATTAGATATGTCTCCGGAACTAGTTCAAATGCTAGTCGATTTCTTTAATGGTTTTAAATTACCTACAATTGTTATTTTAGGTAACCATGACATGAATCTAAACAATATGCATCGAGTAGATGCCGTATCTCCAGTATTAGATGTTATTCAAAATCCAATGATTCATTTTATTAAAGACAATGGACTTTTTGAATTTGGAGGATGTGTTTGGAATCATATGGCTGTTGATAAGATGCCAGCTGAATACATTCAAGCAAAAGATTTTGATGCAACTTATAAAATTGCAATGCACCATGGTGCTGTTAATACTGCTAAAACTGATATTGGTTATCAAATATCAAATGAACACGTAACGACGGAAATGTTTAAAGGACATGACATAACATTGTTAGGAGATATTCATAAACCAGCTCAATTTTTAAATGATGAACGAACAATTGCATATCCTGGTTCACTTATTCAACAGAATCACGGAGAAGCATTAGATCATGGAATACTTGTTTGGAACGTTGAATCTAAATCGGCAGAGTTTGTTCAAATTGAAAACGATTACGGATATGTTACTTTAGAAACTCAAGGTGAAACAATTGTTTCGCATCCGCATCGTATGCCAAATAAACCTCGTATTAGAATTAAATTCAATGGTACTAGTGCAGCTGGCATGAAAAAATTAATTGCAACGATTCGCAAAAAATACAACGTACAAGATATAACAATACAACGTACGATTGATCATGCAACATCCGCATCTTCTTCTAGTTTAGCAATAGGTAATGTACGCGATGTTGAATATCAAAATACATTGTTATCGGATTATATTGATTCTAATTTTCCTCAAGCAACGGCAGAAGAAATTGATGCAATTCGACATATTAACAGAACAATCAATTCGAAGCTTCCAGCAGTAGAATCAATTAGACATACAACATGGCATCCTGTATCTTTTGAATTCGATAACATGTTTTCATATGGAGAAGGCAATGTTTTAAATTTTGAAAATTTATCAGATGTATGCGGATTATTTGCTGCAAACACTTCTGGCAAATCTTCATTATTAGATGCAATTACATACACAATTTTCGATAAATGTAGTAAAACCGGAAAAGCAAACGAAGTATTAAATAATAAAAAAACATGGTTCCGAGGAACATTTCGTTTTGAAATGAATGGCATTATTTATACAATTGAAAGACGTGGAACGCAAAATAAAAAGAAAGAATCTCACGTTAAAGTAGATGTAGATTTTTATACTGACGCAGAAAATTTAAACGGAGAAGAACGAAGTGAAACAAATAAAAATATTCGTAGATATTTAGGTACATATGATGATTTTATTTTAACTGCATTTTCACTTCAAGCTGATAACAATAATTTTATTGAAAAGTCTCAGAAAGAACGCAAAGACTTGCTTTCCCAGTTTTTAGATATTACGGTATTTGAACAACTATATCAACTTGCAGCAGATGAAATCAAAGAAACGGCTGGTAGATTAAAGGATTATAAGAAAACGGATTTCGCTGATATAATCATTAATGCTGACACGATTATATCAGAAAATCAAGAAACGATCACCGCATTAGAACAACAAGAAGATGAATTACAAGATCAACGAAATACATTGCAAGAACGCATTGTTGAATTGATTGAAACAAAAATGCCAACAACATACATTGGCCCAGACATTAAAGTTTTAAAACAACAAGAACAAACATTAATCACACAAATCGAATCCATACAAACAGATATTGAAACTGCAGAACAAGATTTAGAATCATTAATTGCTAAAATTGATGAACAAGAAACACAACTTGCAGAATTCAATGTTACGGAATTAGATGAACAAACAAAATTATACTCACAAAAAGAATATTCAGTTAACATACTTTTACAAAAGTTACGACAACAACAGGAGATAGTAAATGCAAAACAAGAAAAAATTAATCACCTTTCAGACCACGAATATGATCCGCAATGCGAATACTGTACATCTAACGTTTTCGTACAAAATGCAATCGAAGCACAAAATACAATTGAAGCAGATAGAGATATATTAAATACAACCAAAGAAAAAATTGCGGCATTGAATCAAGAAATTGAAACATTAAACCCGGTATTTGAACAAACAAAACAACTTAATGCATTACGTAATACACTACAAACAAATCGCATAACACAAGAACGTAATGAATTGCAACTTCAAATTTTAGAAAGTGATCTTCAAACTCGCGAATCGGAATTAGAAACTACAATCGAACGACAAGAATCATTTAGAAACAATGAAACGGCAATTAAACATAATCAAAACATTGATACGCAAATTGATTCATGTAAACAACATATCGTTTCTATATCCGAACAAATAAAACAAATACAATCTGAAATAAAAAATAATTACGGTGCAATTGAAGTAGCAAAAACAAAAAAATCTACGGCAATGCAACAACTTGAACGTTATCAACAACTTGAAACTGAGTACAAAGCTTATGGATATTATTTAGAATCGGTTAAGCGTGATGGCATTCCGTATGAATTAATTACAAAAGCTCTTCCTAAAATAGAAGCCGAAATAAACAATGTGCTTAATCAAATAGTTGATTTTAACATGGTAATGAATACGGATGGAAAAAATATCAATGGTTATATTATTTATGATGAAGATAATTATTGGCCATTAGAATTAACTAGCGGGATGGAACGTTTTATTTCATCATTAGCAATTCGCATAGCACTTATTAATGTATCAGCATTACCTCGTCCTAATTTTATTGCAATTGACGAAGGATGGGGTTCTTTAGATTCAGAACATATATCATCAGTAGTAAATTTATTTGAATATTTTCGTACTAAATTTGATTTTTCAATTATCATTTCACACGTTGATTCAATGCGAGATATGGTTGATAATTTAATAGAAGTAAATAAAACACAAGGATACAGCAAGATTAATCATGTTTGATATTTATAATAAAGATATCAAATTCGATGAAACGAAAAGAAGCAGTATATAAAGGTTTAGAGTTTATTGACGTTTATTTTGAAGATACTTCTTTAACATCACCGGAGTATTTTCAAATAACAGAATTTCCTACGAGATTAACAGCTGGAAAAAATTTATTTAAACTTCGAGGACATCCTACTAATTTACGTGTTGGTGGTGTATTAAATTTAGAAGTTTTAGATTATAATGGCGATCCAATTTATACGGAAGTTGTAGATTACATTGATGAAGACAAGTCACGGGTAATTGCCATTTACATTTATTCAGAAACATCTCCTGGCGATTGTTCAATTACATTAATAGCAGAAGCACAAACTATACAAGGTCTTCCAGTGCCAGCCGAATGGCAAGGTCGTGCTAACGTAAAATGGAAACGAACCGTACCAGTTAATCCAAACATATCAAATGATTCGGAAATTATATTTAGCAAGTTACCGGTAATGACAGTGTCAGAACAAGTAGGAGTACAACTTGATAGAATATATTCCGGTAGTCAACAATTTCCAACATACACTACAGGTAAAGTAAGATATTTTGCACTTAATGGAACACCTGCAATTGAAATTAGTGGAGGCTTATTTACATCAGATATGTCAACAGGTACAATAACTGTAACATCGCCGATTAATCCTACGCCTACTCCTAATTTCACGGTGGTTTCCACCCCTTACGTCAGTACGATAAAAAAGATATTATCTAGTACTACGGCATTGTTAGATCAAGAATATACAGTTTATAGTAGCCAAAGTTTATCTCCGCAAACATATACAGAATTTGCATATTCCGGATTTGCTTTGTCATATGAAGCTACTCCTACTTATGTTGCAACAGAAAATTCTCAATCCTTTGCGTTATTGCAAATTAAAGGATTAGAACCTGCAACTGGCGATGTTTCTCGTATCAAAGTATATACTAATAATAAAGGTACGGTTGGTACGTGGGAACTAGTAAATGATGTAGAATTAGAAGAAACCGAAATATTCATCAGTAATACGGCTTCATTATTTCCAGATCAAAGCATAGGTATTTTTACTTCACAAAGTATTATTGATACGTATTGGGAAGGATATACATATCTAGGAAAAACTGTGGCTACGGCTCCAACATTAACATGGAATACCGCATCTTTAAATAATGCAATGCAAATTACGAGTGTTACTGATATTTCAGCAACAAATGCAGTACATGTTATACAACAAAAAACAGCTTATGCCGGCATATTTATTGCAACTTCATCATATAAAGTTACAGTAGATGCATTGGGTACTAGAGACTCAACGGGTCTTAATCCTAGACTATCAGTATATGTTTCCGGAAGT
>Ga0181343_1001251_pt1 | contig 10196 bp, 1 predicted proteins | sample Su13VDMLBSD_FD_130110 | JGI IMG/M metagenome (GOLD analysis project Ga0181343, IMG submission 130110) | Freshwater viral communities from Lake Michigan, USA - Su13.VD.MLB.S.D | ecosystem: Environmental > Aquatic > Freshwater > Lake | place: USA: Michigan | collected 2013-07-15 | reverse complement strand
TCTTAATACTATTTACATATTCCTCTTTCAGTTGTCTAGCAGCTGTTGTAAAGTTGGAATCACCCACTACAATATCCCCATTATCTAGAATATAAATATTCTTTACATCAGGACTTTGCTTTTTAAAAGACTTCCAGAATGCTGTAACTAGTTGAATATCATGCATGTTAGAAAGGCTTGTTGTTAAATTAGCCTTTCTTGTAATATCGTAGTTATTAGTGAGGCGTGTATATAACACCTCATAGTTAGGATCGTTGATAGCCATTTGACGAACGTTCTCCATCATCTCATCAACATTGCGAGACTTGTGAACATTGTTCATAATGGCCATGTACACCTCTGTGGGGGACAGGAGTTTTACACCGTTTATAGAAGACTCAACAGTTTCAAGTTTACCATTCTCCAATCTTCTAGTGATGGGAATAGTTGAGAGCAGAAGCTTAATTGCTCCATTTGCTTTTCTGAAATTATCCACCTGAGTGGCATTCTGCCAATCACCTCGTTTAGAAGCATCTTCATCTCTCAGCGTAGCATTATCATTTTCATCAAACTCAATGTTAAAAGATTTGAGCTTTTCTTCATGTTTAGCTACAATATCATCCCACTGATCAGTAACGTTTTTCCAAAGACTCAGTGCATTCTTAACTCCCTGCTCAGCTTGTTTTGGAGAAATCTCCTTTTTTGCTACAGCATTTTCAAGAATACCAGCAGTTTGAGCAATAGAACTTTGTACCTCTTCAAGAAGATCGTTGTATAGATCTTTCTTGTTTAATTCTGGTACACTGAACAAGCTTTCATTTGTGCTAACTAGTTTCTTGATAGTAGCATAGGTCATGTGCTGAATGATGTCACCAATATACTCACCTCTGATATTCTTTATACGAAATTCAGCATTGTCAGATATGATGGCATCTTCAATATCAATCAATCCTTCCTTAGCATAAGAAAGAGCATTGTGATAAGGGGCATGTTGCTTGTAATACCCTGTGCCTATTTTTTCAAATAGTTTCTCTGTATTATTCTTTGCAGTTTTTCCAGTGAAGAATTGCTTAATGAAATTCACCAGATCAGCAAATAGTTTCACGATGAAAGGTCTGCCATCCTTTGGTTTAGCAGGAATCTTACCTTCTTGTACATAATCTCTGAATTCTTCAGCCAGCTGTTCTTTGATTTGCTGATCTGTAGCTTCAGAGTATTTAATTGTCTGACCCGTAGGTCTGTCTACAAATGAACCTTGTCTGTTCTTAAACTCACTAATGACAGCCTGACGTTCTGTATTATCTGCAAACATTTTCCATACAGCCTCAAACACCTCGTGGTAGATTGTTCCCACCTCAGCATTCTCATATACATAAATAGCACCATCTTGGAACATACCCCAAGCTTGAATACCATTTGTAGCCTTCAGAATGTTCTTTACTCTGTATACAGGAATATTGGGGAAATTAGCTTTGAGCCAAGTTTCCACCTTGTTCCAATTCTCACCCTCAAACTTCTTAGCCGCATCAACCAGCTTAACACGAAGTGCTGTTCTATTAGGAGGGGAAGCTGATTGTTTCTTGAACAATCTCATCTGAGCATCTGTCATCTCCTCACCAGAAGAGTCTTCCACTTCTTCTACAGCATCATCTGTAAGAACAAGTTCCATCCCATCTTGAGCTTTTTGATTTTTGTACTCATTGAGATATGGAGTGAGGGAAGCAATAATGTTTCCTCTAATTTGTTTCTTAGCATCCTCAGAAGTTTTACCAGCGTCCTGTAGGGCTTTCAGAGCAGCTTGGACATCAGCTTCTTGTAATACTAATAATCCTTTAGGATCATTTTGTAACAACAATTCTGCATTAGCTGTATAGTTGATTTTCAGACCAGATGGAGATGTAAATGTATTTATCACCTTACCCGTTAGATCAGGTTTAGTAGGAGCTTCTTTTTGTTCACCCTCCTTAGCTGCTTGTTTAGGAGCACCAGGCGTAATCACTGTGGTGGCTTTCTTAGTAGTCTTAACCTCAGGGATAGTGTAGCTTTGGGCAGCTTCTAGTACAGTGAAATAAATACCTTTTCTATTTACATCATTAGCATTATCAAGAGGTCTGATTTGGGTGGTTAATGGTATTTGCTTAGCATCTCTAGCCTTACCATCAGGATCATTCTTAGAAAGAAGGAATGACTGGTAGTTCTTCCAGGTTCTAGATTTAATATCTCCTGTCTCAGGGATTTCCAGAAGTTCTTCATAAGACTCATTCCAGTTACCTTTCTGACCACCACTCACCATTGTAGCATTTACGTTATTGTACATGCCTTCCAGGAGAGCGATAATCTTGCCTTCATTATCAGCAATTGCTGTAGGTGTGAAAGGTACATTTTCTCCAAGACCAGAGATAAACAATTTGATCTCTTTGAATATACCATCAGCATCCACTTGCTCAAACCAAATGCTATTAAATGCTGCAGGCTTTCTATTACCTTCAGCATCTTGAGGTGTTCCCCAATATACCACAGACTTAAGCCAGTTCAACAAACGTTTAGAGTCTGCTGATTTAGCATTACCATCCTCATACATATTTTTAACCAGACGCTTAATTGCCTGGTATACACTCTTAACCTCTTGTTGAGTGAGCTTTCTGTTCTGAAGTTTTACGTACCCATTAGGGGTTTCAAGGAATGGAAATCCTTTAGGGTCATTGTATAATGTAGATCCCTTATCTATAGATTTCTGTACAGTGGGAACAAGTATCACCTTATCTGTTCTCAGGTCTCCTTCACCTACAAGCCCAGAATCAGAAACAGCAACAGCTGCATCTTTCACTCTCTCCTCATTACCATTCTGATCTTTTACGCTAACATACTCAGGTTTACCAAAAGATGCCTGCACATTATATCTAGCAAGTGTTGGATTCTCAAGAACACCATTTCTCCAAGCAGTATATTGTTTTTTCAGATCATCTACCACTTCTTTAGGAGTAGACTTTCTGAACATGCTCACCTTCTTGCCAGGAGTTTTGCTCCACTTATCATCCCACTCCAGATCTTCTAGAGGGAACATTTGGTACACTACATTCTCGTAGTTAGCATTTTCTAGTCTCTGACCATTCTCATCCACTAACCAGAAGTCTTCAGGATTGTCTGGATTTTGTTCAACCATTACCAGAGCAATAATCTTAGACTTTTCTACAGGAGGGAAGCTGGGATCTTGGTTCTTAACCACATCATCTGTAAATCCTTCCAGCCCAAGCTCTATCTCATTCTTAGCTGTAAGATATACACCACGAATATTCTTTCTATTAGGAAGGTTTTCTAGATTAGCACCAAACTTATTAGATCTCTCATTACCAGCATTCACTGTAGAAGCTACAACAGCTTTGTCACTTTTCTTACGATCAGCTTCATATTTATCACTAGACTCAAGAGTAGGTTGGTCAGAAGAAAGAGTTCCAAGAGCAGCTTTTCTGAACTCCTCGCTCTTTCTCATTTTGTTTTCTTCCTCAACTTCTTGCTTGTATTTATCAGCAACTTCTTGGAATTTAGCCAATATGGTTTCTTTTGCACGAAGCTCTTTCTCAAGCTCTGCTATACCATTTTGTACTTCTCTAATGCTGTCACCAAGCTCTTTCAATGTTCTTTCGTTAGGAACAACATCAAGCTCATCTATATCAGCAAGCTCTCTGTCAAATTCCAGCAAGTCATTGAGAAGATTTGGATTAGCCTGGAGATAGGACTGATAATCAGGCCATACTCCTTTAACCTCCATGTCTTTGTTCAAGAACTGACGAAGGGCTATTGGAGCAACAGGAAGGCTAGGATATTTAGCCTCAAACTTGTTAATTAAATCAAATGCAAAGTCAACAGCATCTTTCAGAGCCTTGTCAACTTTTTCCATCAACTTAGCAGTCTGATTAATGTTGTTACCATTCTCAAGAATCATAGACTCGAGATTGCTAACTTGCTCTTTCAAATCACTCAAGAACTCCTTACTATCTGTAGGAAGCTCATCAATGTTTTGAGCCATGTCAGCTACATATGCCAGATTAAATTCAAGTGTATCTCTCTCAGCCTCAAGAGATTCTATCTCAAGACGCAAGTCCTCACGCAATCTAGAAAGCTTATTTGCAGATTTGATTGCTTTATTGGTGGCAGACTTAAATGTGTTCTTTTTAGTTAATTCACCAGCAGCAATCTTCTTCTCTAGCTCAGAGATTTCCTCTGTAACTTTTTCAAACTCACTACGTCTCTTATCAAGTTTCTCTTGTGTTTTATTTAATTTCTCTGATACATCATCAAACAAATCACTGAGAATCTTAAGTCTCACCTTTCTTTTAGCCTCTACACGAGTATCTTTCTCAGAACTGAATTGATCAAGTGCTGTTCTCTGCACAGCAGTGAGGGTACCAATTGGTGTAATCATTGCTTCAGTGAATCCCTGCTTAGGAATAAACTGATCACCAGTCACTTCAATACGAGAGATTTGTCCTTTGTTGTTCTTATATACAAAGTTGAGAACACCATCTTTGTGAACATATTCCAGTCTACCTCTTACCTTTTTACCCTTTCCAAAGTTAAACTCATAAATAGTATTAGCATGTTCCATGTAGAACTTAGCTTTCTTATTGTTCAGAGTGTCGCTCACTCTTCCCAATTTATAGTCAGCTAATACAGCTTTGGAGACATCTCTAACATTACCGTTAGAATCTTTTATTTTGATTGTACCATCTTCATTCTCACCTAGAATGGTGAGCTTAGGAAAACGATACACCTCTTTACCATTCTTATCAGACTCAACCACCTTACCTAAGAAATACTCCTGACCAACTTCCAATTCCTCATCACCATCTTTGGTCTTTACAGATACAGTTTCTTTCTGCTCTCCTGTAGGAGTTTCACTAACCTCTTTATCAAGATATTTCTCAGGGTTAGTTTTCATTTCATTGAACTCATTGAGGAACAATTTCCTACGATAGGAGAGTTCAATTACATCGTTAAGCTTTTTTACAAGATCATCATAATCAACACTTTGCAGTTTGAGTATGTCCTCAGTGGCTTTATCTAATGCTTCTTGTTTTGGTTTACCACCAATAATCACATCATTTAAAATCTCACTTGTAACCACACCAGCTTGAGCCAGTGGAGCATTCACCTGAGGGATACGTACATCATAGTCAGCTATCTTACTAGCTGCATAGATCATCTTATCAATAAGCTTTGGGGGATATTTCTTTGTTCCATCAGCATTCATTTCCCCACCAAATCTCAAATTCATAGACTTGTAGAGCTCTTCTGTATTTTTTGCAGAAGCTTCTATTTGACCAAGTCTTTCTTGATAGCTATCAACGGTGTCATTAATGTTAGCAAGTCCTTGTTCTTTGAGAGCGGCCAAACCACCTTGCGTAAGTCCTTCTCTCTTAAGCTCTTGTAGATCATCCATGATGAGATCAAATCTACCATATTTGATACGAGGGGCTAGGTAGTTGTGCAGTAGGTCTGCTTTTAGATCTTTAGCCTCTAACTCATCACCATTAATTACAGCATCTTGTTGTTGTTGCTGTAACACTACACCTCTATTTACAGCATCAAGTTTTTCTTTAAATGCCTCTTTAAATGTAGGTGCATTATTTAAACCTGTTATTAGAGATTGCGTATTATTACTTACAGCCTTAGATTCTTTGAACTGACCTACAGATTGCATTAGTCCTCCAGTGATACCACCAAGAACTAAACTTTCCATACCCTCTTTAGATACCAATGCACCTCTTCCTTCTCCTCTTTCATCTCTACCTACAAATCCATATAAGAAACCATCAACCCAAGCATTTGCATCTTGTCCTTGGTATGCCTTACTAAAATAGTTTTGTGTACCAACCTGAAGAGCATATTGTCCTAATTCCTGACCAGCCTCTTTAGGATCAAACACATATCTGCCTACTCTAGCCTTTTCCCAAATCTTAGCAAAGTTACTAGTAGTTTCTTTTGCTATCCATTTACCCTCTTTCAATATAACATCATCTGCCTTTCCAAGCAAACTGTTTGCAGCCTGTTTGCTAGACTTGTACGTAGAACCAGCCAAGTAGGGAAGTTGTACATATTCTGTAGCACTTAAAAGAGCAAGGTTCCCAAAGAATGATGCTTTACCTACAGCCTCAGCAGATTCATTAATTGCATCAAGTTCTGCTCCTGTAGGATCTTGCCCACCGTTCTCATTTCTAAATTTCTGGATCAGATTATTTCTGTGCTCTGTAGCAGTTTGAAGGGCTTCAAATGAAGCTTCGCCTGCAGAAGAATAAGCAGCGATAGCTGTTCTTCTTCCAACATCATTTATGTTAGCAAAGAAATTAGCATCTTTTGCTATTTCACCAATACGTGAAGCTTTAGCCGTTAGATCAGCAATAGAAGAAATTTCTCTTTCTAGTACAGCAGCTGTTTCAATATTTTTACCAGCAGAAAAAGCCCTAGCTGTATTTCTCAGTAGGGGTGTAAAAAGTTTAAATGCTTGAGAAGTTTCAGCAGCTGTAGAAGCAGCAACTGTTGCTGCAGCTTCACCAATAGCAGCACCTGCTATTCTCAAACCAGCATTAGCAATATTACCACTCACCATAGCACCCACAGCAAAGCCTGAGTTCTTGATAAGTTTATCAAATAAAAAGTTTGTTCTCCACCAGTTGTCAGGAGAATACCATTTAGCATCTCTTTCAACGTTGGTGTAATAGTTTGGAAGAAACTCTTGGTCCACTTTATTATTCCAAGCATCCAAATCTCTCATTATATTATTGTCCCATATATCAGCCAGTCTTCCTGTAAAAGGAGACTTAGCCAATCCATAGAGCATACCAAATCCACCAGCAACTGTGGTACCTACAAGGTTTACACCCTTCAAAAGACCATTTGCTGCCTTATCCCAATTAGACTGAGCATAAGCTTTTTGATCTTCAATATCTATAATATCAGGACTATAAGTGGCATATCTTCTATTTTCATACAGTTCTTTAGCACTAACTGTAGGAGCCATAGGAGTGACAATAGGTCCTTCACCAAAGAATCTCTCAGTGGCACTAAGAGGCCTTCCACCTAGAGAATAATCTGCAGGACCAACATTAAGTCTGTTTGCAGGATTGTCTAGCTGAGGGAGGGCCTGATCAGTATTAAGTAGAATCGGGTTTAGGTTTCTATCAAACTCTGGCATAATAAGATGTGGTTAATAGTCTAATGTAGAGAAATCAAAACTAGGATAGTTTTCTTTCAAAAGAGAAAGAAAACTTGCATCTGTGAGACTGTTCATTTGCTTCTTGCCTTGTTCATATCCAACTCTTTGAAGTTGGTCTTGACCAGAAATTTCAAAAGGTTGCCATCCTCCATCCTTTCTTTTAACATAAAATGTTGGATAGAACAAGCCTGAACTTCCAGCTTCTTGTATCAAATCACCTTTCACCTGTAGCTTTCTAATTCCAGGGAAATCACCAAAGGTTTGTTGCATCACTGCACGATTGGGGTTCTTTGTAATGTTTGTACCAGAACCACCACTAAGTCTAATCACCTTAGAATCTTGGGTAAGATTGTCTATGTAATCAGCACCAATATATCTAGCTACATCTGAACCACTCATTTTCAATCTTTGAATATTGGTGGGATCTTGTTCATTCTTTATAAGCACTTCAAACTTATCACCATCTTGTTGAACGAACACTCTTGTATCTTTATTCTTCTTCTCAGATAGGAAGTCTGATGCAGTTGATGTACTAAAGTTGTCATCAGCTTGAATACTCTTAGCATCATTAGCTGAAATAAATGCACTAAGATTATTTATTACTCTTGGGGGAACCTCAGATTTATTTCCTGTTCTTACAGCAATAATTGTTGGAACAAGCTCATTGGCAACTGGAGCAAGAATATTTTTGTAGTTTCTATTATAAATGCTTTGGTAATTATTTTCAAAATTTCCATGCTTGTCATAGTAAGCACTCACTTCTTTTAGCGCACTTCTCATTTCACCACCACCTACAACATCTGTACCAAAAGAATTCTTTTTCATTTGAATACTTACAGATTTACCCCCTGCCTCAGGAACATTATTAAATGTCACTTGGATATCTCCAAGAGGAGCCTTGTCTACACGAAGAGATGCTCTACCAGCTTTAATGTCTTCTATCAGTTGCTGTCCAGTTCTTGAGAACTTAACATATTTGCCCTGACCTGTATTAGGATCTCTACCAGCATATTGAGTGAAAGTTATTGACTTTCCATTATTAATAGCTGTTAAATCTGCTGTTCTTTCAGCAATTTGACCTTTAATAGCAGGATCATTTAATGTAGCAGCTTGTGCAGAAGCTTTAGCATTAGTCTCCATTTCCTGAACAGATGCTAATACATTCTCCTGTCTCAATATCTCTTGAACTGTTTTGATTGCCCAAGCAGGTGCTGACTTAGCTTTAGCACCATTTTTTCTGTAATCATCCAAGATGGAATTAATTTGACCATCTGTAAGACCTCTTTGTTTTAATTCAGCTTTACCACCATTAATTTTTTCACTCACCTCATTAGTAAAGCCAAGAACAATTCCATCAGCATTATTTGTAATATCTGTAGGATTACCAACAGGAACTCTTGTGTCTGTAGGAACTAGACCAAGTTCAATCTTTTTAAGAGCAATTTTTTCTCCCTCCAAACCAAGTTCTATATCTTTTCTTTTCAGGTTCTCAGCAAACTCATAACGTTGTCTGTTCTCTGTAGCCCACTTAAGAGCCATCTCTGATCTCCAGTTTTGTTGTTTTTTAAGGGGACTGTCTACATACTGCATTTCCTGGTTCTTCCAAGAAAATGCGTTTGCAAACTCACTTACATATCCATCCCTATAAATAGAATACTTAACATCATCAGGATTGGTTCTAGCCAGATCAATGTTACTTCTAAGCTCATTGTCTAACACACCTGATTTACCATCTTTTCCAAGTTGGTCTTCGTAAAACTGAATTCTCTTGTCCAGATCAGCAATCAATGTAGGATCTGTAGCAATTGTTCTTTTCTGTCTAGTGGCATCTAATTCAGACTCATATCTAGCTTTTTTTCCAACATACAAAAGCTCAGCTCTCTTTTCTAACTGATCTGGTGTCACTCCTCTAAACTGATATCTTGCATCTATTCTTAATTGATTCCAGTCATCAGGAGTAAATGCTGCTGATATGGCTTGTTGAATCTGAGCTTCATCAATACCCTCAATCTTGTAACGCTGCATAGCATCTGCAATAATTGCAGTGTTAATCTTACCATCTTTCACCTCAAAAGGAATATCGTACTGTTGGAGCTTGGGATGAAGAGCTTTGATAGCCTCTAATGCTACTTTCTTGGTATCCTTAAATTGTGTATATCTATCTCTAAAAACTTCACCAATTTTGTCAGAGTTTAACCAATTTGCACTCTTCTCATTAAAGTCATAAATGTTTGATTGTGAGGACTTTCCGCTCTTTATAGCTTCCTCCATCAAGGCATTTTGTTTTCTGTACCAAGCAGTGGAACTTACAGCATTTTGAATAGCCTCATCTTTCCCAATTTGTTTAGCCATTCCACCAACAGAATTAACTAGTTGGAAATTTGAAAAGTCTCCACCAGCAACTATCTTAAGGTCATTACCAAGTTGGTTCAGCTTAGACTGAAGGTACTGCTTATCCACATCTTTTGCAAGATCTAGCCCAGCAATATTGTCTATCTGAGCCTGAATTTTCTGCACGCCAGCATCATATTGGGCCTGCTTTTGCATGCCCACCTTCACCATAGCATCTATAGGAAGCTGCTTGATGTAGGGGTTAAACTGGGGGATTATATCGGTAAATGAAGCCATGGGATATTAAGTTACAAATGTAATATGAAATATTAGAATTTCCAAGAGTTCTAACGAGTTTTGGTAATTCGCTATAACTGAATTAGTTAGATGTTTTTTAAATTTCTTACAATAGAACCATTTCTAGCTGTTTCATCCTTGCTCGCTTTTCTAGTTCCAATAATGTTTCCATCAGCATTATAAGTAAATTCATAACCTGGAGCAAGACCACCTGTTCTGCCTGAAGCAATTGATCCTCCCACAGTGGTATCAAATTGTTGCAGAGGATTTATGTTGATAGCTCTGAAACGGGGGTCATAGCGGAAGTTGTACCTATTTTCATATGTAGCTAACTTCCTGTTATCCAGCTTGTTCTGAGCGTATTTGCTAGCAATTG
>Ga0181343_1001250_pt1 | contig 10199 bp, 13 predicted proteins | sample Su13VDMLBSD_FD_130110 | JGI IMG/M metagenome (GOLD analysis project Ga0181343, IMG submission 130110) | Freshwater viral communities from Lake Michigan, USA - Su13.VD.MLB.S.D | ecosystem: Environmental > Aquatic > Freshwater > Lake | place: USA: Michigan | collected 2013-07-15 | reverse complement strand
CAGATCTACTTGCTTTTGAAGTCGGTTTGCATTATGCTAGATCACAAGAAGGACATGTTGATTCAGCTTAGTGCGAACCTCAGATCCGAGACAAAACTTTACAACCATTAAAAATAGAGAAAAATCATGAATTTGAATGAATTGCGTAAGAAGCACGAAGAACTCCTCAAGGGTGGTCAGCAGAAGTCTAGCTCCGGTGCTAGCTTGGACAACTACTTGAAGGTCGAGCCTGGGAAGAACATCATTCGCATCCTCCCCTGGAAGGATGATTCGAAGCAGTTCTTCTCGGAGGCTGTCATCCATCGGTATGAGTCCGAAGAGGGCCGCATCCAGAATTACTACTGTCGCAAGACTCAGAACGAATCGTGCCCTATGTGCGATTTCTACTTTGAGCTGTGGAAGATGCACAAGGAGCTTGGCCTTCCACCGAAGACCAAGAGCAAGTTTGGTGATCTTGCAACTAAGATCAAGGGAACCCCACGCTACTACCTGAACGTGGTGGATCGTCGTTTCCAAGAGGCTAATCCAGATGATACGACGGGTGCCGTTAAGATTCTTAGCACTGGTCAAAAGGTGTTCAAGAAGATTATGGATGGCATCTTCAATCCAGATTATTTGGACGAAAACGATCCAGACAACACCAATGTTCTTTCGATCAAGAAGGGCAACGACTTTGTTCTTGAGCTTGGCAAGAGTGGTGAGTTCAATAACTACGATCAAAGCACGTTCCGTATCAAGAAGACCCCTGCGGGTAATGACCGTGAGGTTCGGGCTTGGATGGAGGCGATGCATGATATTCATAGCTTGATCAAGATTGGTGACTACGATGAGGGCAAGAAGCTAGTGGATATGCTTCGCATCAATGTCGATGGTGCTAGAGGTCCTCAGAGAAACAACGATGAGGACGATGATCTTGGAGAGAAGAGATTTAACAAGGAGTTGAAAGTATGAAAAGTTTTTTGTTAGCTAGTTTCTTGCTGGTTGTGCCAGCGTGTTGCGTAATGGATGATTCCCTTGATGGGTTGAATCTAACTACTTCTGAGTTCTTGGTAGACCCCCCAGGTCTTGGGAGTTCAGATGTTATCATTATCCCAAAGGAGGTTCTTCCTCCAGAGGTAACAAATAGTGATAGGTTTAAGGACAAGGAAATCGTAATTGCACCAGATAGCTTAGTTAAGGCTGGCGCACCTAAGATTGATTTTGTAATTAAGGAAGAGGAGGGTGGTATCGCTATGTGGTTCCTAGAAATGGGAACTTTGCTTGCAGGAGTAGGGGCTAGTTTCCTACCACAATTAGCGATCCTTGAAGCTATCTTTATTGCAATGTCAAAGAGAAAGAGACAGCACTATGCTGATGCTATAAAGGCTGCTGTTCCATATGATGGAAATGTAGATCTTAAGCATGCTCTTATAAGCTTGCTCAAGGCTTTTGGATTGAAGCACAGTCAGGACTCAGCTAACACTACCCCTCCTGCTCCACCACCTCAAGCTTAATGCTTGAGCGTCTGAAAACTTAAAGTTTTCCCCCTGTAATGAAAAATGTTACAGGGGGTTTTTTATTTTTAGGCTATAATATCTGATATGTTCGAAGGAAATAAATTAAATATATTAGTTGTAAATCCTAATCAGGGCGGATGTGCATACTATAGAAGTCTAATGCCCTATCATAAACTTCAAGAACTCTATCCAGATCAAGTTGAAATTAAATTTGATGAGAACCCACTAAAGTTAGATCCTAAGACTGGTAAGTTTGAATATCCTGGGGCCGAGGAGGGTGGTGCTCCACCTGATATGAAATGGGCTCATGTTGTTTTGATAAATAACATAAGCAATTTTGGTGGCCCCTACACTGCAAGAGTCCAAGAGATCGCACACAAAGCTGGTAAGTTCGTTCATTTTGATACGGACGATCTTCTCACCGAGCTTTACGAAGAGCATCATTTAATTGATGTCTATAAAAACCAAGGTCTTAGCGAGTTAACTAAGATGTTGTATTACAACTCTCACTTAGTAACCGTAACTCAGGTTAAGTTTGCAGAGCGTATAAAGCCGTTTTGCCGGGGCATCTTGGCTGTGGTGAAGAACGCTATAGACTACAACTTGCCTTGCTGGAACGCCCCTAAGAGCGTCGCAAAAGCCGTCAGAATAGGCTGGGCAGGAGGCATTCACCACAATCCCGATGTTAAGGTGTTCTCATCTGTTCCACATTTAGTTAATCAGAAGGTTGGTAGGGAGAATGTTTGGTGGGATTTTTATGGAATGCCACCCCCAGCTAAGGATGATAACGAGAAGAAGCAATGGCAGAATCAAGTGTGGAACAATTATAAAGCACAGCTTTTAAATGGTTTTAAGGGGCAGAAGAACTGGAACACCCACTTCGCTCTTGGACCTCATGAATATGGTGTGTTTTATGCAAACATGGATATAGCAATTGCTCCTCTCCAGATGAATGCATTTAATGATTCTAAATCTGATATAAAGGTAGCAGAGGCAGGAAGGTATAAAGTTCCCTTGGTAGCATCTAATGTTGGATGCTATAGCGACACGATCAAGAATGGGCAAACAGGCTATTTGCTGGATCCAGATGCACCAAAATCTGAATGGGTCAGAATATTATCTAAAGTCGTGAAGGATCACAAGCATCGAAAAGAGATGGGGGAAAATCTACATGCGATAACTGAAGAACTTTTTGATGTAAACAAGGTAGCAAAGCATAGATTAGATGTTTACAAGAAATCTTTTGAAGCTCTTAAATATAATCCTTGGGATAATCAGTCAACCGCTAGTTGAATTATTAATATGATATATCAATGTTATTTTAAGAAAGAACAAGAAAAATTTCTTTTTGATTCTGATGTTTACAAAGGATTTGGGCTAGAACCAGAAGTTAATTCTAGCATAACTAATAATGTAAATGAATTAAAAGATCCAGATGTAAGACTTAGCTTAACTGAATATGGAGCTTTTTTACATATTTATAAAAATGATGTCTGGAAATATGATTCTGATGATTGGATAGGATTCACATCTTATAGGCAGCTAGATAAAACTCCAATAATTTTTAAAAACAAAGAATTGTTTACAAATTTATTGAATTTTACAAGTAATGGTATTTGTGGCTGGGGTTATTACAGAACTAACAGTAACGCATCAATTCAAGCAGAACTTTGCCACCCAGGAATAAATAAATTTATTAAAGATATTCTTTCTGAGTTTAATCTGGAGATACCAAAGAGATTTTACCAAGATAAATATTTATTGTTTGCAAATTACTGGGCCATGAAGAAAGAATATTTTTTAGACTTTATGTCCTGGTCTTGGCCGATAATACAATACGCAATAACTCAAAGCTCTCACCCTTACGCATCTATGAAGTCCCCTATCTCTAATGTAAATACCAAAAAATGGTTAGGATATTTTATGGAGAGATTATTTTTAATTTGGTATATGACTCGAAACTATGTGCCAGCTAACATAGGGCCAATTTGTGGTAATTTAGCTTGAGCTAGTGTTAAATCTAGGAGTATTGCTTGATATGAGTGATTCTATGACTACAATTTTATGTTCTAATTACAATTCAGATCAATGGATAGACAATTATTTGAATTACGTAAATAGACAATTAATAAGAAATTTTGACATTATTTTTGTAGATGCAAACTCATCTGATGGTTCTTTATCTAAAATAAAGAATTTTAAGTTTAGGGACGGTATAAATAAATTAATTATTGAAAATGAAAATAAGATACCAATTTATGAAGCTTGGAATCAAGCAATTTTATTATCAAAAACTCCATACGTCATAAATTACAATACAGATGATTGTCTATATCCTACAGCTTTATTAACTTTTCAATCTTATGCTTTAATTCATAAGGATGTAGATATATTTTATTCACCATGTTTGATTTCTTCTGATAAAGATCATAAATCCATTTCAAGCATGTATCTTTGGAAAGATTATAAAAATCATAGTGATTTACTATCTGGATGTTTCATGGGTCCTTATCCATATTTGAAAAAATCTTCGATAATTGAAGACGGTTTGTTCAATCCTAAGTATACAATTTCAGGTGACTATGAAATGTGGTTAAGAATGTCAAAGAAAGGCAGATCATTCTACAAAATATCTGAAATAGTAGGATGTTATTACTATAATCCCTCTGGGGCATCCACTAAAAATGACGAGGCTCGTTGGAAAGAACACTCTGCACAAGATGCAGAAATAAAGAAACTTTATTCAGATGAGTAATACAAAAAATTTATGCACTCTCTCAGACTATAGCTATATCAATCAAGCTTTAGCGATGTATTCAAGTGTAAGAAATGATGATGTTCTCTTACACTACTTATGTTTAGATGATAAGACTTTTCAAAAAATAAATTCTTTTAACTTTAAAAATATAAAAGCTTATAATATAAATGATTTATTAGAAAAAGATGACAACCTAGTAAATTTAAAAAAATCTAACTATAATTATTTTTGCTACTCTCTAGCTCCTTATTTCTTAAATTATTTATTATTCAATAATAAAGATTTACAAGACATCACTTATATTGACAGTGATATTTATTTTCACAAAAGTATAAATTTTATATTTGATGAAATAAAAAATAATGAAGTAGGGATCTTTCGCCATAGGCATTTGCCTCTAAATTTAAATAATTCTGATGGCTGTTTTAATGTTGGAGTGGTTTATTTCAAAAATACTAAACCTGCAAGGGATGTCCTTGGCTGGTGGGCAGATGCAGTGTTACATAAAAAATATCCATTTTTAACCACCTGTGGAGACCAGAAGTATTTGGACATGTTCCCATTTCTATGCCCACAAAATTCATTATTTATAGATGGCAAAATTGGGCATGGAGCACCCTGGCATTGGCAACTTTATGATTATTCCAAGTTTTTTGAAGACGGGTCAATAATTTGGAACGGTGAAAAACAAAAATTAATTTTTAGTCATTTTTCTAAGTTTAGGTTTGATAAAGAATTAAAAAGTTACACACCGAGTATAATTTATTATAATTATACTCCTCTTGAAATGTATTCAAAAAATAAAGAATTAAACTTTATATATTCTAGTTACTTTTCAGAGATACAAAAAATATCAAAAGAGTTAGATTTATAGTATAAGGATTTGAAATGAAAATAGCTTTCGGAATGATTGTTTTTAATGGAGATTTTGTTCTCAGAGAGTGCCTGGAGTCTGTATATCCTTTCGCTACTCAGATCCTCATCTCAGAAGGTCCAGTGAGATACTGGCAAGATAAAGGGTATACCACCTCTGTAGACAAGACGAATGATATATTGCATGGATTCCCCGACCCAGAGGGAAAGATAACTATAGTGCATGGACAATTTGAGGAGAAAGACGAAGAGTGTAGAGCATATATGCCTTATATGAGGGATGATATTGACTACATATGGAACTTAGATTCTGATGAAATTTACAAACCTGAAGATATAGAAAAAATTATCAAGTTGTTAGAGACTGAGCACTATACTTCGGTTGGAGTTAGAAGTTGTTCATTTTATGGTGGCCTTGATCACTATATTGGGGGATTTGAGCTTAACACCGATAACTTCTTGAGAATATTTAAAGTTTACCCTGGGTCAACATGGAAAACTCACAGACCTCCCACCATCATCGCACCACAAGGGGTAAAAACTCTTCCACAAAAACATTTAGATAGCGACACTTTATGGCGAGTTCATGGAGTTCAAATGTATCATTACTCTTACGTGTTCCCAAGACAAGTAAAAGAGAAAATTGCATACTATAGGGCTAAAGTAAGCAGAAGTAACTGTCACCCAAATTATTATGAGGAAATTTATAAGCCCTGGGTGACGGGAGATAAGAGTGTTGAAGAATCATGGATGGGGGTTCATGAGTTTCACCCTTCAATAAGAGGAGAATCTTTTACAGTGAAATTTGAGGGAGAGCACCCAGAAGTAATAAAGAAATCATATCAAAAAATTAAGGAGGAAATAGATGCAATTAACAGATAAAGTTTTTGAAGTTATAAAAAATATTTTACCTAATGGAGGTAAAATATTAGAGCTAGGAAGCGGCTATGGAACTAAGAAATTAATTGATCTTGGTTTCTCGGTGTCCTCAATAGAGCAGAATGAGGATTGGCAGTTTAAATTTCATGAAAATTATATTTGCTGCCCAATAAAAAAATACGACAATTATCATTGGTTTGATTCTGATAAGTTATTTCCTTTTAGTGGATATGATTTATTAATAATTGATGGGCCAACTGGTCCACCTACTGAAGAATTTTATAGTTGTAGAGTAGGATTCTTAGATTTTAAGCATTTGTTTGATTTATCCGCCCCAATAATCGTGGATGACACCAATAGATACCATGAGAAATTAATAGCCGAAAATCTTTGTGTGGGAAAATCATATAAAGATTATGGAAATTTTTATGTCATTTATTGATTCTTGGAAAAACAAAAAAGTTTTTGAAAGTCAATTAAATCTCAATAAGATTGAACTAAATTCTTTCCCTGAACATTGGAATCAATTTATAAAAATATTAAATGATTTAGGGACAAAAAAATTATTGGATATTGGATGTGGGGTAGGTTCTATGTCAGAAATTTGCAGGAGGCACCTACCACATATTGAATATACTGGGATTGACTACTCTGAGGATGCCATCACGTTAGCAGAAAGAGAGTGGAGAGATCATAAGTTTTACGTTAGAAATTATTCTGAGCTAACTAAAGAATATACACAAAATTTTGATACTCTCCACGCCGGGGCATTACTTGATGTCCTGCCAGATGCTGACAATGTTTTAGACTTTTTACTTTCTTTACAATCAAAGAATGTTTTTATAGGTAGAGCTAGAATAACAGAAGAACAAAGCTATTATACAACATATAACGCTTATAATACAATAACAACCTACTCGTATAATCATAATAAAAAAGTTATACTCGACTTAGCTCAAAAGCACAATTATGAGTGCGCAATTTTAGGAGACGTAAACAAATGCAACTTAATTTTTCAAAAACCCCAGTAACTATAGGTGAATGCTTCTTACCAAGAGAAGAAATGTTAAATCACCTGACAGAGTTTGAAACTCTGTATTCGCAGCGTCCTATTAATGATAATCAGGGGGGAATGAAGGCTCCTCAAGCATTTTATGCGTGGCTTGTTGCTAAAAAATTAAATCCAAGTGTAATAATTGAAAGTGGAGTTTGGTTCGGCCAAGGAACTTGGTTTTTTGAAAAAGCCTGCCCAGATTCAAAAATTATATGTATTGAACCAAATCAAAATGTCATAAGATACAGATCTAGCAGGGCTAGTTATACGCAAAAAGATTTCAATACAATTCACTGGGATAAAGAAATAACAGATCCAATGAATGCTCTTTGTTTCTTTGATGATCATCAAAATGCATTGGCAAGATTACCAGTCCTGAAGAACTATGGATTCAAGCACACTATGTTTGAAGACAACTATCCGGTTGGTAGAGGTGATTGTGTAAGCTTAAAGAGCACACTTGAGAAAAATATGGAAGAAGCTTCTATAATACAGAGCTTCCTTGATGTTTATCAAGAAATGCCGCCACCTTTCAAGAAACAAAGAACGAGGTGGGGGGATGATTGGTCACAATATCCAACTCATGAACCCCTGCTAGATTCTTGTGAGTCTTCTTCCTGTTATTATGAAGGTTCCGAAAATTACACTTGGATATGCTACGCTAGAATAAAATAATTAATTGACACATGATACAACTTTTTAATATTAATAATTATGTGATAGATACTTCAAATTTTAAAAACATTCTACATGATAAAATTGTTGATGTTTTTGTTGAAAATTTTTGCAAGTATGTTGGAGCAAAATTTGGTTGTGCAGTGAATAGTGCGACTAACGCAATATTCTTATGTCTTGAAAATAAGAATACCCAAGTGTCAATTCCAACCATGATACCCCCGGTGGTTGCAAATGCGATAAAACTATCAGGTAACTCCATTAAATTTGTTGACGATACATCTTGGGTGGGGAACTCCTATCTTCTAAAAGATTTTGGAGATTATAAAATAATTGATTCTGCGCAGAGAGTTGATAAAGATCAATTTTTATTAGAAGCTAACGATCAAGATTTGATGATTTTTAGTTTTTATCCAACAAAGCCAGTTGGGGGTATAGACGGTGGAATAATTGTATCCAACGACGAAGAGAAAATAAAATACTTAAAAACTTTATCATTTAATGGTATGAATTTTAAAGAAAACAATTGGGACAGGGAGCAGTCGATGGTTGGATGGAAGATGTATTTGAATTCAATCCAAGCATACGTAGCATTAAATAACTTACAAAAGTTGGACGAAAAGAAAGAAAGATTATCTTCAATTAGAAAAAAGTATAATAATAATTTTAATTTACAAAATTCTAGTGATCACCTTTTTAGAATAGATACAAAGAATAGAAGTTATGTAATGAGTGAACTCAACAACAGAGGAATATCCACTGGTATACATTACAAATGCTTGCATAAAAATTCTCTATTTGGGCACCAGGACCAAATACTAAAAGATTCTGAAATTAAATCTGATACAACTTTGTCTATTCCTTTTCATGAGAAACTAACAGACGAAGAAGTTGACTATGTTATTGATAATGTGAAAAGTTTAGTAAAAAATTAATTGTTTTATGATTAATATAACTAACATAAATAAATTTTCAGATCATAGAGGTTCTTTATTTCCTTTAAATTTTAAAGATATTCCATTTGAAGTTAAAAGATTATTTTTGATAAAAGACGTTCCAAAAAATTGTATAAGAGGTAATCACGCTCATTACGTGACTGAACAGTATTTAATATGCACAAAGGGTGAAATTGAAGTGTCTCTTCATGATGGTAAAAGCGAAGAGATTTGTAAATTGATCCCAATGCAGTGTGTTTATGTAAAAAATTTAATTTGGGATTATCAAAAATTTAATACCGGGGATGATGAATTATTAGTTTTAGCATCAACTGAATATAATGAAAAAGATTATATTCATGATTTTGAGCAGTTTTTAAATTTGGTATCATGAAAAAGAAAATTCTAATTTGTGGTGGTGGAGGGTTTATTGGACATCATCTCGCCAAGAGGTTGCACAAAGAGGGGCACAAGGTAATAGTTGTTGACCTTAAGGGGCAGAATGAATATGCCGACAAGGATGATTACTGCTCTGCATATCTTCCAGGAGATTTAACTACTGAGTGGGTTTGGGATCAATTAAATGATATTTACGGTGGATTTGATGAGGTCTACCAGTTAGCAGCCGATATGGGTGGCGCAGGGTATATCTTCACGGGAGAGAATGATCTCAACGTGATGACCAACTCTGCAATGATTAACCTTCATGCAGTAAAGTGGGCCGTAAAGTGGAAAGCTAAGGTATTCTACTCTAGCTCTGCATGTATGTATCCAGCCTACAATCAAGAAGATCCAAGCAATCCAAAGTGCAGTGAAGACTCAGCATACCCAGCAGCCCCAGACTCTGAATACGGTTGGGAGAAGTTGTTCTCAGAGAGACTATATTTAACTGCTAATAGGAATGCTGGACTAAATGTGCGTATAGCTAGATTCCATAATATATTCGGACCTGAAGGCACTTGGGATGGAGGCAAGGAGAAGGCTCCTGCTGCCCTATGCCGCAAGGTAGCAAAGGCATTAGATGGAGATGAGATTGAGATTTGGGGGCCAGGAACTCAAACCAGATCATTCCTATACATTGACGAGTGTGTAGAGGCTGTTCTTAGATTGATGGAGTCTGATTTCTTGGGTCCGATTAACATAGGATCTGAAGAAATGATCGCTATTAATGATCTTGCGCATATGATAATCAGAATTTCAGGTAAGAACTTGTCCGTAGTTAACGTGTCTGGCCCTGTAGGAGTGATGGGAAGAAACTCAGATAACCATCTAATCAGGGAAAAACTCCACTGGGAACCCTCCATGAGACTGGAAGACGGAATAAAATTAACTTATAATTGGATAAAAAGCCAAATTAAGTAACATTTTAATCTAAAATACGCTAAATATCTGTGTATGATAAGAGGTGATTATGGGCACAGATACGGAGAGAACTCAGGTAACTATTGATTTATCCTTAGCTAAGATAGAAGTTAGGCTCAGTGAGCTTGAAAAACGCTTAGATAAGACTAAAATTGACAAGTTTTTTG
>Ga0181343_1001249_pt1 | contig 10213 bp, 7 predicted proteins | sample Su13VDMLBSD_FD_130110 | JGI IMG/M metagenome (GOLD analysis project Ga0181343, IMG submission 130110) | Freshwater viral communities from Lake Michigan, USA - Su13.VD.MLB.S.D | ecosystem: Environmental > Aquatic > Freshwater > Lake | place: USA: Michigan | collected 2013-07-15 | reverse complement strand
CACCTGTAACTGACCCCGCTCACGCGGGTGGATACACCTGGAGCATGGCACACACCACCAGAGCGGTACCTGTAACTGACCCCGCTTTTGCGGGTGGATACACCCAAATCGCTGGCGTGACGAAGCCTCTCCGCCTGTAACTGACCCCGCTTTTGCGGGTGGATACACCACCGCGACGGATGCCCTCGAAGCAGGGTGCCTGTAACTGACCCCGCTTTCGCGGGTGGAGGCACTCGAATCTCCGCCGGAAGCGAACTCAACTTCCTGTAACTGAACCCGCCCTCGCGGGTGGATACGCCCCCGACCGCGAAAATGCGTTCCCTCGCTCTGTAACTGACCCCGCATTTGCGGGTGGATACACCCGAGTTTGATCTCACGGCCGCTGCGTTCTGTAACTGACCCCGCATTTGCGGGTGGATACACCAAATCTGCTCCAGCGCTATGCCGCCGAGGGCCTGTAACTGACCCCGCTTTCACGGGTGGATACACCTAGAAAGAGAGTCGCGAACCAGGATGGATGCCTGTAACTGACCCCGCTTCCGCGGGTGGATACACCTTTGCCGAGCAGATCGCAAGAGGGGCATTCCTGTAACTGACCCCGCTTTCGCGGGTGGATATGCCCCACGCGCAGGAAAGTCGAGGCAACGGCGCCTGTAACTGACCCCGCTTTCACGGGTGGATGCACCTTGCTGTGCTTTCGCCTCGGCAGAACCTTTCCTGTAACTGACCCCGCCATCACGGGTTTTCCGAGACGGAGACGAAGAGGCCGATCCCGTAGTGCCTGGCGCCGCCAATGCAGAGGGGGCCGGAGATCGGATGCTCAAACCTGATCGTCATGTGGACCTGCTTCCTGTCCTTCAGGTGATTGGCGACGGGGATGCGGTCATCCTCCGAGATGTCGCGGGTATGGACCTCCACGCACCTGGAAGGGATGTCCGAATTGAGGATCGTCCTTGCGACGGCATCTTTGAATGTCTCCCCGTCCTTGATCGGGTCGAGGAGGACGGGAGTGACCGACTGCCAGGTTCTCGACGCCCCGATGAGGTGGGGGAACAGGTGGCTCGGTTCCTCGATGAGCTTGAGGCGGGCGACCTCGCGGAAGAGGTCTCCGTTCTGCTCGATGAGCGGCGATCCATCCATCCCTGCCGCCCACCGGGCAAGAACCCCGTCTCCGTTCCAACCCTCCGCGACGATGACATGTCCGACACCGCCGACGATATCCCCGTCATAGATCCCTGGAATCGGGATGTATGAAAGCCTCTTCGTCTTCATCCCGGGCTTCATCACCTTCCCGCCATCGGGGGCGTGGCCGAGGACTGCGACAAGGCGGTCGGCACCGGGGATGTTCCAGCTGAGTTCGGATAGCTTGTTGGCGGCGTGACGGGTCATGGCGGACACGCCCGTCGTGTTGCGGGGGAGGAACTTCTTGGGTTGCCCCGGATTTTGTTCCCCGCCGGTTTCCGGACCGAGGATCCGGAACACCTTGAACGGGCGCGACGGGACGGATGTCTCGGGCGGGTACGAGACGATGTTGAACCGCGACGGGATGATTCTCTCCGTGTAGGTCCCCTTCGGCCCCATGTGGCAGCGGCTGCGGCTCTCGTGGCAGCGCTGGAGGTCGTCGTACGTCTCCGCGTTGGGGACGCGGAGTGGATTCTCCCGTCCGCCCGGGCGCGGGGTCCAGCGGAGGACGCCATCCTCGCGCTCGGGCTCCGCATCGGATGTGAACACGTCGAACGTGCAGATGTCCTGGCCCGTGCCCAGGATGTTGTTCGAGATGGCCGCGCTCCGGAGGGCGCGGACATCGTCGTCGGTGAAACCCTCGTCGATGTCGTAGATGTACGACACGACCTTCGAGATCCCGAATGCGGCCCGCACCTCGTGGCGGGCGACCTTGTCGTCTCCGAGGGGGCGGCCGCGCTTCACCATCAGGTCGCCGTGGTTGTGCGGGACCCAGCGGGTGACATCGGTGTGCCCGGGACGGAGTGGGGCGGCATGGATGACCGGAAGGGGGAGCGGCATGAACTTCCGGACGGCTGCCTCCGCGGCTGGTCCGTCCTCATGGCGCTTCGCCGCCCCGCATGTGACGGAGCAGCCGAGGCGGAAGACGGACGGAGGCCACTCGACCGTGCCGATGTCCTTCCCCTCGTGCGGCTTCCTGTTGGTGTGGATGAATTCGCCGTGGTACTCGGCGGTGACGACGAGCTTCCTCTTCATCTCACACCTCCGCCGCGGACGGCTTGGGCTCGGTCTTGGCGACGATCTGGGACTTGGAGAGCTTCTTCCTGTCGGCGGCGCTTCCGGAGACGCCCGCATCGGCGCGGATGTCCGCCTTCTTGATCTCGAAGGGCTTCGGGTGGTTCTCCACGCCGAAATCTTCCTTCGCGAGGGCGCAGAACTTCATTGCCTGGCGGAGGTCGAGTCCGGCGATGGTGTTGAAGATCTCCCCCGGATTATTCCTGTCGGCACGGGCGCGCGTCTTGAGGGCGACGGTGAAGGCGTCCGGATCGTCCGTCTGGATGAGGTCGCACTCGCTGCGGAGGGTGGCCGCCGGGACGATGAGCGCCTTCACGAGGGCGACGCCGAGGACGTAGCGCTGGAGCTTGAGGTCTTCGGCGATCTCTGCCTCCGTGCGGGGGCGTCCCCAGCCGGCTTCCTTCGTGCGGCAGCGGAACAGGCGGATGCCGCCGAGGGAGACGGTGGTGGTTGAGATGATCTCGTTCACATGCACCTTGTTGGTGGCGCGGTCAACGGAGGGTACGCGTCCATGACCAGAGCTGGAGATCTCCTGCTTGGCGTCTCCGAGGTCGTGGTTGATCGCCTGAGCGCCCATCGACCCCGAAAACACGTTCTTCTGGCTGGCGACCGTGGCTCCGAGTCCGACCACCTGGGAGCAGATGAGCCTCGCCGACTTCATTCCGCCAAGCTCACCGGGCTTTGCACGCGACTTCCAGAACCCGCCGATGAGCGACGAGACGTCGAGGCGGGCGAGCGGGGCTGCATCCCCATTGTGAAATGCCACGAGCGCGGCCTGTAGCTTCTGGTCGAAAGCCGCGTTGATGGCGATGCTGGAGTCCGCGCAACGGTGCGGGGCCTCCATGATGTGGAAGATCTTGCCTTCGACCTCAAACTCGACGGTCGGCAGGAGGCTGCGGAGCTCCTGGCTGTCGAGCATGGCCCTGTCCCGGCGGTTGGCTGCGGAAGCGATGCTGTCGATGATGACTGAACTCGTCCCGCCCCTGTCGACGATGTTCGCCCCACCGAGGAACCTGTTGGGGTTGGTGCCTTCGGCGGCGGGGTACATCGCCGCTGCGACTGGATGCTCGAATCCCGCCGCTGGCATCAGCTTCTCCTTCACGGATACCACCGAGTAGGAGTCGCTGTTCAGGATTTCGTCGAACATTCCGATGCTGATATTGGTTCCCATGTTTCCTGCTCCGTTGCTCATGTGCACACCTCCTCTGCCGACATGGTTGCCGGCCCGAAAATCTTATGATCCTTCGTGCTCTTGCTCACGGTCTTCCAGAGATATTTGGTCGCCCCGCGGAACTTCATCCGACAAGATCCTACCACGGAAGCACTGTTGATGTCAAGGTCGCGATTCCAGGTCGCGTAGGTCAACATGTTGCTGCCCTGCTCCCTCTGCGGTCTCCACCTCTGGAGCCCGATGATCGGCAGGCTCTCGACGGCGGGACATATGGGGGAGCGGAGACCGACGGCGTCGGCGCTGAATCCGCAGCTGAGCGGCACGGATGCGACCCGTGACGAGTCGAATCCGGCGGGGATGACATCGGAACTCGTGCGGGCAAGGAGCGGCTCGGGATCGTCAGGATCGACCAGCCCCTTCATCGTGTTGAAGATGCTGACAATGTCCTGGTTCCCGGTCCACCCCTTGATTGATGTGTCCCTGTACCACTCGATGAACAGACGCGATCCCGCCACCTCGACCACCATCGGGACGCGCTTCGTGCCCACGGGTTCTCCGTCCTCGCGGTCGGGCATCTCGGATGGCTGGGGGATGATATTTGCCGAGACGAGGGCCGTGAGAACCTCTCGCAGAGTTGGATCTCCGGAGAAGTGGAAACGCTCGCCCTCCCACCATCCGACCGCCTGCATGGACAGGCACGATGCCACCTCGAGCATCCCGCAGCATGCGTAGAAGTGTCCCGGGTTGCACGGGTCGGCAGCCACCGACCAGCTAGACCTCGGCTTGGACATGTCCAGTGGGTTGCAGCTGTTGCTCACTTCGACTCCTCCAGGGAAACCTTCGTGTCCGCGCACTTGAGGACAGCCTCAAGCAGCGGGAGCTGAAAGATGCCGACGCTGCACTCCAGCGTCCTGAAGATGTTCATCTGACCGGAGATGTCTTCATGTCCAGATTCAGGAGGGAATCCTGGGCGTCCCCAGCCGTGGTGTGCCGCGACGATGTGCATCAGCAGGTCGCGCATCTCGTCGCTGCGGAGCAATCCCCATGACCTGATGAAATCCGGATGCTGGACGGAGGCCGCCTCGTGACGGAACCCCTCGAGAACCTGCGGTGAGAGGTACGACTTCGACTTGGCTACGGGCTTGATGGCATTTCCGGATGTGGCGACGTTTCTTGCGTAGCGCTGCCACCTCTCGTCCTCTTTACCCAGGTCGTGGGTGGCTCCGGCGGTGGCCAGAACCTCGACGATGTGGGTATCTGCTCCCATCCTCGATGCCATCGACCTGCACATGTCGCCGACCTCGCGTAGATGCTTGTCGAGATCGACCCGCACGGGAGATGGCTGCACCGATGGCTCCAGCATGTATTCGATCCTTCCGCCATCTTCAGTCGGCAGACTGCAGCCCTTGCGCAGTCCCGTCTGCAGGCTTCCGCCGAGCAGGGGTGAGAACGACTCGTCGCCCTCCTCGTCGAGGCGGACGACTACGCGTTGCCTGCGGTGTTGGCCTCCGAGTTCGGCGACGTCGAGGTCTGTGTTCCCATTCGAGTCGGACTTCTCCTCACTGAGCATCCCGTCGGCGGAAAGTCCGCCCCATGTGGTGGGGACGATGATCTCGCAGTCTGAGATGCACTTCCATGCCTCCCGCTCGACCAGTTCCTGACCATTCATGATGCTCGCGATGTCGATGACCCGCATCGTGCCGTTTCGCATCGAGATGAAGCATCCATTCGCGCCGTAATTCGCGCGGGCCTGCATCCACTTGAGCACATCCTTAGAGTTCGCCGTCAGCCTCTCCGCCGAACGGACGGGGAAACGCTCGATCATGTTGACGAGTTCATCCTCCCCGCATCCGCATAGGAGGGAGACATCCGCACGCCAGCACACCTCCGTCACCGCGGGCTCCCAGTTGCTCTGGCCCATGATGTGCTGGTCCAGCGTGATGACGCCGTCTGCCGGCGGAACGCTCGTATTCCTCCACCCAGCCCAGTTGTTCTCTCCAATCTGCCGCGGGCTTGCCTTCTGCATCGTCGCCGCAGATGCATCGGCTCCCATGGACAGTGCAGTCATCTCCACCGGTCCAACAGAGACGATATCCGTCCCCTCGTGCCTGCGGGAGCACATGATTTCAAGCGTCTTGGCGGTGCATGCGGAGAATTCATCTTGGTCCGTGGTCTTCACCCATACAGAAACGATTTCGATGTGATCCTCGTTCGGGCGGTTGCCGGAGCGACCGACACGTCCAAGGCGCTGGCCGAGGGAGTCGAGCGGACATGCATCCATCACGGCCGCATCCCCGTCGATGTCGACTCCCACCTCTCCCGCACTCGTGGCGACGAGATAGATGGAGCTCTCCACTGGCGCCCTGTTCGGGTTCGTGCGGAAACTTGCGAACAGATCGCCATGTACCAGCCTGTCGCGTTCATGCCCGCGGATGGTTCCGGTCAGCAGTCCGACATTCTCTTTTCCGACCCTTTTTCCGATGGCTTCGGATACCTTCTGCGCATCACTCGGCCTGCGGATGAAGACGAGCACGCGTCGGGCCTGCCCATCAGTTTCGTGTCCTCCCAGTCCAAGCGCGGCGGAAACGATGGACGATAGCCATTCCTTCCTTTCTGAGAGTTGGACAATCCGCATCATCTTGCGCGTCTCGACGACCTTCTTGATGCGATCCTCCGCCCTCTCCTCGGCGTTGAGTTCGAACACATCCCCCCGTCTGAAGACGGGCGGGGTGGCACTGAGGGCGCATGGTCGGAAGACACCCGGAAGACCATCCATCTGTGTGGAAGCCATATTCCGAATCTCGTCAAGCATGTGGTCGAAGGCTGGCTCAAGGTGGCATTCGTCGTGGACGATGATGCTGTCGCAGCCGAGGATCCCTGCAGACTGCGACCGCCTCGACCGTCCGTCGTCGACGCCGCGGAAGAGCAACTTCGATCCGATCATCATTGGGGTTCCGATGATGATGCCGAGTCGGGCCGGGTCGATCCGCCAGTCTCCGGCATCGACAAGTTCACCGCGGAGGCTGCTCACGGCGAGCGGATGCGCGCCGCCCCCGAGAGGATTGAGCCCTGTCGCGATCCTGGACAGCATGTTGTCGTCATGATGACCAACATCTGCCGCCTGCTCGCCCCATGGCAGTCTTGCAATCCACGCTCCATGCTGGATCCTCTTCGCCATGCGGAGGGCTTCGGCGCCGATGTCATCTACGACCGTCCGTCTGTTGACGACCCACGCCATCCTCCTGCCGATCCTGCACTTCGTGATGTCTCGGCTGCCGAGCAGCGACTCCATGCACCACGATGTCAGCCATGATGCGAGTATTCCCGTCTTACCTCCGCCCGTCGGGATGACGATGTTCCTTGGGACGCCTCCCTGGCCGATCTCGCGCCCGATCCTCACCTGCCACAGGTATGGATTCCTGCCGGTGAGGGCCGAATAGATGGCTCGGAATGTTCTGTCCTGATTTTCGTCGCTTCCGTGCAAGTGAGCCTCCCGTGGGAAACTTTTTGGTTCCGCACGGAAACTCTACGATCACGATTGCGACAAATCCGTGAAACTTTTCTTCACGACGACGGGCTTGAGGTCAGAACAACTTCTCTGACGGCTTGAGGGAGAACGAGGTGAAGGTGCGGACGAGGTTTCCGCCGCTTGTGATGCGGTTGTACTCCGTCTTGAGTCCCCACCAGACGACGATGACCTTTCCTCCCCGACGGACGACGATCAGGCGGATGGCAGGATCGCCCTTCGCCGGCTTGATCGCAAGATATCCCGATATCGCCTGGAATGGCTCGATGGTGAAGGGCAGGCCAGTGATGCAGCGCGACAGCCACCATGCGGGACTCCTGCCGCTGAAGGCAGGATCAAGAAGCCATTCGCGTGCAGGCGGGAAGTCCTCGCCTGCCGGTCCCTCTCCGAGCCACACCTCATGCTGGTGCGAAGGCTTCGTGTTGTCGAGGCAAGGCGGGTCGTTCGCGGGCCTGGTGCCCCCGTCATCCCGCTCCTCCTTTGCCCTGCCGTACCAGTTCGTCGTGCTGCGCAGTCGCCTATCGACCTCGCCCGCCCTGCTCTCGGCACTTGCGACTGCATCTATGTCGACGCCCGAATCGTCGAGGAGGCCGAGCAGGGTGTTGGCAGCATCGAAGTTCATACCCTCGTTGAATTGCTCCGCAGCCGCCCCCACCTGCGGGTGGATGGCGACGAGACGGACGAGCATGTCTCTGCCAGCTGGTCTGTGGAGCCCGGCAGAGTTCATGTGGAAAAGGTGATAGAGGATGGACAATTCGCCTGCCGCCGCACGGACGGCTGAGACTGAGTTTTGTAATCTTGCGTCATCTGAGCTCGGCATATTCTGATTTTTTACATGGACACACATCGCGCACCTTCCACGGATGCGGAGGTGCCGCATATTCCGCGGCAGTATATATCATAAGATATGAAGGTGGCAAAATTATGCGGATGAAGAATTTCATTTCTCTGTGCATCGTGTGCGCCCTTTCCGGATGCAAATCTCCTGTGAAACCATGCGCCGTAGTGGCGGCCGACAAGTCTGCCCCTCCGCCAACCGCATCGATGGCTGATGGCATGGAAGGGGAGAGCGAAGACGTATCGCAAGACGCAGCATTCATCCATGGTGAAGTTTCCCACACAGAAGAAATGTTGGACTCACTGTATGTGGTGGATCCGGGGGAGTCTCAGGAAGCACCCAACCTTGCCATCGGCAATGTGTGCGAGGCGGAGCAAAAAGCAAGGCAGATCGCGGACAACTCGGAGGCAGCCCAGAGTGGGAACACCGTGCTCAAGGTCGCCACGGAGCAGGCGGAGGCCGTGGAGAACAGTTCTGCCGAGTCGCAGGGGGTGGAGCCCGAGACGGAGGCAAAGGCGATGGAAGAGGCGCACGGCTACGCCACCTTGTTTTTCGTGCTCGGCTTCATCGGCGTGACGGCTGGCGCTGCACTCGCATGCTTCGCAGGCAAGTCTATGGGAAGGGCGGAGCACTTTCTGAAATAGTCGGCATCATCAAGGTTCTGATGGAGACTGTGGAACCGGGTGAGGGGGAACGCATCTGTGGCGACAGAAGTCTGGTCTCAAGAGCAAATGTGCAGATGACCAAGAACATCATCAAACAGGCGCAAGACAGTACGCCGAAATAGATGGAAAAGCATCCGAGGGACGGTGATCCCCCGGATGCTTCTTAATTAATAGAAAAACAATCAGGATTTGGGAACGCTGTTGTAACAGCCGTACGCCTTCACGCCATCGTACTCGTAACCACCTTCAATGGGCTTCCATTTGGCGTTCTTACCTTTAGATGTCATGGCGGCGATGTTGTCCCAATGCAGGTCGCAATCCCTCAGGATGACATCTTCCATGTCTCTTGTTTCCCATCCATCTTCTGAGGTGTCTCCACCGAAAAGCATCTTTTGGTAAGGCGACTTATGGTTGATCAGAAGAATATGGAACGCCTTGTTGTTGATCTGCGTAAACGGAGGTCCACCAGCATTCGCGATGTTCTTCCCCAATCTAGGCCGTGGAACATGGATGAATGTATTGTTGACGAACGCAGAATTGCCAAGGTAGCACTGCTTGTCAACACCGGGATTAAATGTTGGTCTGTTTCCAAAAAACCAATCTCTTCCTGCCAAGACAGGTCTGGCGAAGATTCCCTGAACACAATCTACGCCAGTGGCATAGACTCCACTCATGATGACATTTTCGTGTGTTTCCCACATCTGATAAATGTCTGAATGTTTTGGAGTCAAGAAGCCTGCAAAGGTATCAATTGTTACATTGAAGATTCCATTTGCTCTTGAGAACGCATCACCCCATATTCTGCGAATGGTTGAGTTTCTGACCATCGGTGTGCTGTTATATCCAGAGCAGAAGTTGCTGAGATGGCAGTCTGTAAAGAAGTGTTCCCCACCAATGCATCTAAAGACCACATCTTGTTTACCATTGGTTGAGAGAGGAATGGACTGGTCTGGAATATTCTTATTCTGCAAACCATTCTCATACCATGCCTCATTGGATGGGTTGATGAACTTGCAATTGTCCCACCACATATCCTTGCCCGAGAAGTAACCGACTCTTCCAAAGTCTAGAGTAATATTTACCCAACGAATTGGAAGTTTACACCCGAATGATGTGCTATTTGGTGTGGTGAAGACTGTATTTCCAGAACCACGAATTGTCAACCATTTGCTTGGACCGGCACCAGACTTTGTTTTCTTTGGCCTGACGAGTTCAAACTCGCCATCTCCAAACTGAATGGTATCACCACTTATGACAACGCTGAGTGCCTTCTGTGCCGTTCTAAACGGCGCAGATATACCATCATTAGAGTCATTGCCAGTCACTTCAACTCTATATACAGTTCCAACATAAGTCTTTTCAAGAACCAGATTGTGAATGCCCAACTTTGAGACAAGCAATGGTTCAAGATATGAAGATAGATTTTCATATCCTTTCTTTGGGTTAACTGAATATGGTTCATCAAAAACCAATTCTGAACCATCATTTGCAATCACCTTTGCCGATACGGTGATCGTCTCTCCCGGCAAAAGGGCGTCGAAATCAAAATCAAAAGAGTATTCTTCGACCTTTGTCTTTTGATTTGCCCTGGTGTCTTTAACCGTATGTTTTTTTACGGCATCGCCTTGTGTGACGGAATATTGAACTTCTTCAATCCCGTCTTTGTGATAAGCAACTAAGCCGATTTGTTGCAGACCATCAAGTACTTCATTGGGAACCCTTGCCCATCTCGCAATTGGCTTCAAACCTTGCATTTT
>Ga0181343_1001246_pt1 | contig 10232 bp, 7 predicted proteins | sample Su13VDMLBSD_FD_130110 | JGI IMG/M metagenome (GOLD analysis project Ga0181343, IMG submission 130110) | Freshwater viral communities from Lake Michigan, USA - Su13.VD.MLB.S.D | ecosystem: Environmental > Aquatic > Freshwater > Lake | place: USA: Michigan | collected 2013-07-15 | reverse complement strand
TTCAGAGCAGCGCGTTGCTCTTCCTGCGCCTGCTTGGCCTGTTCGGCAAGCTGCTGCCGATTGACCTGTTCCTCGCGCATGATTGCTGCGCGCTCATCGCGTTGCGCTCGCATGGTAAGGCGAACCGCATCGCGCATGAAATCGGGAAGAGATTCAGTCGCAGCGTCAATCTCCGCGTCGGTCATTAGGTCGTCTATTCGCGACGGAGCGACGGCAGCAGCAGGCGCGGGAGCGGCGCGAGGAACGCTTGCAAAGAGACGGGTTGGCGCCTGGAGTGCTGCACCAACGTTTGGCGCGGGAACGGCAACAGGCGGTGCGGCGGGAGGCGCGACAGGGGGGCGCGGCTCAGCGGCCGCAGCGGGAACGGTGGCGGGAGATGGAGCAGCAGGAGTCGCAGCAGTGGGCGCGGCGTCAGCAGTCGTTACAGGTGCCGGCGGTGTTGCCGCTGCGGCAAGAGGCGGCTTCGATTTAGATGCCTTGAGTTTCTGCATCTGCGTAATTGAGTAGTTTGCAGCCTGCTCCGGGGTCATACCCTGCTGCTTGCCCTCAAGATAGGCGTCAATTTGCAGTTTGGGGCGCGTATTGAGGTAAGCCACCTCCGCACGCCGTACCTTCTCGGGTGCCGGTTTTTGCGAGCCGACACCGGTCTCAAAAAGAAATTGCTGCTCTTCAGGGGTTAGACCGATGTCGTCTGACGCCTTTGGCGCGAACTCTTCCTCTATGGGTGCTTCAGCGGCCGGAGCGGTTGCAGAAATGTCGTCATTTGATGCTGTCTGCTTGGCTGCGGCCCCCGCCTTGGGAACGGCCTCCATCTTCTGCGGAGCAGGCTGTGGGGCGACGGGTTGCGGAGCGGTGGTTACATTGACAACAACAGGCGCGGTGGGTGCAGTAGGCGCGACCGGGGTCAGGGCGGCAACTGGCGGCGCCGCGCTAGCAGCGGCTTGACGACGGGCCTCTTCATCAAGCATTGCCTGCGTTACAACCCTGCGAGGCTGAACGGGCGCGGCCTCCTCAGTAACAGGCGCAGCCGCTTGAGGCGTCAAAACCTCTGGCGCAATCTGCGGCATCTCTGCCAGCGGCTCGTTAACCGGTTCTGTCACCTCGCCGCCGTCGTCGTATCCGCGAACCTCACCGCCCTGCGCAAACCGACGCAGGCGCCCCACCGTGCTGGGCGACAGCCCCTTCTTGGCAATGGTGATTTGCTTGCCGGAAGGTCCGGTCACCTTGAAGCTGGTGGTGTGTTCAAAGACCTGGCGCAGACGCGGCTTAGGGGGTCGCAGCATTAGCCCTGCTCCTCGGCCTCAAGGTCGGCCAACGCTTCCATAGCATTCAACCGGGCCTCAAGTTCCTGAATTCGCGCAAGGGCGGCAGCGATGCTCGCCTTCCCGGTAGGCTTCTTCTGTTTCTTGATGGCCTCGACAAATTTCTTCGACTTCTCGGGTGCGTCTTCGTCCTGCGCAACTGAGCGAGGAAGCACGATTTCACCGGGCGAAAGCAGCGCGGGAACGGTGTCGTTGGAGCGCGTGTCGCCGTTGTACTGAGAGCGACCCTTAATTTCGCCACCCTTTGATGCGGTTTTCCCGGCAAACGCCAAACCAGCTTTTGTGCCGCTCTGGAGTGCGCCGGTAACGCCCGCCTCCATTGCCGCCTCTTCCTGTCGGCGAATCTGCTGCTCGGCAATCAACCGCTGCTGCTCCATCTGCTGCTGCGCAAGACCAAGCTGACCCGCCTGTGCGCCAATGCCGCTTGCCGTAGAGGCGCCAAGCAGCGCCTGCTGACGCTGCTGCGCAAGCACGTTTGCCAACGCACCCTGTGCCGCCTGCTGCTCCTGTAGGCGCATCATGGCCGACTGACCCGCTGCGCCAGCTCGCGCTGCCGACTGCTGGGTCATCAGAAGACGCTGTGCTTGGGCAGGGCTGAGTCCGCGTGCCGACGCAAGCTGGCTGGCGGCTGCGGCCTGCGACTGCTCCAGCGCCGAAGCGTACTGCATGGCGGCAAGGCTGGGTGTGCGACCTTCGGCTTGAGCGCGGAGGGCTTCTGCAAGACGACGCTGCTCTTCGCCGGTTGCGCGAGCAGAGCCAACGTCACCAAACGCCTCCTGCTCGCCCCTGGCAAAACCACCAGAATACTGGCTTCCCATTTCGGCTTTGCCGACCTTGGTCTTGCTGCCACCAAGGAAATCCATACCAAAATACGCCATGTTCTCTCCCTAGCTGAAAATCTGCGTGGCGGGAACCTTGGCGGTACCCTGCTTCGCGCCGACTTCAAATGCGATGTTCGACAGACTCATGCCTTCGCCTGCCGTCGCTGTGGGCAAGTCCTGAATGGTGAACCTTACCGCTTGCGTCTTCTGTCGCGCAAGGTCAATGCGCCATTGGTAAAGTTGGAACGTGCCGCCATACAGGCCGAGGCCGTAAGGTGATGCGGCACCATATGCAGTAGGTTCTTGCGGCTCAACCACAACGGATTGCACAATTGCGTCATTGAAGTCCACGCACACATCAACCGACAGGTCGTGCGGACTCTTCCAACCACCGAGAATCTGCGCCCGTCGCACGCGCTGGAAACCTTGGACGTTTGCAAACGTCAGCCATGACGTGGTCAGCTTCAGCGCATACGGCGAACCAGCGTCAGAGAATACGCCGGGGGTCTCTTTCAGCACGGTCCCGTTCGCACGCAGCAACACCGACGTTCCAAGCCAGATAAGCGAATCCACGGCGTACTGGTTGGTAAACGTACCCCACTGCTCAACGAAATAGTCATAGACCAGCGTCTTGCCACTCTGAAGCGTGAAGCGCACCTGGTTGACGCTCGCCATCAGTGTGGCTGAGGTGATGGTCTCGCCGTTGTACGCCTCGACCGCAGCGCCGACATACTGCACCTGAAGCGACCGGTCGATGAGGTAGATGCCCTTGGCGGTCTGGAACATGATGCCGACAGGCGTACCGACCACCGAGCGTGGGTCAATGCAGCCAACGTCGCTGGTGACGAAGATGGCGTCTGACAGGTCGTTGTTGGCGCCGGTCGATTCAGGGCCGCGACCGATAACAGCGAAGATGTGGGACCGCTTGAACACCAGCAGCTTGTCATCAACGCTGGCCAGCGCGGTGATGTCGCCACCGCGCGGGTCAATCTGCTTCACAAAGTCGCTGGTAAACTCTACCGGCGCACCGATACCGTTTTCCTTGGAGTACCAGAGATGCAGCGGGTTGGTGCTATCAACCACCCACAAACGGTTGCGATGAAGTTGGATGAGTCGTGCGGGTGGCGCTGGCTCGTTCTGAAGCTCGTACCCGGTTCCAGCATCGGTTCCCGCGATAAACTGCGAGTAGAGCGTTGGCTTTCCGTCGAGGTATGTGTCGTTTTGCGTATCCGTAAACGTAAACGTAGAGGTAGCGCCATTGACCACGTTGTAGTTGGGTGCGGTCAAACTGCTTAGGCGATACAGAATTACGCCATCGGCCTTGGTTCTGTACACAATGACCTGAACCGGTCGTGACCCTTGTTTTGCGGTCAACTGAAGATACGGGATAGTCAGCGTCACGCTTCCGGTGGTCACACCAGACGCAAACGTAACAACGCCGGTCGTGCCGGGAATGCTTGGATAGCTGCGATGCACGTTGTTCTGGTTGTCCACCCACTCATAACAAACCGAGTAGCTGTACTCCCCCTCGGCCATGCTGCCGCCGCTTGTAGATGATGAAGCCGACACGCCCTCCGGGAACAGATGAAAGTTGTGTTCAACAACATCGATGCCGTCGTACATCTGAACAAAGCCGCCGGTAAAATGCAGGGCGGAGCCAAGTTCGGCATGGGCAAACGAGTGAACCGACTCATCCATTGTCAAGGTCAGGTACGACACGCCGGTCTGCGTCGTCAGGCCCGTGCTGGACAACAGCAATTGCTGAAGGCACGGCACCTGAAACGTCTGGTCTTCAATCTGAGACACAGACGCAACCAAAGGCATAACGTAGTCGGTGGCCGTGTAGGCGCCAGCCACAACGTACTGCGACAGCGAGCGGCCAGCGTTTTGATACAACGCCTTGCCGATAATTTCGTTGTCGCCACGGATAATGAAATACGTCGTCTGTAGGTCGCTGTCGTGAACCACAGGCAAGTACGATGACCCGTTGTACGAAAACGCTCTTGCAAATGGCATGACGCCGCGCTGCCAAATTTGAGTCAAGGTTACCGTCAGAGTACCATCAACACTAGCCTTGCTCGTCTTTCCGTAACTGCTCCAGAAGACATCGAACCCTTGGTCATCTGTTGAGTTGGCGCATCCGGTAATCGACAAGCAGTACTGAGGGTTGGGCAGCGACGAGTCAAGCAAGTCATCATTAATGAACGTCAACTGGTCATCGTACAGCGCATAACGAACCTCGGTCGTGTACGGCGGCGTGTTGTTGTCCGTGGAAAATGCCACAGTAACGCCGTTGATTGGCGGCGCCGTGTTAACAATCGACGGGAAAACAGCAATGGAACGCGACCGGTACGCCAGAGTTTGTTGCGCTTGAGTCTGAACCAACGGCGTGTTCAGCCCATAAAGCCTGACGGTAGTGCCGCCAGCGGCCTCGCGGTTGTTGTAGGCCAACGCGATGCCAACACCGGGAATCACGCACGCATCGTAGTTGGGCGAGGTCAGGTTGAGCGCACCGGCATCAGCGGCAACACCCGTCAGGTCGGCATACGACAGCGCGGCGTTCGGCGTCGTGGATGCCAGCGTTGCGGCCCTAAGAATGCCCGTCGACACCTCAACGTAGTAGATGACAAACGTCGTGTTTGCGACCAAGACACGGGGCTTAATAGCGTCCGACGACACCAGCGCCGACGAAACGACCGTCTGTTGCGTGGCGCTGTCGATGATGGAATAGCGAACAGTCTTGGTGCCGCTGCTGTCCTGCCAGGCAAACAGTCGCAGGCCGTTGGGTGCAACCGCTCCGTCTTGATTGCTCTGCGAGTAGGTGTCGCGAACGACAGAGTTGGATTGAATCTGCACCGACACAAACGGACCCTTGCTTACCCATCCGTCCGAGCCTTCATCGTAGCTGTAGATGTTTTCGTTGTTACTGAGCAACAGCTCGCTGCCGTAGGTAGCAAGGCCAGCGCCAAACGAAATCTTCGTGCCGTTGTTTGAGATTGTTTTGCCCAGCGCAACGCTGCCATCACGCTTGCGAATAGACTTCAGCGTTGTGAACACGCCGTTCTCAAGTTCAAGCAGCTTTCCTGCCTCAACTTGCTTCTCGTCTGTCTTGGTGTCCACGCCCCGAGCGAAGGGCATGGTGATGACCTGACGCTCAAGCATGACTATCCCCTAAACTTCGTATGCAATGATTTTTGCCGAATCAATGCCAATCGTGTACCCGCCAGCGGCGGCCTTGTACCAAGCAACAAAAAAATTATGAACGCCAGGTGTTGATGGCGTAAAAACAGCGCAAAGAGAATTGACCGGCATGGGAGTCGACGGCTGAAACACCGAACACAACGTTCCCGAAGAAGCACCACTCATAATGATATCAAAATAACCGCCAGCAGAACCCTGCGACGAAAGATACGAAACTCCGGTTCCGGTTGGAACAACCTCAACCCTTACGGGATATCCTGAGCGGGCCGTAAAAGAAACGGACAAACCAGAAATGGGAACCTGAACCGTGCTGGTTGTGGTGGCGGTAACAGGGCCAGATGATACAACCGTTTTTGGTCCAAGCTTGGCCTGTGTAACGTTGCCGTCAAGTATTTTTGATGTTGTTACTGCGTCGTTTTTAATTTTCGAGGTTTCGACCGCATTTGCGGCAATCTGTAAGGCGCCAATCCCAAAATCAGCAACCTTCAACAACGATGACGTAAGCGTCAAAGTGCTGTTAACAGTGGCAAACGTAGAAATGCCGCTTGACGCAACAGTCAGAATTGACTGTGCGCCGGGAGCAGCGATTGGCAGCGTAAGCGTGTAGTTTGAGGTGCCGCTGGCAGGCGTGATGGTAACTGCGTTGGAGCCAGCAGAACCGTCGCGCAATCGCAAAGGACCGGAGTCCATCGTTGCGCCTTGATTGGAGTCCTTGCGCCAAATAAACGCTTGAGCGCCAATGTCGTAGCTTGCGGAGGCTGGCGGCACCAGATTGGCAATGCTTCCAGACGTTCCGGCCACGCTGGAGCCAACAGTCAGCTGCACATCAGCGCCAGCAGCGTTTTTGTAGTACAAATCGCCAGCGGAATCGGAATACACACGAGTCCCGGCAGGCGGCGACTGCGGCGAAATCAGGCCGAGGTACGAGAGGCCGGTTGCAGGGAGGCCGTTTGGCGTGGTGTTGTTGAACTTCAGTTCATCGTTGATGTTCAGGCCAGCAGTCGGAACAGGAAGTCCCTTGTTGCTGGTATGGTCATGCTGGTCAATCAACGCTAGGTCGCTGTTGATAATGGACGCCCACTGCGGACCCGGAGTCTGCGAGACAGTCGGCAGGACGAGGTTCATGTTTGACATGCTTGCTCCCTACGTCGAGGTCGATGCGAGGTAAGTATATTCGACCCAGTTCGTTCCGTCATAAATAAGAGTGATGCTTCCGCCTTCGTCAATCTGGCGCGTTGCGGCGTTCAGCTTGAGGGCGGTTGCGGTTGCCCGTGTAAGCACAAGACTGCCTGCACCGGGAACGCCAACATTTTGCAGCACAAGCCGCTGACCGACAACGGGGCCTGCCCAGACAATGGACGGCTGCGACACGTTTAGCGTGTAGTTGGTGCTGTTGCACTGAAAGCGATGCAGCGTTGTCGTCGGCGTAAACTGGTCGGTCGTAGCGGTAATCGTTTGCGTCGTTGCGGTCGACAGGCGTTCGATGGCAATCGGACTCTTCAGCGCGGCGCCGGGCGTCCACTGCAAGCCGTTATAGACCAGCGAGTCGCCAGAGGTCGGCGTCGATGACGCAACCGGTACGGCTTGGATGCCGTCTACAGTAGGCGCAGGGTAGGTGCCAGCAAGGTCGCCAGAGGCAGGACCGGTGGGCGAACCACCTCCACCGCCGCCTGCGCCGCCGTAGCCCATGCCGGTCTGATAGTCGGCGTAAAGCTGCGCCTCCGTGCGGACGGTTGGTGACACGCGCGCATCGTATACATCGCCGGTCAAGCCGCCGCCGATGCGCCAATAGCCGGTGCCGATAACAGACCAATTAATCGGGCCGGTCGCAGGACCAGAGATGCACTCACGACCGTTGACGTAGCCACGCAGCGTCGTGCCGTCATAGGTCAGCGACGCCATCAGCGGCTGCACTATGCTCATGTCGAACTGCGGCGTAAAGATATCTACCGCGCCAGCGGTCGTGTAGACCCGGTAGTACACCCTGTAGTTAAACGTAGCGATGCGGACTACCCACGTTCCGCCGCCACTGTCTACGTAGTTGAACAGCTCAGCTACGGTGCCTGAGTTGTAGTAGTCGCGCCACCATACGCTCATCGTGAACGCAGTTGTTCCTGCGCCAGCGTAGATGTTGCTCGCGCCTTCAAACTTGCCACTGTTGCGAAACCGCGCCACGCGCTGCGACGGCCCCGGCAAATACAAAGCGGGGTCTTTATCGTAAAAGGTTGACGTTGGCCCAATGCCGGTCAAGGTTGCAAGCCCAGCGCTCCCGGTGTTCACCACTGTGTTCGGCGTGGTTCCCGGCTGCGCGGCGTCATCCAACCTCCACCACAGGTACTCAGTTCCCCATGCGGCAGGCGTCTGCGGAGAGCCGCCGCCCGTGGCAATTGCTGTTGGTGTCCAAGCGGTACCGTCCCAGACCAACGCTTCATTGGTTGCTGGCGCAGCTGGAGATATGTCATACCCTTGGATGCGCTCAACCGTGTTGGCGTTCGACGGCCCTGTCGCATCACCAGCAAGCGTTACGGTGCCAGCAGAGGTCGTTGCCGGCGCCCATTGCGTGCCATTCCAGATGAGCGCCTGTCCGGTCTGTGGTGCAATCGGCGCAAGGTTGCGACCTTGCAGCTTCGTTACCGTAGGCGACTCAAGCGGCCCGGACAGGTCGCCTTGGACGTTGCGCAGGATGGGGTTCAACGCCGAAGCGAGTTGGTCTTGCAACCGGTTGAGCGACGGGTCGTCGCTCTGGATGCGAGAGAACTGCTTCAGGGTTCCCATTACGGAATACCGCCGCCGCCGCCAAAGCCGTTGCCAAACGGCCAAGTGCCGTTGGTCCACTGCACGTCGGCAATCGTCGCAGGCGAACCGGCGTCACGATTCTCGGCAGCAGCTTCAATGCGCTTGATGAGCGCGGCCTTCTGGAACTGAAGCGTCGTCGTGTCCGACTCTTCCTTCTGAAGCGCCTTGATGGCTGCGTCGGTGACAACGTACTCCAGCCAGCCAGACACGCCGTCAGCGGTCGTGCTTTCGCCCGTGATAGACGAGGCCGACAACTGCACGCGAACGTCGGCACCCGGCGTCGTTGCGTTCTCGACCGCGATGCCAATCGGCGTGTCGACGGCGCTCGCGAGCGTGACAACGCTGTTCAGCCTCTCTGCGGCACCGTCGCCACCAAGAGCGTTAATTGCGTCGGAGATGTTCTCGGCGGTCTCGGCAAGCGTTGCGCCAACCTGTGCAAACAGGTCGATGGTGCTGGCGCCAACCGTCAGCAAGTCACCGGACACCGGCTGCGCGGCGACCGTGATGGTCACCGGGTCAAACAGCGCCTTCAGCCTCGGGACGTACCAGATGCGGATGGTCTGCCCCATGTTGGGCGACGGCGTGAACCACAACTTGTTGGCGCTGATGCGGTACCGCAGATTCGTCACGCCAATCCATGTCTGGACGTTGGCGGTCGAGTACCGGTTGCGCTCCGCCAGCGTGAACGGACGCAGCGAGACATAGCCGTCAGGCCCGTCGCTGATGCGTAGGTCAACGCCAAGCAGTTTGAAAAAATCGTCAGGAAGGTCATACCGCGTCACGTTGGTCTGCAACTGAAACGAGTATTCCTTCATGTAGTAGTCGTTGCCGTACTTCTGCACCAACAGGTCGTACAACTCAAAGTACGAAGCGTTGATGTAGCTGTTGAACTCTTGGTCCGTAACGAACTGCGATTTCACCATGTCGGCGCGCTGACGGGTCGCCAGACGAAGCTCGGGGAGCGTCATCACAGGGTAGGTCATTGCGCCTCCGGTACAGGTGGAGGGACGCCGGGTTCACCGACGCCCCTCCGTTCCCGTGTGTCTAGTACGACTCTTCCTCTTCGCCGATGTCCTCATGCACACCCTCCATGTGCGGCATTGCATCCGCAACATGGAAAGCCGACATCAGCGCAGAGGCAACGCCATCAGCATCACCGGCCTTGACGGCTTCAATCAAGTCCTCGGCGCACGCCTTCATCGCGTGACCGTGACCGGACTTCCCGCCGCCGTGTTCCGGCTTGCCTTCGTGCATGTCACCCTTCGGCTTCATCTTGCCGAGGATAATGGCGATTGCGCCCTTCTCGTCGTGAACCATGACAGACTCCTTAGAGCGCCGTCGAGTTGGAGAGGTCGACCGCAAGCAGAACGGTAGTGCTGGTCAGAGCGCCCGCCCCAAACGCCAGCGTCAGCGTCGGGTCGGTCTGGTTGTTGACATCATCCAGCACAACGATAGCGCCGCCACCGTTGACGCTGTTGAGGCCGACCGAGGCAACCATCAGCAACCGGACGTAGGGATCCTGAAGCTTGAGGATGTACTCGTTGCCGCTGCCGCCGGTCGGCGCAACAACCTCTCCGACAAACCCGTTCGACGGGTTGATGGTGACCGGGCTGGAGGCCGCGTTAATGACTTCGGACGTAACGACGGTGCAGTTGCCTGAGCCGTCGAAGTCCAGCTTTGCGTACAGGGTGACGACGCCCTTGAGCAGCGTTCCCTGGAACTGTGTGAAGGTACGGTTCGCCGTAGGATTACCCTCGTTTAGCGCAGGGACGAGCCCTATTGAGCGCCATTCGCATCACGGCATTTCCCTTGGAAACAACGTGATGAAGTGAGGACTACAACAAGGGGCGCCCCAGCACCATGCCGAAGCGCCCCCTGTTGCACTAGTTGTTACGCGCCCAGCTTAACGTTCGCGTTGAAGCCCGGGGCGTTGCACCCAAGCTGCGCGTAGCTGACGACGCGGAGTTCAGCGGCATCGCTGTTGTAGACGCGGAGCATCTCAAGCCCGTCCGCGTACTTGGCGATGTGCGGCGCCGGTCCCAGCGAGTACAGCTTCCAGGTGTCCATCTGGAGCAGGAACGCGGTCTTCGCG
>Ga0181343_1001243_pt1 | contig 10261 bp, 13 predicted proteins | sample Su13VDMLBSD_FD_130110 | JGI IMG/M metagenome (GOLD analysis project Ga0181343, IMG submission 130110) | Freshwater viral communities from Lake Michigan, USA - Su13.VD.MLB.S.D | ecosystem: Environmental > Aquatic > Freshwater > Lake | place: USA: Michigan | collected 2013-07-15 | reverse complement strand
GAAGAAAAAGGGACCCCCTAAATAATTTAATGGGTCCCCTTCCAAAGATTCCCCCTTTTATTAAGAAGGTACTCTTTTGGTTCTTCTTGATTGTTTCTTCTATTTGTTACTTGATACCAATAGTAAAAATTTTAACAAAATAAAAAACCCTCATTTCTGAGGGTTCTTTTTTTTATCTTACATCCGGTCGTTTTATGCCAAGGTATTCGTATTCTTGGTCCATAGAAATAGGTTTATAATCTTCTATCCCAGGGATTTTTAATGTTTTTAAAAACTTACTTTTTCTTGAAGATCTGTCTGAAGACATTTTTCTATTTAGATCTAAAGAGCGTGAAAAAAGAGACTGAGATGGAACAGAGGTATTATTATCTGATACTATTTCAAATTTTTTAGGTTTATTGGTACTAAAAGAATATTCATTTATTAAATTCTTTAAATTGATGTTTTCTTCTTGAAGCTGTTGAATTTGCCTCTTTAAGTATAGATTTTCTGTGAATGACATGTAATATCTATAAATAATTACATGCTCTCATTCAAACAATACTTAACTGAAAAAACTGGTGCATGGCAACGAAAAGAAGGAAAAGATCCTGAAGGTGGATTGAACGAAAAGGGTCGTAAAGCCTATGAGAGAGAAAATCCAGGAAGCGATCTAAAAAGACCACAGCCTGAAGGTGGAAAGCGTAGAGACTCTTTCTGTGCCAGAATGAAGGGTATGAAGAAGAAGCTGACAAGTAAAAAGACTGCAAATGATCCTGACTCAAGAATCAATAAGTCCTTGAGAGCATGGAATTGCTGAGATGCTTTCTTTCTCTGAGTTTCTTTCAGAAAAAAATTCTGAACAAAATTTTTTGAATAAAATTAAAAACGAAGAAGAAGCTTTTCGATCAGGTCTTCAAGGTCAAACTCCAGAAGAGATAGAGATTTGGGTTTCTAACTGGAGACAGGCCAGAATGAACCAACTTGGCCTGAATGTTCCTGCATATAATTTTAATTGACAAAACATCCCATGTTCGATATGCTTCGCTGTGTAGGCGATCAACAAGAAATTTTGTTTCTTTGTTATACATAAAGTATGACAAATAATAATTGGATTAAATCTATTTCTAAATCATACACTCAGTTAGATGAAGCTAAAAAAATGAAGCCTACATCTACGGATAAAAAACGAAATAGAGAAATTGAAAGAGCAGCAAGATCGGCACATCAAATTGCTGCAAATGCAATTTCCAGCATACCTGGTGCTATAGCTCATCCAGAATATTCAGGAGGAATTTATGCAGCTGAAGACCCAGAGCATGCAAGCATAGTTGCCCATTTGGGTGATGTTGCTAAAACAGTAACAGATCCAGTACAAGCAATTCGTCTTGTTGCCAAAAAGCATGGAGTTGATCCAGAAAAAGCAATTGCAGCCCTTTCAACGAGTGCTCCAATGTCCCCTAGAGAAACTGTAAATCGCATGGCTGGTCTTAAAGTAGAAAATATAAATAATAATATGAAAAATAATAAATCTTGGATTCATCAACTATCAGAATCATATATTCGTCATTCATTAAATGAATCTAGCGATGTTCATAATAAAATTGTAGATTTTCTTGCAGACCGTGCTACTCAATATCCACATAAAACTGATCCAAAAACTCGTAGACCAGATAGAGAAGCTTCCGCAGCCCATATTAGAGAAATTTTAAACGCAACAGGTCCTCACACAGATGCTGCTGCTGCGGTTGAAGCAATTAGACCACACGCAATTGATGGCAATTATTCTCTTGAAAGTAGAATTTACGATGAAGGAGATTACGGATTCGATGTTTCAGAACATCCACACTATGAACAAATTGTAATGGACAATGAAGAAAATTTTGCCGATAGATTGGCTAGTGATTTACACGGCCATATAACTGGCAAGTAAGAATAAAAAAAAACCCCGAAGAGATTCGGGGTTTTTTGTTTCAGTTTCCTGTTGCTCTTCTCCACTCTTCTTCACTTCCGAACCTATCCATATCAGCCTGCATTGCTGCAAGTTCTTGCTTTTCTTCATCAGTCATACCGTCTGGGCCTTCTTCTTCTGCTCTTTTTGCAATCATAGCACCATGAGTATAACCTTCTTGGTAATGTGGGTTGTTTGCATATATTGGATGGAAGTCATGTGCATTCATTCCATGAAACTTGCCAAGTTCCTTAATGTCAGCAGGAGCCTTGAGAGGATGCTTTCTTGGCTGATCTTCGCTGGACATCCAGCTAGGATCGGGAGGTGTGGTTTCTTCGTTGATGAATTGTCTAAATGATAGCATACAACTTATTTATCATAAATAATGAGTATGTTAAGTAAACACGCACAATTAATAAAAGAACTTTCTGGTAATGATATTTGCATTTCTTGCCTCATGGAAGCTGATATTTCTCTTCCAGTCGTGCAAAAGGCAAAGGCATCATGGGCGAATGTCAAACAGGGTTTATCAAATCCTCACCCAAATGTCAGAGAATCTGCAAAGAAATTTAAAGATTTTGCTGGAAAAAATGCTGATCTCTTTACCCTTGAGCAAGGGAATCCAAAAATGGAAAAGGAAGGAAAGGCAGTTCCAGAATACATGTCGATTGGCGTTTCTCTTTCTCCTCACAAGTCAGCAGATACTGGTCTGAACTTCTGCCCTTGTGCCACAGAGGATTGCAAGAGCGTTTGCTTGACTGATACTGGCCGTGGTTCTTTTGATCCAGCCGTAAACGAAGCAAGAAAGAAAAGATCACAGTTCTTGGTTCAGCACCCAGAGCATTTCAGTGCATTGCTAGATCACGGAATTGGCCTCGCAAAACAAAGAGCAGCAAAGCAAGGCAAGAAACTAGCTGTTAGACTAAATGTATTCTCAGACATTCATTGGGAAGATTATGCTCCTCACATCTTTAAGAAGCATAATGATGTTCAGTTCTACGATTACACCAAGATCGCAAAAAGAACTCAGAAACAACTACCTCCAAATTATCACCTAACCTTCTCTTCGACTGGCGTAAAGGGTAAGGATAATAACTGGGAACAAGCAAAAGGACACCTTGACAAGGGTGGAGTTGTTGCAATGGTTTTTCAGTCTCGTCCAGGAAAAGGAAAGAAAGAACCAGAAAAACTTCCATCGTTCGTTCATGACAAGAAGACTGGAAAGAAATATCGCGTAATCGATGGCGATATTCACGATCATAGACACTTAGATCATATCTACAACAGTGCTCAACAAGGAGAAGGATTGATTGCTGGACTTCATCTTAAATCACCTATCTCTGGAGGATTCGAAAAACAAGTAGCAAAGGCAAATGACTTTGCTGTTGCTTTCGATGATGATGTAGTAGAAATCAACGGAGATGAAGAACCAATGAAGCTAAAAGAATCTCTTCAGAACTTCATCAAAGGAATTTATCTAAGAGGTTAATATGAATACACCAAACAAATTTGGTCATGTAACTACTACTGGCATTCTCACACCAGAAGCAAAGAGTATGATGGAGAAACAGGGATTCAAATTTGTTGCTTCTGAAAAATCAGAAGCTGGTGCAATGATTCATCATTTCATGACACCAAAAGTTATATCAATGGCTAAACAAGAAATTCTTCAAGGCGGTTTCGGAGATTCTTGTGGGACAATGGGACGAGTTACTGATGTAGAAAATCCAACAAGCAGTTCAGATGTTGTTGGAAAAATTAAAAGTGTATTGCAGCAAATGGCAACAAGAGAAAGTCAGAAAGAAAGATTCAAGAAAACTTTTTCTCTAAGACCAAATATGTTCTCAGGAACTGCAAGAGATTTCATGCAGTTTGGAATTGATCCACAGACTCCCGGAGCAGTCAGTGCTAGATTCAAGGAAATTGAAGAAGATTAAGGATTATATCCTGCAACTGCATATTGCGGAACTCCTTGCGTAAATCTTCTTATCCAAACTCCCCTTCTTTGACCAGCAGCGGAAGTTTTATCTATTGTTATAGTTTCAGGTAAATCCGAATCATCATTCTGCCTATAAAGAGTGCAAATATTATTCACAAAATGTTTTGGAGCAACTGATATTCTCCAAATATATTCATTTGGATTATTTACTAATCTTCCTCCACTTACAAGCACATTTTCAAACGCTTCATGTAGTAATACTCTATCAACTAAATCATCAACCGAACCTGTAGAATTTGAACACGGTTGTGCTCTGGAGTTTCCACTTATATGTCTCCATTCATCTAAAATATCATGAATTATGCTTACTTGGAATGGATTGTAATCTGAAGAAAATATTTGAAAAATTCTTGACCCATGCACAAGAATATGTCTTAATAATTCATGATAATATCCAGGTTCTCCTGAACTCCATCTTGCATTAATATAAGAAGTATAAGCTACCCACGGAGCAAATCTTTGCCAATGAGTAGGATCGCTTCTTAAATGAAGACGAGTCAATTTAATTAAATTAACTAAAGTTTTAAAATTATATTCTGTTTCCCATTCAGGTAAAAGAGCATCATCTCTTTCGCCATTTATATCATACGGAATTGTTTCTGGATATCTCACTAGTCCCTGTTCACCAGCAGGACCTTTATAATCGTTCACTAAATATCCACAAAAATTATATCTTTCAGTGTCATCTTGTGGATTTAAAACATATCCGCTTCTAGATGCATTTGTATTTGCCCATGTTGAACCGGGGCCTCCTAGGGCATAAGCAACCGGAAAATTATAATTAGGATAAACTAAATTATAGGCTCCACCAAAATATCTACTCGTTCCACTATAAGTATTTAATACTGGTTTTTGATAAAAGACTTCTAAATTGCTTCCTTGATAAAATCTTGCTTCTACTTCATTAACAGGATCTACATTATATTCCATATGAATAACATGTTCGAATCCAGATACTCCTTGAGGAACATCTCTAAATTTTTTCAAATAAACATTATAATGCCATGAATCCGCAGTTGCTCTCCATGCAGGAGCAACATGAAAATATAAATTATATCCTTCTGGATGAGTTAATCCACCGATTGTACGCCCATCAGGTTCGCAGCCACCAGCACATCCATATGCTTGCCAATATGTTTGTGTTGAAACATAATTTGTAATTCCTGTAACTCCAAGAAATGGAGCTAAAATTTGTTCTATTGTTCTTGGATCAGCGGTATATCCGGGAGTTTGTGTTCTTATAGCCTGATAATTCTCCATAAATTCTTCGGCAAAAGTTTTATTTGTTACTGGATTTACATAGAGATCAAAACTATCGTCAGCTACAATTGCAGATATTCTTCTTGCGTCAGCTTGTGCTTCATCTTGTGGTGTTGTAGGAACTCCAGAATAAGCATAAGAATTTCTTCCATCAATCCAGTAATTATCCTGTGCTTCTTGATCATTCATTATATAATCAAAAGTAAAACCAGCATCTCTGCATTTAATTAAAAATGCCTCAAATGAATCTGCACAATCATCAGAATTTTGATCAAGCCAACATGTCAAAACTCTTTCATTTAAATATGTTGTTCCATCTGGAATTTTATAATATTCATGATGACGATTTGTATAACAGCCAACATCAGGCAACCAATACCAAGCCTTTATTGCTCTTCTTCCTGCTGGTATCAAATCAAATTTATCTTTAAATTCATCTATGTAAACTGATGGTATGCTGGTAGCAGATACATCTTCTGGAGGTCTAAATCCATTATATTCATTTCCTCGTATATCTACAGTCGAAACAACAGAATGATAATTATATGATGGATTTCCAAATTCATATTGCGACTGAGCATAATCAAACATTTCTACCCAAGTTGTTGCCCATACTTCATAATCTAAAGCAGATGTAATTGATTCTGGCATACCAGTATAATCAGCAACACCTACAATTGCACTCGTTACAGGAGCAGCTATTGATCTTTTCTTACCTCCACCAGAATCATCTGCTGCGTCACCGACACCTTCTTGTTCGCTTAATTCTAAATCTTGTAAATAGTTTTCTGCTAGAACTCTACCATTGCTTTTCCACTTTTTTGTGGTAGGATCAAAAGTATACTTTGTACCAAGATAATCGACATATTCTGTTATGCCGTTTTCGTTCTTTTTAAAATTTCCGAATCCACGCAAGAAGTTGTTCATATAGGAATATATATTGAGTATGGCTAAGGCTAAAGTTGATAAAAAATTCATGGCAGCAGTTCTTGGAATGGCAACTTTAGGAGCTGGACTATTTGGTTATGGCGGCTATAAGCGATTTGGAGCTTTTAATAAGCCAGCACAGGCTTCTGCTCCTCAGCAGGCTCCACAGAGGCCAATGGCAGCAAAGCCAGCCCCGGCCAAGCCAGCTACAGCAAAGCCACAAGCAGCACCGCAAGCGCAACCAGCACCCGTGCAGCAAACTGCTGCATATGAATTCTCACATCCAAGCATTGAGAAGTTCCTTGGTGGAATTGCAAAGGCTGAACATCGCGGCAATAAAAATATAGACCATACACAATATGATCCCAGACTTATGATTCGCACTAAAGCGGGTGGTGGGACATCTAGTGCATATGGGCCATATCAATTAACAAGAAATCTTGTAAAAGGATTGGTTAAGAATCATCCAGAAAAATTTGCACCAATTAAAGATTTTGCTAACGAATTTATAGATCAAGGATCATCGTTCTTAAGAGCAAAAACCAACCATCCTCAATTTGGTTTAGGCCAAGAAGGAACATTGAGTGGTGAAGAGCATCACAATTTGCACATGCAATTAGGTGATCTTGCAATTCAAGGATTAGCAAAAGAAAAGAAAATCAACTACAAAGATGGTATGACTCCAAACGAACTAAATACTATGATTCGTACATGGAGAGGAGCTTCTGAAAAAGAAGATCCAGAATATTATAAAATTGTTCGTAGTCATTATTTTAGTAATTAAATGTGATTGAATTAAACGAGGGTGAAATGCTAGCAGATAAATTTTGGTTAAATCCAGATAGCAAAATGATCTGGGTAAGTGAAAATCATATTAAAACCATTCTAGAAAATCCTGTTCTTTTTGAATATGATGGTATAAACCAACTAGAAAAAGAATTTGATTCTATAGTAAATTTTTCCATTCCAGAAAATGAACCAAAAATAAAACTTAATGATTTTTTTATTGAAATAGAAGATGAATCAATAAATAAAAAATTTAAAAAATTTGAAAATTCTTTGTACGAAAAAGGATTTGTTTGGTGTGAATATAATGATAATTCAAATGTATTGTCTATAAGATCTTCGTCTATGAATTTTTTAAGAGAAGGTATAGACGATTTAAAAGAACATCTAGATCAGTTTAAAGAAATACATTTGCATCTTACTCTAGAAACAGGAAGTGTTCTAAAATATAGATTAGAAGGAAAAAACGAAATTGAATTATTTTTAAATGAAATGATAATTTCCAGAAAAGGATCTTATACAAATAAAAAAAATAATATTCGTAAACCAACACCTCCAAAACTAACTAAAAAAATAAATTTTTTACAAAAAATTATAAATAAATTATATGCTTAAAAGAGAAAAACCAACAACTTCTCCATCTAGATTCAACTATAAGGGGCTAAGATCTTTATTAGAATCTGTAACTGATACTGCCAATAAAGAAAAAGAAGAAAAAGAAAAAGAAGAAAAAGAAGTACCCGGTAGTGGTGGGGGGATGGCGGGGCCTGTAGAAAAAATTGGAGAAAGGGGATATGGATTTAGTAATAAAAAAGAACTTGAACCTTTATCCGTAGATGGAGCAGTTTATTCATTTGGATTACCATCCAGCTTTTATTTAACTGGAATAGGAATGCAAGGTGCAGACTATTTTGCCAGTAGAGCAGGAGAGTTAAGTCACTTATTACCTGGTAATATTGGAACCCGTCTTGGAAAATATGCAAAGGGTGTTGGTTCTTTTATGCCAGGAGCAGCACAACTAGCACTACTTCCATTAGCAGCAGGAGCATTACCAACTGCTTTATCTGTAGTTGATGGAGCAGAGGATATGGCAAAGAAATATGTCTCACAGAATGAACCAACAGATGATTCTACGGATAAGTATATTCAAGTGTTTGATAGAGATGATTCTACACCGATGTCATTAAAAGCAAAAACTATAAAATATGGGGATAAACAAATAACTGTTAGTCCAGATTCATTACAATATAAATTAAATGATCCATATAAAATAAAGCCATTTGTTGATTATGCAAAAGGAATAAACAATCCAACAAAATATAAGATAAGAGAAACTTTACCAGCAAAATTTTAATGAAGAGAAAAGTAAATTTACTAAAAAACTCAGTTAAAGAACAGCCAAATTTACCAAATCCTAAAGGGCTTTCTTCTGAAATAAATCTTGATGGTTTAGAGGAATTTTTAGTAGAAAAATCGCCAAAAAAACAAGAAGCAGTTGAACCACAAAAAGTAGAAGAAGTAAGAACAAATCAAATAGCATTTGAGAGAGCAGGACTTAAAGTAGTTCAGCCTCAAAACATGAGTGAAATTATAGAATTATTAAGTCAATATGTTTGTGATGTAGAATTTACTAGAACTACTCCTCCCGGAGGAACCAGAATAATTAGATGCACTCTTAATGAAAAATATTTAGGAAGAAATTTAAGTGGTATGGGTCCTGTTGGAAATTTAATTAAAATATGGGATATAGATTCACAAGCATGGAAAAGTTTTTATTCTAATACAGTAAGAAAAATTAGCTATGATGCTAATCCATACGAGCCAGGATCAAATACATAGTTTGTGGCAAAAACAGACTACGATCTTGATGTTCTAATACACGAAGCAAAAAAAGCTGTTGATTGCTACGAAAAATATTTGTTAGATGTTTCTGATTGGAGGGATCTAGCAAAAATTATGAAAACATTATTGGAAACTATTGAAGCGATAGAGAAAAAGAGGAAAAATGGGAAGTAGAAGATGCTGTTCGTGTGCGCCAACCGCTGTTAGATGTGAGGGTTGTTGTTCAGATTGTATGACTAGCTATACATTAGAGAGAAAAGGATATTTGTTAGAGTCTGGTTCTCCCTATGGAATAGATGGAGATAGCACAAATCCTTTAGGAAATGCAGATCCAATAATGCCACAAGTTCCTGGAGATGAAGTTATATTACATTTTGGATCTAAGATTGGACAGGAGGATGGTAATTTGAGTATAAGTCAAGCTCCAGTTCAACAAACATACAAAAATATTGGAAGTTTTTGGACTTGGTATACTGCTCCTTTTATGGTAGATTTTAACCAAAGTTTTCCTGCTTGCACAACGCTTCCTATGGTAGTATTTCCAGATGGAGATATAGGTAGATCTGCTTTTATAAATTTTACAACACCTAATACTTCAATACAGGAGTTAGATCAAGATAACCTTTGTTATCCAATGAACAATACGCCTGAGGGAGATGGGACTTGTGATCTAAATTCATCATTAATAGGCCACTATTCTTCTCATAATAAATGTGGAATACCTAAATTTGATGTTATAAGCACATACGAACCATATGGTGGAGAGTTGCCCGGACAACTAGTTTCTCCTATATTTGATATTAATGATGATAGCCCAGACGGAGTAGATGCTAGAATAGGAGGATCTAGAAATTTTAAACAATCATATCCGTGTTCTACACCAGACGAAGATTTATGTTGTAAATATTATGGTGGTGGTACCCCAGATCGTTATATTACTGGTGTAGATCTTAGTGAATTACATGTAACTGGTCCGCTTGGAATCATATTACAAAATAATCCAAATGCGTGTAATTATTTGGGATTAACAAAATATAGAAGAAGAATGCTTAAAACCTATTATCCTTGGGCATGGCAAATATTTTCATATAGTTTAGATAAATTATTACCATTTGGTAATCCAACTTGGCATTGGGCAACTGTACAACCAAAAAATAAATTGGTCAGAGTTGGTCAGAAAACAGATCCACCAACTAGTCCAGAATCTTTATATTGGACATCTTTAAGATTTCAATTTTTGGGATTTGCTTTTTGTGAACATCACTATGATAGCGCATGTGGGTGTTTCTATAAAGATAATAATGTGATTAAAGATGGTGTAATTTATAGTAGATATATTCCAAGAAGATTAATGTTTGCTTGTTCTGGAATTCCTATGTTTGAATTTGATATTTACGAAGCAATCAAAGACGGGGTATTTAGTAGTGATCAAGCAGAGGGGAATAATAATCCACCAGATTTTGTAAAAAACTGGAAATCTTTTAGTGTTTGGAGACAAAATCCAGATAGAGAGCTGG
>Ga0181343_1001239_pt1 | contig 10271 bp, 11 predicted proteins | sample Su13VDMLBSD_FD_130110 | JGI IMG/M metagenome (GOLD analysis project Ga0181343, IMG submission 130110) | Freshwater viral communities from Lake Michigan, USA - Su13.VD.MLB.S.D | ecosystem: Environmental > Aquatic > Freshwater > Lake | place: USA: Michigan | collected 2013-07-15 | reverse complement strand
AGATGATGAAACAAGATTGGTCTAATTCACAAGTATTAAATATTTTAAAACAAATAAATTTAGAAGAAATTGAAAAAAGAATTAAATAACAAAATATTAATTGCTGCCTACGGCACACTACGCTTAAATTATGGAAACTCTCGTCTAGTTAACATACCAGGTGAAACCAAATGGTTAGGAACAGGTAAAACTGTTGAAAAATATCAAATGAGAGCTTCTGGCATTCCTTATGTAAATAAAACACCTAATACACAAATTGTTGTAGATATTTGGGAAATTGATAAGGATAGACATTTACCATTAGTAGATAGACTGGAAGGACATCCTGAATGGTATTGTAGAGAAGAAATTGATATTGAATTAAATGGTAATATAATAAAAGCTTGGCTTTATTTTATGGAAAATTCAGGATCTACTATAATAGAATCAGGAGATTATAATGATTATAGAGAACCCTTAACAAACAGATAATTTATGTGTGGAATAACAGCTTTTTTAGGCAATAAAGGAAAAACTCCTAACTTGTTAAAATTAAAATTAACAAGTATTGCAAATGATTCAAGAGGTGGACATGGTGTTGGCTTATGGGCTAACACTACACCTTCTTATTTATTAAAAGAAACAACTTATACTAATTTTTCAGATTTGTATGAGCATGTACATTTTATAAAAAAAACTACACCTGCATCTTGTATTATTAGTCATACTAGGTATGCTACTAAAGGTAGTAAAACTAATGAAAATTTACATCCATTTGTATTAGGAGATGGTAAATTTGTATTTTGTCACAATGGTACTATCTATAATATTTTAGATTTAGTTAAAAAATATCCTATTGGTATTGATACAACAGATAAAGTAGATTCTTTTTTACTTGCTAATATTATTTATAAACATGGTTATGATGTTTTAAAAGAATATAGAGGTAAAGCAGCTTTAGTATGGACTGATAATGGAGGTGAAACTGTTAAAGTATTTAAAGGTGAATCTTTGAATACAACAAAAGTTACTTCAGAAGAAAGACCTTTATATGGTGTTTATTTAACAGAAGGTTTATATTTATCATCTTTAAAAAAAGGTTTAAGTTTTATTTGTAATGCAGAAGAAAATAAAGAAATATTTGATATTGCTACTAATTGTATATTTGAGTTTAAAAATAATGAAATCTTATCTTCTGTTGAAATAGATAGATCTAATGCTTATCAAGATGAAGAAAAAGTTTATTATGGAACTACTTTTTGGCAAGGTTCTAATAGTTCTTCAAATACTAATTTTGTAAAAGGATATGAAAAGAATGATTTAATTTTACATTCTAATAAATTTAAATTAATTTTAGAAAATGGTTATTTTAGCACTGCAAAGAAAAAAAAGTTATTGCATGGTGTATATGAAACCAATAAAGATTGTACTAAATTTCATCCTATAAAAAGTGTACAAGAAGGATTTGACAAAGATCCTTATATATTAATATTTAATAAAGGTATTTGGGTTGATTTAGATCTTATTAAAGAAAGATTAGAAAAATTAAATCTTGCTTTTACTGTAGAAAATATTTTAAATTATGAATTTAAATCAACTGAAGCAGAGCATATTAGTAAAATACCTGTTAAGTATAATACTTCATTTTTTAAACCTACAAGAAATGAACAAGTTTTTTATGACTTGCCTCCAATGTTCTTTAGTAAATTAAAATATGAAAGTTGGAATAAAATGAATGCTGTTTCATTAACTAGCAATCAATTAGATATACCTTTTCATACTAAAATGGAACAAATTAGTAAAGAAGAATTAGCTGAAGAAAGTGATTTTAATTATGATGTAAAAACTGTTATAGATTTTTATGCAGAAAATTTTAGTATAAGTAAAGGTTTGTTTTATATTTTGTTAAATAAAAAATTAACTAAAGAAAGACTTTATAAAATTATTTCTCAATCAGAACTTCTTAAAGTAGATTTCTTTGATTTAATGCTAGAAGTTAGTGAAACTTTAGGAGATAGTAATTTCTTAATGTTTTCTCCATCTATGTTCAATTTAGTATATGAAGAAATAACTAAAGAATTTGTTACTTTTAGTGATTGCATAGAAAACTATTTAGTAGAAACTTATTTTTCATTTAATCTAGAAGAAGAAGAAGAAACAGACTACTATAATAAAAGTTATAATATTGATCCTGAAAATCCTTATGAAAATATGGCATGGGATATGTATTAATTTTAATGTAATAAAATATTTTTATGAAAAATTTAAAAAAAATTATAGATATTAATGGAGACGAACAATTAAAAAAAGATTGTATTTTATATAAAAGTAATTATTATCATATTAATCATCCTAGTGTATTTTTTGTTAAAGATTTAAATAAATATTTACATATTTCTTCTATTAACAGAAATAATAACATCAAATTAATGATGACTGATTATGATAAAATAAATAAAAAATTTACTTTTATTTATAATTTAGTTGATAAAACTAAAAATGAAAAATTTTATTGTTTAAATATTGAAAATATTAAAGCTTACTTAAAAGATGCTGATTTTCAACTATATTCTAATTATCATTTTGTAATTGAAGATATAACTAAAGTATTATATGATTCAGATTTTATATTTAATAAATCAAGTGGTTCATTTGTATTTATAGGTAACTTAACACAACCTGAGCATAAAGACTTTATAGAAAATATTAAAAATAGTTTTAAAAGTGAAACTGCTGTTAATAGAGCTTATAATATAGAAGACAATTTTGATTATTTAGAATCTATTTTACTTTATAATAATTCTAATATAGAAATAGAAAAAGATATAAAAGTATTAAGACCTTATTTAAAAGATTATACTTTTGGTATAGAGTTAGAATCTTCTGAAGGTAGTGTATTTTCAAGTACACTAAAAAAATATGGTTTTTCTATATGTAGAGATGGCTCTATTAGTAATGATGAATATGTTTCTATACCTATGTCAGGTATTAAAGGTTTACAAGCTATTAAAAAGTTTATTAATGTAAATGCTAATAATGTAAAAACAGATCATCATTGTAGTTTACACGTTCATATTGGTAATATAAGAACTGATAAAGTATTTATTAATGCTATGTATAATTTTTTATATTATTTTCAAAATGATTATTTTAATTATTTTCCTCATTACAAAAAAGAAAATGTATTAAATAAAAGAAAACATTACACCAAATCTTTGCCAGATCTTTGTCAAAATATTCTTACAGATAATAATAAAGATAACTTTTCATCTTTAATTAATTATAACAATAAAAATATCTTTTTATTTTTAACTGATGGATTTCCTCCTTGTAGTGATTTCAATAAGAAAAATAAAAGACATCCTTTTAAAAATAAATGGGATAGGCTAAACAGATACTATGTATTTAACTTTATGAATTTATTATTCTCTAACAGAGGAACTATAGAATTTAGAATCCACGAGAATACTTGGAATTCTTATAGAGTTATAAATCAAATTTTAATATCTATTGCTATTTTTGAATTTGTAAACAATCATATTTCTGAATGTTTAAGTGGTAAAACTTTTACTTTAAATAATGTTATTAATTATTATTTTAAAGGAGAGACTAAAACCAATTTATTAGAATATTACAAAGAAAGAAAAAGATTATTTAGTTCTTATAAAACAAGTAGTTTTAAAAATTATACAGAAAATAATTATGACAACATTTAATAAAGAAACTTCTAGGATTAGTTATAGTTCACTGTCTAGATTAATAAAAGAAGGAAAAGATTCCTTTTTAAATCCAGTATATAAAAAATCTAATTCTTTAGAAAAGGGTACAGTTATAGATAAAACAGTTTTCAATGAAACATTTGAAGAAGAAATTATAGATATACCAATACCAAAACCACAGCCAAAAGCTGTTATTGAATATATTGTTGATAATAATTTAGAAATATCACTGGCTTCTGTTGAAGAGGCTAGTGATAAACTAAATGTAAAGTCTAAGAATTATCAAAAAATGTTAGATAATGTTTTAGAATATCAAGATTATATTAATTATTATAAAGATCCAAAAAATAAAATACTAAAAATTAATTTTGATTTGGGTCAAGAAATAGGTAAACATTTGCTTAAAGATGATAATGTTACTTATTTATTTTCAAAAGGTAAATCTCAATTTGAACATACATTTAAATATAAAGGTTTTAATATTTTTATTAAACTAGATTATTTAAAAATTGATGATGAAAATAAAGAAATTGTAGTTACAGATTTAAAGTCTAGTAGTTATCCTCCTAAATTTCCAGATAGTGTAAAGAAGTATTATTATCATTTACAAGGTAAATTATATCTAATGGGAATTGAAGATTTTATGGAAAAAAATGGTTATGAAAATTATACTTTAAGACCATTTCATTGGGTAGTATGTAATTCTTTAAAGGTAGATGAACCTTTAATTTATCCACTAGCTTATAAAGATGAAATTGAAGGTAAAGTATTAATAGACGATGCTTTAGATTTAATTGATAACTATATAAAAAATGACTGGAACGATATTGAAACCACAGAAAACATATTTTTTTAATGAATTAGAAGAATTAAATTTTACTCAAACTTCTTTATTTTTATTAAATTATATTAATTTATTTAAAAGTATAGAAAATAATTTTTCTACCTTAACTTATTTAGTAAATCAAAATTTAGTAAATAGTTATCTATTAAATAAAGATGTAAGTTATAATTATAAAGATAATGTAATTTATTTAGTATTTAGTAAAGAAGGTATTTATAAACCTAATGTTAGTGCTAATGGTAAAATATTTACTATTTTAGAATTATTAGAAGAAAAATCAGAAACTTTAGATTATTATGAAGATAATTTTAATCACATTTATACTTTTAAACCAAACAATCAAGTTTTTCAAGAAGCTGTATATTTCTTAAAAAGAGGTATGTATTTGAGTTTAAATAAGTTAACAAGTAAAGATACTGTAAGTACTTTTGTAAATAATATACTAGATAAAAAAGGATTATATGAAATAATTCAAAAAGAATTAGATATAGATTATGTACCTTATCCTTATTTAAAACTTTCTAAAGAAAAAGAAAGTTATTCAGAACAAAACTTTAAAAAAATTTGTTATAAAGATTTCCACCTTTTAAAAAAATTTATATGAATTACATAGTAACTAATAATAAAGCTTTTTTTGAGAAAATAGGAAATTTTAATTATTGTTCTTTAGCAGAAATTAGAGAAAATTTACCTCATGAAATTGCTATAGATACAGAAACTACAGGATTAGATTCAAAGGTTGATGAAATTTTTTCAATTCAAATTGGTACAAAAATTAATAACTATCTTATTGATTTACAAGTACATAACAATAAAGAATTAGAAATTACATTAGATAATGTTATGCCATTTATTATGGATAAAACTTTAATATTTCATAACAGTGCTTTTGACTTAGGATTCTTTTTTGTAAAGAATTATTTTCCTAAAAAAGTTAGAGATACAATGTTGGCTTCTATGATTTATCATAATGGAGATCCTTCTATAAGACATTCTTTTAAAGAGTGTATGCATAGAGAGTTAGGAATTTATTATGATAAAACAGAACAAGCTAATATTGCTTCTGTAAAATTATCTCAAAAATCTACCATTGAATATTGTTTTAATGACGTAGATAAATTAATTCAATTACATGATAAATATATTGAATTACTTACAGAATATAATGCATATAAAACTTATAATTTACATTGCCAACACATTAGAGCTTTAACATATATGGAACTTTGTGGTTTGCCTATTTCTAAAGAAAAGTGGCAAAACAAAATGGATAATGACTATACAAAATATAAAGAAGCTGAAAAAATAATAATTGAATATATTTATGATAATTTACCTAAATATAGAAACTTACAATTAGATTTATTTTGTTCAGATAAAAAAATTAATTGTTTATTATCTTCACCACAACAAATGTTAAATGTATTTAAAGATTTAGGTATTAATGTAGAAATTGATGAAAAAGGTGTCATAAAAGAAAGTTTAGAAAAAAGTGTTTTATTAAAATCTGATCATGAATTTGTAAACTTATGGTTAAATTTTAAAGAAGTAGAACATAATGTTACAACTTTTGGACAATCTATTTATCAAAAAATACAAAAAGATAACAGAATTTATACTAGGTTTAAACCTATATTAGATACTGCAAGAATTTCTTCAAGAAAAGGAGAAATAAACTTTTTAAATTTTCCTGCTAATAAAGAAACAAGAGATTGTTTTACTGCTAATAATAATTTTAAAATGATTTGTTGTGACTTTGAAGGTCAAGAAAATGTTGTAGGTGCAGACTTAACTAATGATACTGCACTTATAAAATCTATTACAGATGGTTTAGATTTACATTGTGCATTTGCTAAATTATTATATCCTGAAATAAAAGATTTATCTGATGATGAAATTAAAAAACATCATAAAGATAAAAGAAATTCTGCTAAAGCACCTAGATTTGCTTTTACTTATGGTGGTACAGGTTATACTGTTGCTATGAATGAAGGTATTCCATTAGAAGAAGGTATGCGTTTAGAAAATTTATTTAAAGAATTACATTCAGGAGTTTATGAATATGGTAATAAAAAATTAAAAGAATCTATTGAAAATGGTTATATTGAATATGCCTTAGGTTTTAAATTAAAATTACCAAATTTTGATAGATTTAGCAAATTACATTTAGAAATCTCTAACTTAGATAATAACTTTTGGGATGTTTATAGAGAGGGTAAAAAAGAATATAAACTACAAAAAGAAGCTATTAATAATGGAGATTATTATGAAATTAAAGATTATTCTGCTTATGAATTATTTAAAGAGTATAAACACCAAATAAGTGATTATTTTAGTTTAAAATCTCAGTATTTTAGACTGTGTTTAAATGCTCCAACTCAAGGTACTTCTGCACATCAAACTAAATATGCTACTATACTTATTTTTAATCACATAGAAAAAAATAACCATTATTGGAAAGCTAGAATAGCTAATGTTATTCATGATGAGATATTAATGGAAGTTGAAAATTCTTTGGTTGATGAATATAAAATAGTAGTAGAAGAAAGTATGAAGACAGGAGGTAATTATTTTTTAAAAAATCCTATATTAAAAATGGGGGCTGAAAGTAATATAGGAGACTCTTGGTATGAAGCAAAATAAATTATGTAACTAAATTATTAACATTTAAAACAATTAAACATGAAAAATTAATGAGTAACAAATATAGAAAAAAAGGACATTTACTAGAACAATTAACAGTAAGAGATTTAAGAGATTTATTTCCAAAAGCTAAAACTTCAAGGAATGCATCTCATTTATTGGATAGCTGTAAAATAGATCTAGCATTTTTGCCATTAAATATTCAGTGCAAAATGGGTTATATTAATAATAGACCTAAATGGGATACGTTAAAACAAGAAAGTAAAGAATTACTTGAAAAAAATTACCCAAAAAATGATCCAATTCATACTTATCCTTTTATACTAAGACATAAAATGGGTAGAACAGATATTGCATCTATGGATTGGAAATTTTTCTTAGAAATTTATAAATCTTATGTCAAAAATAATCCAACACAATTCGAAGGTTTTCAATAACCTAGAAGAAGATCTTATTGAAAGATCTATAATTTTTGAAAAAAATAATGATCAAAACATAAAATTTTTAGAAGAAAAAAATAAAAATTTAGTATCTTTGTACCATTATTATTCAGAGCAACAACATTATGAAGAATACATGTATTATGTAAATAACCAAAATATTTGTTATGAAAAATAAAAAAATTAATGATATTATAGTATTTATGATAAACAATAATTTAGATTATAAAAATTATGATTTGTTATCAAATTTAAATGTCTTTATAAATAAAGATTATACTTCTAATAAAGCACTAATGAATTTAGTTAAAATTTTTGAAAATAATCTTGAATATTCTAATTTTCATACTATAGATAATTCTTCTACTTTAGACCCTTTAGATGTTTTAAGAGCAGTAAGAGAAAGATTTGATGTAAATAGATTAGTAGAAGAAAATGAAGATGATGAATATTTTGATGATGAAGATTATAGAGATGAAGATAATGAAGATTAAAATATTCTTTTTAATTAATAAACTTTTTATAATCTAAAACAAAATTACTTTAAGAATTTGATTTAATAAACAAATGATTACACACGAAGAAATAGGCAAATTATTAATCAATTATCCTAAATGTAAGTTTCCTAATCCATTATTAAGAAATGGGTTAATTAGATTTATAGATGGAAATGAGTCCAATACAGTTTTATCTAACTTTGAATTAACAGAGTTAGGTAATTCTGTACTTAATAACACACAATTTGTAACAACTATCAATGATGAATTAGTTGATAAGTATTATGAAAAATTTACTAATGATATTTTAGGCATTAGTAAAGTGTCTTTTAGTCCAAAATCTTTAATTAAAAAGAAATTGGAAACATTTAATAATAAATACAAAACAACTTTTGATGAAATATTAAGAGCTGTTGATTTCTACCACGAAAACTGTAGAAATAATGGAAATCTTGTCTTCTCCCTGGATGCCCAATATTTTATAGAAAAAAATGGTGGAAGTTTGTTATTAGATAATATATTAGAGATGCGAAAAGGTGTATTTAATAACAATGATAAATTAGTATTCTAATGGAAGTTTTAAATACAATTAAGCAAAACAGGCAACAATTAATTGATGGGTATATAAATTGTATTCCCAATCCTTTTAATGGTATGAAGAAGTATTTTAGTGGAATTTTTCCAGGTGCATTAGTTTGTGTTACAGCAGAAACTTCTGTAGGTAAAACTTCTTTGGCTAAATATCTTTATGTATTTAGTGTTGCAGACTATATATTATCTTTAAACAATCCTTCTGATTTAGACTATACTTGTTATTGGTTTGGATTAGAAGAATCTGTAGAAGAGTTTGACATTAGTGTTATACAATATGCTTTGGCTAAATATTATAATGTTAATAAAACTCAAGATGAATTATTGTCAAGAATTAAAGAATTAGATGACAATACAATTAAATTAATTGAGTCTACTAAAGTACAAGATTATTTTAATTTAGTTAAAAAATTTGTATTATTTGATGATCATACATCTAACCCTACAGGTATTTATAAACAATGTAGAAACCTTTCTTACAAAAGAGGTAAACATATTAATAAGACTATTGAAACAAAAGATGGTCCTATTGATGTTTACAGCCATTATGAACCTAATAATCCTAATGAAATAGTAGCTGTTGTAATAGATAACGTTAATATCTTAGAAGCAGAAAAAAATGATTTAGGTATTGCATTAGATTTGTCTGGTAGTATTGATAGAATGGTTAATTCTTACGCTAGAAAACAAATGACAAAACATTGGAACTGGCATGTTTGTTGTGTTCAACAACAACAAATGGCAGCAGGTGATCTTAACCACTTTAAAGCTGGTAGATTAGAACCTGAACCACAAAAGTTAGGAGATAATATTAAAGTAGCAAGATCTTATCAAGTTATTTTAGGTTTATTTTCTCCTTACAAACACAAGCTAAACAATTATTATGGTTATCAAGTTTCTTCCTCAGATAAAACTGATGGGTTAGAAGATTGTTTTAGATCTATACACATGTGTAAAAATAGATTTGGTAGAACAGGTGTTGCAGAACCTATATTCTTTAATCCAAAAGGATTTAGTTTTGAATCATTACCAAAACCTAACGAAAGTTTAGCAATTTCAAATTTCATTAATAAAAAAAATAACATTTTAAATGAGTAAAGAAGCTTTTTTATTACCAACCAAACCACAACAACCAACTGTGGTAAATCCTAGAACTATGGTTATTTTTAGTCAGAAGAAAACTGGCAAAACCCATGCACTTTCACAACTTCCTAATTCTTTAATTTTAGATATGGAAGGTGGTGCAGATTTCTATGAATGTACTAAAGTCAATATGACTAACATTGCAGAATTTGATATGATTATTCAAGCATTTTCTGAACAAAAACCTCAGTATAACTATATTATTATAGATACTGTTACTTCTTTAAAAGAAAAAGTTCTTAATCAATTAGCAGTAAGAGCTTATAATAGAGAGGAAAATAAAAGTGAAAGCTTAGATTTTGATGTAGATAAACTTGCTTATGGTAAAGGACAAGTTTACAAAAGAGAAGCTTTATTTAAAATTATGGAATTTTTTACTAAATTTTGTAAAACTTTGATTGTTGTTGGTCACGTT
>Ga0181343_1001238_pt1 | contig 10272 bp, 12 predicted proteins | sample Su13VDMLBSD_FD_130110 | JGI IMG/M metagenome (GOLD analysis project Ga0181343, IMG submission 130110) | Freshwater viral communities from Lake Michigan, USA - Su13.VD.MLB.S.D | ecosystem: Environmental > Aquatic > Freshwater > Lake | place: USA: Michigan | collected 2013-07-15 | reverse complement strand
TCACGCATGTAACCACGGTTACTACCGTTTAGATAGTAATCTGCTGGATACTCTACAGCAACCCATCTGCTCTTAATCTTGTTTGCTTGTGGCTGGTAGTTAAAGTTAAAACGCTCGTATACTCCTGTTCTGATAAGGTAGTCTCCAGTTGGAAACATTGCATCAGACTTCTCATATACAGAATTAAGAATAGGAATTCTAGATAGCTCAACTGTTACAAGAGAGATTGCAACATTGTCAATACTAATAATATTCTGATTAGTACTGTAGTAACCCAGAATCTTTGCATCAGCTTGTAAGGTCTTAGTATTACTAATAATTACAAGTTCGTATTCTTCAAAAGCTTCTGTCTCTAAACCAGTAATCTTAATTTCAAGAGAACCATTTGCATTATCGTGATCAAACAATGATACAACATTAGACAGAGCAATGTAATCTGTTACTCGTTGTCCGTTGATTGAGTAGGCGATTGCTGCTTGATATGAGCCATTATATAAAGTGCCAGCATTGTCTCCTCTTCCCATTGAAATACATGGTACTTTAAAGAGAGGAGCCAAACGTAGGGCTTCACAATTGAGTTCATCTGTTGGGGTATTTACCACACAGTCATTAACTACAGTTCTTGTAGTTATGTACGGAGGGTTATTAATATTTAGTGTACGTGATGGGTTCTTTCCATCATCCCAATAGATCTGCCTACTGCAGTCAAAGTTCTCTCTAGAGGCTCCTGTAATAAGATGATTCTTATCAAATGCTAAGCACGGGGCGTTGACAATTTTAGTGTAAGTGCAAGTGGCTTCTTTAAAGTAGCCAATCTCACTATTGTTATTATCTGTAGAAAATATTACCCACTCATCATCAGTGATGTGGATTGTACCGATAACCGTATATGGGGCTTGTGCACAGAACTTGTTAGAAGGTTCATTAGATAATACACCTACGTCACCCTGAAATGAAGAGTTCACAGCATTACGTGCATGTGACCAAGAACCATCAGGGTGAAACAGATCAGCATTATCTTTTACCATCCCCTTGTTAAAGGCAATGGGTGATGTTCCTTCTTGATTCTGTTTAGCCATTTCTTATTTCTTTAGTACTGTACAGTCGGGTAAGACTTGAACATATCTACATACTTGTGGTATTGCGCTTTACGGTTAACTTCCCAAAGCTTCTTCATCTCTGCAAAGTCCGGAGTATTAACAATAGACAAAGCGTTGTTTCTAGCACCTCTGAGACGTTGTTCTACAAGCGTAAGCTTCTGAACTACATCTTCACCATTAATGTACATGTTCTCAAGAATACGCTGCTTAATTGCATATTCATAGTATTCATTAATCATAGGGTGATCCATAACCTGAAGCTCACCATTCTCATCTTCAAGAGCTCCTTGGTAGTTTACATAAAGCTTACCGGTTTGGAAACTGGTATAGATGAATCCTCCACGGATGTCTGCTTGATATGAAGAACTCCAACGTGTATTAGGGCAATCACCACTTACAGCACTTGAAGGTTTAATTCTAATAGTCTGCAAAGACTCATAGGTAACGGTCTTTGTTTTAAACTTCTGAATAAGCTGGTAGTAGTTACCACAATCAGATTGGCAAACAGATGTGTCAACCGGACAGTCATTAGCATCAAGCTCTACAAGTCCACGGTCAAGAACAACATCTTCAATGTGTGTACCAGAAAGAACAGGCTCCTGCCAAGTCATATTACCAGCAAGCAAAGCAAAGTTCAAAGTATAGAAATCTGATGGCAGTTTTGCCTTACCATGCTCAACATCAATAACAACTTCTTTCTGCTGATGAATTCTGAGACCAAGATCATAGTTCACTCTCAAAGCAACTTTAATAAGCTGCTGAGGCTCAATCATACCCTCAAGAGCATATGAGCTAAAGTCAACTGTCACATCCTCAAGCAGTTGATCAAATGAACGGTATTTAACTGTGTACTGTGCCATTATGCTTCGCGTTTTAAATAAAAACCTTTATAGTTTATAATTAAATTATTTTTAAAAGCTTTAGATAATGTATGACCTTTAACATTAAAAAATTTTCCAGCTTCTACTAAATTTTTAAAACTATAAACTTTACCGCTATTTAAACAAGTTACATCAACAACTCTGGTTTTTCTATACAAGCCTTTTCTGCTTTTATGAAAATCTTGCAGAGCTTTTTTCTGAAGCTCTGTATTTTTTTTCTTTACTCCAAACTTAGCGCCAACAGTTTTATTGTAACCATTTTCCATGCTTTTATAATGGTTTATCCAAAAATTTTCTTTTGTGTACCTTAAATCATAATCACACTTTTCTATTATTGAACAAATTAAATTATCACCTTTATTATAATCTTCTTGAAGTTCAAGATTATAATGACTATTTTTAACAAGTGCTGTTAAATGTTGTTTTGATCTCATTGTATATGAAGTTGTTTGACCAATATATCGTTTATTATTAGTTGTGTTCTCTATACAATAAATATAGACCAAAGGATTTAGATCTTTTATAATTTTCATGATCAGCGAAGAGTGTTAAGTTTATCATCACTCATATCGGCAGGAACACTTGCTTGAGCTGCAAGATCCTTCAGCACCATTGCTTCAATCTCAGCAAACAGAAAATCCGGAACATTAAGAGGTTGATGATGTCTTGGATCACAATCATCTTTAGGGTCACAATTCCATTTAGTGATATCTCCTTCAAATACACCCTCAATCAAAATAGCATCCCAATCAATATTGGGCATGTACAAGTAACCATTAAGAAACCAGTAGTACTTAGTTGTATTGTACTTGAAAGAACTTGTTTTAGTCATAGACGTAAAAGTTCCCGGCATAGTAGGTTGCAACTCAATAGAACCATCAATAGAACTTACGGTTCTAATAATGGGACCCCAGTAACCCTGCATAAAACTAGGAAGCTTTTCCTTAGTACGTTTAATTGTGATACCACTCTTTACACCAGAGCAGTGAGCTTCTACCTTATCTACTTCAATTAGCTCTACAAATGGCAGAGTCTGAAACACACTGTTGAATTTCATCAGTTTGTTTGTAGAGTCCTGACGACGCATGTATACAGCAGCGTATTTCAAAATAAGACTGTAGATATATCTATCAGTCAGAAAAGGATCCTGTTTGGATCCCTTCATCAGGTTTCTAACTCTAGAAACAACTTCCTTAATTGTAGTCATAAGACTTGGTTTAATCTATCTGAAACTCATCGTACATCTCTAATAGTTCGGGTAATTTCTTTTCGTCATAGAACTTATGGTTCATTTTCCTATACAAGTGTGAAATCTTGCGGAGATTATCAATGACGATATATCTTTCCCAGTTATCCACATATGCTTTAGAAACTGAACGTTTAAATTGCCTTACAGCACCAAAAGTCCATACCTCTCTATTAGCAAACCTATACTTGGAAGGATAGTTGGTGTAGAAGATCTTACAGATTCTGTTATTGGTAGCCCAGTTCATGTGAGTAACTGCTACTCCCATTTCTGCTGATTTGGCTGGATCTGGGTTTTCACTTTTTGAAGTGGCTGTTCCAATGAACAAAAACCCTAAACCTTCAGGAAGTTCAACACCTTCCCTCTCATCAATAACCATCTGCCAAAGAACACCGTTATAAGTCTCAATAATATTCTTAAGTTTCTTATTGTCTATTTCAGAATACCGTGGGTATTTTGTTTTAAAGTCTTCTAAGAAGCTGGCATTTAAAATATTATGTGTTGTCTTTCTATAACGTGGTGCTTTTAAATCCGGTTTTCTATACTTCCTCATATAGGTACACTATAATTTACATAAAAAAGCTGGAAGAACCAACCATTAATCTTTACTAATGTGGCAGATTTCTCCAGCTTTACCATCGTACTTTTCGTGAATGTCCATGATTGCTGATCTCTTGCTACCAACAAACTTATTGTGGTAGTGCCAGTAGTCAGTTCTAGAAAGACTCGGCATGATCTTTACAGCAAATCCATGAATCTCATTCTCTGAAACAAACGAGGTTGTCTTCTTCATGTGATAGTGACCTGTGTACAGTGTTCTATACTTTGTAGCTCCCCAGTCTTGTGGAAACTCAAACGCATAAACCATAGGGGCATCCTTAGTATTTACATCTCCATGCTCAAAAGCAAAGAAGTTGTTACCCCAAGTGATTACTTTTCTTTCAGAATACTCAACGTTAAAGGTAACGTTAGGTAAATCAATAGCTTTAGAAAGAGCATGTGCCAGATGATAAGAGCTTAGTCTATCATGGTTACCTGGAACATAAACAACCTCAAGATCGCTAGTAATAGTTGACAGCTGATAGATTGCCCAGAACAATGCCTCAAAAGCTTCACTATATGCCTTTACAGGGGTCATACCATTATCTACCGGTGTACCACTAGTCGTTGTACCAGAAAACGTATCAGCGTTAAGCAAATCACCACCAATAACGTAGATCAGTTTATCAAGCATATGCATCTTACCAACACGAGTAGTCACGTCAATAACTGCATTCTTAAAATCTAAAACAACTAGTTCATTTCCCTCTTTACCAAAGTGAATATCCTGTACACTAAATACTCCACAATAGTTACTTGTAGCAACCGGATTATTTGGAAAGTCTGCAATGTAAACTTCTACTTTTTTAGGTGAGAAGCTCTTCAAAACCTCTGCAAGAACATCTTGTTCTGTTTGCTTTATTGCTGTAACAAGAGCAGAAACAATCCAGTGATCTTTCTTTTGTTTGTTCCAATACTGAGATAGCTTCCACTTAGTGGTATCAATGTTCAGTAAAGCGATAATCTCCTCTGGAGTTTTTGGTTCAGTAGTAGCAATTGCTTCTAGCTGCTTTGTGTTGGCGTCAAGATTCTCTCTTACTGAAATAATACCTTCCACAAACGGGTCAGCATATCCTTCCATAAGTTGATTCTTTAATACCAGATAGTCTTCAACATCTATTCCGATTCTCTCAGCACAATTCTTTGCACTTTGTTTCCACTTGAGGGACTGTCGTACTAGATCAATAAGTGAACTCATAGGTAGTTAATTTGGGTTTTGTAAATATAAACAAAAACATATTACTTGAACGTCAACGGGTTATAACAGAAAACCCCAGGTTTCCCCGGGGTTCTCCTTCATGTCAGCAACGTAAAACCAACAAACCGCGCGACAATATATTATACTGTTGCAGGAGTTGTAACCTTGAAAATCAAGGAATTACAAGTAGTAGCACCTGAAACATCTTCATTAAGAACTCTAAAATGATATGCAGTATTTGGAACTAAGTTGATAAACTTAGTCTTAACTACAGTAAGATCAACACCATTAGGTTGAGTCCATGTTGGTGATGAGGCAACCTTAATTTGAGGAGTATACTTGTTACCTGTATTACCAGGATTAACCCACTCAAATTCAATCTCTGTATCCTTTATAGTCAAAACCGCAACATCAATAACTGACATTACAGGGTTTGTCGGTTGAACACATGTAGGGTAAAGCTCATTAAGAAGCATGCGTCTAACAATAGTGCTAAGACGCTCACCTGCTTTAACCGGAATATCTACAATCTCTAAGCCTTTATACTTAGAGCAATCCATAGAAAGAACCTCATCACAAGGTTCTCCTCCAATACAGTCATTGTAAGCACCCGGCAAATTCAGTGCTGGGTCATTACAATCATTACATCCTTTACAAGCCATGAGTTTTTAATTTATTAAGCTAGACAAGCATTACAGTTAGAGAAAGTCTGAGCTACATTAACAGCTGATGTTTGCAATACTGAAACAGCAGTAATAGTGTAGCAACCATCTACATACGGAGAACCTGTCAGCTGAACTACAGTTCCAATAGGAATAGAAGTGTTAGACTTAACTTCATTGTTAGGAGGAAGAGTAGTATTAGTACTAGACGGACAAACGCTAACAGTGTAGTAGTAAGCACATGCTGATGCCGGAGCAGTCCAATAAGCCAACCCGCTTCCTTCTTCTTGAACAGGAGAGATACATGCATCTAAAGCAACTTGAGTAACACCTGTTTGAGGTGCCGCACTTCCTGTTGGAACAGGTTCTGTTCTAGAACAAACAAAGAATGTAGAGTATTCACTAATATCTACATGAGAAGTATTTCCAGTAGCACAATCAGTATATTCTAGAGTACCAATTTCATCTCCAGTATTATTAATCTCGTAACCATTGCAAGGAATACCCTCAACACAAATTGCTTCTACAGTACCTTCATAAGCAGTACCGCAGTTTACAGTAAGGTTTACCGGAGATGTTGTAGTATAAACAGTAGTGTAAGCGCTTGTTCCGGTTACACGATACTTAACTCTATACTTTACAGCATTTACCGAGGTATTAAAGGCTATACTTAGTGTTGCCATATCTTAAGATATTGTTGCAGTTACACCTGTTGGAAGAGCACATGCACTAGCAGGGTTTTCAACGATAATGGTTTTAGACTTCTCACAAGTGATGTTACCATCTGTTACACAGAAAGTAACTGTTACAGTGTAGTCCACGTAAATGTTCAAGCCAGAAGAAGCAAGGTTAATCTGTGCAGTACCAGTACCAGCAAGAGCATCAAGAACTTGAACTCTTGTGCTGTAAGTACCACCCATACCATCTGTAATAGTTACAAGTGCACCATTAACATTACACTCATCAAATCCAACAGGAGCAGAGCTTCCATTAAAGTTTAGAGTAAGAGTGCTTACGCTAAGAGTTCCTGCAAAGGTGAAGAGAATATCATCACAAGTAGTATTGCAGCAAGTAGTTTGAATTGTCTTAACAGCAGCTCTAATATCACAAATAGTCAACCACATATTTGTAAGTGACTGTGCAAGAGTAGTAGGATTAGAGTTCCAACCCTCAACAGTAGACATTGTACCGGTTCCAGCTAATCTATTATCTACGTTTAGACCAGGACACTGATAAGTAGTAGAAGCAAGAAGTTCAGTTGAGGTTCCTGTTACTGTTCTTAAAGTACAAAACTGCTCCTCCAAAGCCTCTACAACATCATCAATGTCGGTAAGTACAGAAGGAAGAATACAGTTAGGGGTTACTTGAGGAATTGTAGATCCAGTAGAAGTAGCATTCTCAAGAGCAGTAATTCTAGTATCATGACTAACCAACGTTGATGTATGATTAATAACAGTGGATATCAGCTTACAAACTTCTGCAGCAACTAATTCAGCATACTCATCTATGGGCAGTACAGTAATCCAATCATTTTGCAGATCATAGTATCGAAGACAAGATGGAAGAGTTGCTGTAACAGTAGATGAAGATCCTCCAGATCCACCACCGCCTTCAAGAGCAGTACACCTACCACCTAAAGAGCAGATCTCATCAATAATGAGTTGCTGCAATTCAGAAAAATCAGTAGGAACGTCTTGAGAATTAAGATTCAAGCAAGACAGATCAAGATTAGTAAGACTTGTCTGATCAAGAACTGTGCATAGTTCAGTGGCAAGTTTAGCTACCACATCGGATACAGTATCCCCAGTGCAAATATTTATGCAGGGAATATCCGGACCTTGCCAAACCACACAGTTTGAAGAGATCGGATTACAGCCGTTGGTAATTGTATTTGACGATACTGGAATCATTTGACAAGAAAATAAGTTATGAGTGGCTCCAGCAGAGTATTATACTCTACAATAAAATATACGAAATACTTTCCAGTATTTCAAATGTTAGTCTCAGAGATTAAAGAATTTAAAATTTGCATTAGGCTGATCATTAAAATTAAGTATTTGAGAATCAATAATACTATATACAGCATAATTATTATTAATAACAAAGGAAACATAGCTTAAATTAAATCCAAGCATTGTCTGCCCACCTGCAGTAATATCAAGATTACTATTCCTTTGTGCTTGATAGATATATATATGACACTTATAATCAGACATTGAAACTGCAACATAAAGATTTGTTGAGTTTAGTGCATTTAAATCTGCAGTCTGATCAGTAGTAGTACCAAAAATATATTTTCCTAATCTAAGCTGAGTATGATTTTTAAGAGTATAAGTTCCAGAACTAAGAACGACTTGATTAAATATATTACCTGAACCATTACCAAAATGTGCAGCAATATTATCTATTATTGAATTACCAAATCTAATTTTTCTAGTTACATTACCTCTATTATTATACTGTATACCACCAAGCCCAGAAGGACTTGCTGGTAAATATTGAGCAATATTACCTTGGTTACTTAAATAAGAAACATCACCATACTGTGCAAAGGCACCAGTAGGTTGAATTGTTTGACCGCACTTGTGACAAACTACTCTAATCTTTCCAGCAGGTGATGTTACAGTTTTAAGTGCAGTTAAACCGCGTATATCAGCATGATGATCATAATAGTTAAAACTTGTTATAAGCCCACCATTTGTACTCCATAACCCGAAAACACTTTCATCTGGATAAGGGTTAGCAAGTGTTGCACAATTATTACTATACGCAAATTTTATTGCACTGGGCGTTGGAGCACTTTCGGCATCACAATATGTTAATACTCTATAATAATATAATGTTGGCGGATTATCAACAACTGTAGTATCATCATATGAATTTACTGTTGGCCCTAAACCTGAAACTAAAGTTGTCCAAGGTCCTGTTGAAACTAACGCTCTTTCAACTGATTGAGTCAAAGCATTAGGACTTGGTGTCCATTGAATAGTTATTTTAGATGATATGGACATATTAATTTATTATGTTAGAGTATAATTAAAGTCAACTGTAAACAAACTTGTTGCAGATACTCCAGAAGCAGGTGCACAAGGAGCTGGAGTTGTAACAGTTGCAACATTACTAGGAGTTGGTCCTCCAATAGTACAAATAGAATCTATTCTATAATAGTACGTAGTATTATCCAATACGGTAGTATCAGAATAAGTATTTGTAGTAGGCAATAAACCTGAAGCTAGTAGAGACAAAGAGCCAGAGGTAATTCCTCTGTACACTCTTTGCTCTATAACGTTAGCTCCTGTAGGCGCTGCCCAAGTAAGGTTTATAGTTGCCATAATTTATTACGCTACTACTGCAACAAGGTTAAGAGGTGCACCACACGCTGGAGCAGTTCCAACTGAACCATTGTAAGAACAAAACTTGGTAAACGTACCATCTGTAAGTCCAATCTTTACAACGTATGATGTAGAATAAGTCAAAGAGGTAAACGTATAAGTTCCTGCACCTTGACCAAAGACAGAAATATCAAACGGTCCTTGTACACTAGTAGTACCGTTTGAGGCAAAGAGTTCAATTGAATCATACGAAACATCTCCACTAAGAGTGGGGTAGCTTACTACCAAAGTATTTGCAGCACCAGTCTGTGGGTTAGTAACAGTTACCGTTGGACATATAATGTTACTTGCTTTTACAACGCTAGAACTTGAAGGTCCACCAACAGAACACACGTTAAGAACTCTATAATCATATAGAACATTATCTGCTGCTGTAGTATCAGTATAAGTAGCAATACTGGGTCCAACAGTAGCAATAGTAACCCAGGTGGGGCTACTTGCTAGTTTTCTCTGAACCTGTTGTCCGGTACTGGTGGCATTATTGGTTGGTGTCCAAGTAAGTGTAACTGTTGCCATTGTAGAATAAATTTATAGTGGTGTACATTATAATATACTAAATATTCTACAAAAGAAAAAGCCCCATCTCTGGGGCTCAATCTTACTTACGTGGGTTTCCGTGAGTTATTGGGGACGAACTACAGTAAGTTCTGGTTGTGAAGCTTCTTCCTCTTTAGCAGGTGCATCTTCGTAAGTACCGTCTTGCAGGTTTACTACGATGTCACCGTACTTCTCTTTAAGCTCATTCATAGCAGCTTGAAGATTAGCATTTGCATCACGCATTGTCTGAAGAAGATCAGAGCAAACTTGCTCCATTTCTTGCTTCTGTACAGATGCACGGAAGAATTCACCCTCTGCGTTACGCACAGTGGTTACCAGACCTTGTACTTTCTCAAGTTCTGTTTGTTCTAGTTGATTAGCCATATGGTAAAAAGATTAGTTAACTTAGACAAATATAGTGATTATTTTGAAACTTTTGCTTTAGGAGTAGCAGTCTTTGCAGCGGGTTTCTTAGCAGCTGGTTTTCTACCACGACGAGCAGCACCAGAAGCAGCCTCTGCAACATCTACAGCTTGTTCTTTCACTTCTTTAACAGCTTGAACAAGATCTGCAGTTTCTTCTTTTACTCTTTCTACACGTTCTTCAACAACCTTTACGGCTTCAATAATCTTATCGTCAATAGTGGTCTTTCCAAG
>Ga0181343_1001237_pt1 | contig 10273 bp, 6 predicted proteins | sample Su13VDMLBSD_FD_130110 | JGI IMG/M metagenome (GOLD analysis project Ga0181343, IMG submission 130110) | Freshwater viral communities from Lake Michigan, USA - Su13.VD.MLB.S.D | ecosystem: Environmental > Aquatic > Freshwater > Lake | place: USA: Michigan | collected 2013-07-15 | reverse complement strand
CTACATCAAAAAGCATAGGTGCAAGTGTAGCACCAAAACCTAATTTAGGAATTTTATTATTTTTCATATTTGGAAAAGCTGCTTCACCTGATGACACTTCATCATCATTAATTAATTTTATTTCTTGTGGGTTTTTATCAGACTTAATATTTATAGGTTCAGTTTTTTGTTTTTTTCTTGTACCAAGTTTATAATTAAGATTAGCATTAATATTAGAATCTGTTGGAGAATACATTCCTGATACTCCAACATCATAAGCATCTTTAGAATATCCAACATTACCTGTTAGTCTATTACCACCACTATATTCATAACCTAGTCCACCTCTAAAATTATTTTTGTTAAAACCTACATTAGCATTTACATTAGGCATTCCTCCTACATTAAAATAAGATGCACCTATATTTAAATTAGGAGTATTATATCCTGCTGAAAATCCAAACTCATTTCCTTGTGTACCTCTTTTTAAATTACCACTTACATTAAATTTATCATTACCATATCCTGCATTTAAATCAGTAGTGTTTTCTCCTAACCCAATTCTTTTTTCTGCACCAAGATTAAATCCTTTTTTATTTAAATTCAATGCTCCATACATTCCTGGCATATTTGTCATTGGGTTAAAATACATTCCTGCATCAAGTCCATTAGTTGATAACCCATATTCTAATGGTGACCTTGCTGTAAACATATTTCTATATTCAGGAGATAAAGATAAAAACTGTTGAAGTCTATCTTTATAATTTGGTGGGTCAACTGGATTAGGTTTTACTTCTCCACCAACAGCCATTTTCTTTTTAATCTTCTTTTCCTGAGCAAGCATTTCTTTAGTAGGTTTTTTACCTGAACCTTTATTTGCTCTTATGTTATCCCAAAGACCTCTTTGAGAATATGAACCATCTTTTCTTTTAATCATGCCACCAGTTTGATAATCTCTTGTTAATTTAAAATTTGGCACTTCAATTCCTTTATAATCCCCTATTTGAAATGTTCTTGCTTTTTGTTCTATTCCTTTTTTTAACAACATATCATTTATTCTATTAGCAATTTCATCAGCAGTTTCTTGACTCATTAATCTATAAGTTTCATCTTTAGCTGATAATCCCAAGTCTTTTATTAAATCACTATGTTTATGACTGTAATTTAAAGGAATGTAATTTTCAAAGTTCATAGACCAATGTGGTCTTTTCCCCATGTTTAATAATAAATCATAAGAATCTAAACTTAAACTATTTGGTTCTAATATTGATGGATTAGCTAATGGAAATAATTCATTCATTTTCATTGCAGTCCTTCCTGATTCTACAGGATTAGTCATATTAGCTGAAAAATACCAAACATTTTCTCCAGCATTATTTTTTTTTAATTGCCATGACCCTGACTTACCTTCTATGTTTATATTTTCAGGAACACTTGTATTTTTACCAAATGTTTTTTTAATTGTTAAATTTCCTTCATTTGTAATTTCATCTGGTATTTTTGAAAAACTAGATGAAAATCCTGCTTGAGATGCATTTTGAAATTGTTCAGGAAGTTGATTTTTAGTTAATGCTTTTTGAATATTTTTTAATGTTTTAGGTGATTTAGTTAATGTTTTAAAACCTTTTCCTGTTAAAATATCTAATGGTATATCTACACCCATTTGTATTAAAGGATTATCAGATACTAATGCACCAGGAGTTAGTTGGTCATTATTAGGTAACCAATATTGGTCTTCAGGTCTTAGTTGACTTTCTAAACCCATGTCAGTCATAACTCTTGACATATTAGGTAATGCAGAATAATAATCATTTCTACCTGACAGATATTCACCTAATAATGCTAATGGAGTATTCATTGCTTCACCTGTATAACCTAACATTGTACCTGCTCCTTGTGCAACACCTTTAGCAAAATCACCAGTACCTTTTCTTACCTTATCTTGTACTTTACCTACTCTTTGATTTTTATAAAGTTCATCCCAAGCATCATTCATACCTTTTGGAACACTTACCCATTCTTCTAGTAAATTATCCCAAACTACATCACCTCCTTCAAACTTATCTTCATACATTTGAGCATAACTAGGAGAGTTGACATCATAAATTTTACTGTCAACTTGTACCTGATTTTTTTTGAGTTTTCTTTTTTGCTTACTCATTATCTTATAGAATTTTGCTCTGTTTCTAATGTAAAATTAGTAGTTAGTTCTACATCGTCAAAGTTAGTGAATCTTAATCTTATAATCAAATATTTATCTCTAAAGGATTCTTGGTCATACCAATTCTTATTAGTATCTATTACAGAAATATTGATTACTTTATCAATAGGATATGATGAACTTATTGCACTCCATTCTTTAGTAAACATTGGAAGTGTATAATCAATTCTTAAATCTCTAAAATCATTTATAGTCCAATCTCTTTCTGTTCTATTTATAACAATAGATGTAGCATTATTTACAGTTTGATTTTCAAAGTAATCTTGAGGATTAGCTTGAGAATCTTTAGGAATCATTTGAACTTCACCTGATATTTGTCTATGGTTATAAACAGTTAAGTAATTAAATGTTACATTCTTTAACTCATAATAATCTTGACTAGTACTATTATATTTTTGAGCAATAGTTTGTAATTGTAAATCTTCCCAAAGTCTAGTATTCAATGGATTAGATACTGATACTGTTTCAATTATATGTGAATAAAGAGTACCATAATATTTTTGATGTAATCCTTGAATATTATGTTTCCACTCTGTTTCTCCATTAGCTGAATAAAAAGTATTTTGGTCTTGAGAATAAAACAATGGAAGATAAGAATGGAATGATACCCAAGTTTTAGTTAGCAATGAAAATGAAATTGTAAATGATTTATTTTCAAAGAATGTAGGATTATTAAAAGATATATTTGTAAAACTTGTACCTCCATTATATCTTACAAATCTATTAGTATCTGCATTAAAATAAATTTTACCAGACACTAAATCTAAATATCCAGCATCAATACTTATAATTTTAAATTCACTTAAATAATCAGGTCTTAATAAATAATCTCTTTTAGTAAAAATAACTCTTTGATGTCTTGGGTCAAATACTGAATGAATACCTATACCATTAGGATTATTAGGATTGTCAGCATTAGGAAATACTTCACCTGTAAGGTCAAAAAATTGTTGAGCAAGATATGGTTTAAGATATTCTTGAAACCAATTATACATACCCTCACCACTTATTTTTGCTAACCCTCCTTCTGCACCACTAACAAGATATAAACTCTTTTCATATTCAGAAGCATAGAATATACCAAGAGGTGATTTAAGAATACTCCATTTATGATTAGTGCCTGCACTACCCATATCTGAATCTACTAATTTTCTTGGAGGTATTGAGAAGTATTCTCCAGTACCTATAAATGTAACTACTTCATTAACAATACTTTGTTGTACATTTTGAGGTAGTAACCATAAGCACTCTTCAGTAAATACAAACAATGAATTATTCTTTCTTACTAATCCTGTAATGCCACCATGTTCTGCTTCTACATCTCTATAGTTGTTAGCTAAGAATGTTCTATAGTTATCACTTAACTCTTCTTGAAAACTTGTTTCAGAATAATATACTCTATCAGGAAAAGATTCTAAACAATCTGAACAACATTCATAATTAGATGGTAGTGGAAAATAAACTTTTTGCTTATCCATTCTACTAAAATCAACATTATAGTGATAAACTTCAAAACAACATATTCCTTTAGCAAGAAACTTTTTTTCATTTTCATCAAAAAATAACCATCTATCTCTAAAGTAATGTTCTATATCTTGTGTATAATTATAGTAAGTGCCACAATTATTATTTTCTATTTGTCTTAGTGCAGTGTTAACTTCTGATTCTACATACACTCCAACAATATGTTCATTAGCATAACCTACCATATTAGTCCATGAAGATGTTAATGCATCTAATTCAAGGTCTTGGCAAGCTTTATCTAATTCAGAATTTTTAAAAGCATTCCAAAATGCAGCTACTGTAGATGCAAGTACACCTACACCTCCTACAATTAAAGCTCCTACTATAACCCAACTAGCTACTGCTAATGGAACTGCAACTGCTGCTATACCTACTGTAGCTATAGTTGCTATAGCTATTCCAATACCAACAAGTATTTCATCAATAAATCCTGAAAATGTTTCTCTAACTAATGAATTAGATAAATTAAAATGTGTAATAGATACATCACCTGCATACAATCCAAACTCACTATTTATTGAAGGTGCAATTAACATACAGTTATGCATCTTATAATACTTAATAGAATTTAATTGACAATGAACATTTCTATCTACCCTCATTGTTACATAAGGAATATCTCTATCTAAATCTCCACCATTAGGTGGAAATAACTGTCCAGTTTTAATCATTTGTACTCTGTTAGACCAAGATACATTATACATTCTTCTTCCTGGCTCATAGTTATCATCATAAGATAATTGGTCTATTGACAACATCTTAAGTTTACAAAGATTTCTACCTCCCCAACCATTATTTACACCATTATAGTTTTGTACTCTAACTTCTATTACACTATCCCAATCACTAACAAATGAACCTAATCCATCATATCTTTCTTTATACAACACTCTATTATTGTATTGAAATTCATTTTCTATTTTAATATATTCAGGAACAAGTATGTCATTATTATATAAAAATCTTGGATTTAATATATATCCATGTCCTGCTCCATCACCATTATTACGAGTAAAATATGAAAATGTAGTGTAAGTAAAAGCATTAGTATTTTCAGTTCTTGCTTTTCCTCCTATACCTGCATCAAGTATTGTTCTATTAAAAGAATCTCTTTCAGCTCTAACAAAGTAATGACCTACAATAGCAGGATGTGGATATTCTACATTAGTAAATTTAATTCCTAAAGGTTTAATTGTAGTATTGTTTACATAATTTTGATAAGCAAAATTAACACTATATGTAACAGTAAATTCAGCACTCCAACTAGTAATCATTGTACCACTAAATACTACACTACTATATATATCATTAGGGTCATCTCCTAATTCAGTAGCTACTGTAAAAGTATATGAGTTATTATATAAATCTGATTCTGAAATACTTGTAGTTACAGGAGTTTGTGTAGTTGGAGGAGGTACATTATAATCATAAGTAGTAACTAAATCAATAGCATTCCCAGGGTCAGGCCATACAAACCCTTCATTTAAAGTAACTGTAACTGATAAATTATAAAATGAATTTATTGAATTATCATTATCTACATGGTGTTCTAAAGTACGAGAAGGAAATCTATGATGTCTAATTGGTGTATTAACAAGTGCATTACCACATATATCTACTCCCCAATAATCACCTGATGCACAAGAATCTATATCTTCATAAACTGTATCTCTACATTCCCAATATGCCATTTGACCTTCAACACCAGGGTTAGTTGCAATAGCAGTTTCAGATACTCTCCATTTTTCTACAAATGGTGCAGCATTATAATTAGCAATAGCTGTTGGGTCATTAGGAACAATGTGTTCTATATTGTGATTCCAAGGGTTTATAATTGAGTCATCATCTGTAGATTCACAATTATTTGTATTCCAATTCCATCTTTGATTTTTAGGTGGTCCAGGAATATGATAAGCAGGAGATTCAAATCCATCAGCAAATACATATACTATACCCATAGCATATACTTCACCACCCATAAATCCAATAATCTCATTGGGTGAAATAGGATTCTTAGGATTACCTATTTCACTAATATCTACGTCACCTATTTCTTTTACAATATAACGAGAATGTATTTTAGAAGCATATTGTTGAAACCCACAAAAGTTTACTTGCTTACCTTTTGTGTTAGCAAGTAATAATTTATTTTCTAATTGTTCTATATGTCGAGCAACTTCAATATCAATTTTACCTGGTTTAATTTCTTCAGCAGAAATTTCTGTATAACCATTTAACCCTCCATCATATATAAATGTAGTTTGTTCAATAGGTATATTAGGAGATACTAAACACTTATTTACTAATCCTGAAAATTGAGTTGCTTGAATTGCAGCAATTCTATAATAAGCAAAGTCAGGGTCTAAGTTAGATAGGTTAAGTTGTATTGATTTATTTGTTCTTCCTACAACTCCACCTAATCCATCATACTCTAATTGAGATGAACCATTAATAGAATTATAAGATGCAAAAGTACTATCATGATAAATATTAACAGGCCTTGAGGTTACAATCCAATTAGTAGGATTACCATCTTCATTAAGTAATTGAATAGAAAAGTTATAAGACCCAGCTTCTAATTGACCCCCACTATTTAAAACTTCTGTACTAGAAAAACAAGGTATTTGAAAATCTTGAATCAAATTAAATTTAGTACAATTCCATTTTTCACCTGTAAATGGTGGAAGAGGTATAGGAGATTCAAGATAAGTTATATAAGCATCACTATAATAATCTTCTAATTTAGCAAAATTAATTTGTCTTACAGAATTAAGATTGTCAGTAAAGTACACTACTGTTTCACAACCTCTTCTTAATCTATATGTTGCATCTATTTGATATTCAATACTAAATCCTAAACATTCAGAATTTACTATAGAAATATATTCACAATTCTTTGCTGTACCTATTTCACTATTAGTTCCATTAGTACTAAAAATAACTATCTCATTATCTTTAGTATAAACTTTACCTATTCTATAATATCCATTAGGAAGAGTGTAACATTCCTCATTTCCTTTTTCATTAGATAGCATTGTTCTGTTACCTTCATTGGTTTCATTAACAGCATTTAATGCATATCTATAAGATTCTTTAGGTTGGTCAACAGGATTAACATCCTGCATCATACCTTTATTTGGTCTGTTTACATTTTTCTCCATTAGATATATGAGTTGTGATATCCTCTAAAATAATTTCTAAAGTCAGGGTCATTAAATTTGCGAGATTCAGGTCTTGACATTTTACCAAAGAAACCATAGTATCTGTTAATACGAGGTAACATATAATTTCTTTGTTCAAGAATATTTTGCCATTGGTCAACACCTTTAGGCATCATAGCTCTATTACGAGCTTGTTTACAATACCAATGCCAATCTTGTTCTGCTTTTTGTAGTTTAGTTGATGAACCTTCTCTGTTAGCATAAAACTCTCTTTCCATTAATTTCATTACTACATATTTAGTAATAGCAGTAGTATAGGCATAGTGGTCAGGTATCATTGGATAACCTTGTTCATCTACTTGTTGTCTTACATAACTTAATACTATTTGAGTTTTCTCAAATGAAAATCTAAGAGTATCTCCATTGATAATTGTGTACTCATCAAACATACCAATGTGTTCACTATACAATTTAGCTTGTTCAGGATGATTACATACAATAGAATTAAAGAATGAGTGATTACTCAATCTTACAGTAGAGAAACAATTATTAAAAAGATATGATGAAGAGTAATAACCTGATTCACTTCTTAAGTCAAAGTAAGGTCTATAGTATGCTAAATCATAACCATCTATTGGCATTCCATTACAATCAATGGCAACAGGAATATCAGCAGGTATATCAGAAGTAGCAGTTGCATCTGCTGCAGCTATTACATCTGATGGACATAATCCACATTGTTTTTTATCATCCCAACAAATGTTTCTTGCTATCTGAATAATAGCATGTAGTCCATTAGGTAATTGACATTGATGGTCTTTAACTTCTATAAATGCTACTGCTTCTTCATAAAGTGTAATAGCACCAATAGCTTGTAAAGCTTCAGCTGTCCATTCAATAACATCAGATTCATTTACATTTTCAAGAGAACCAAAATCTCTCCTAAGTTTACCAAGAATCCTATTTACTGAAACATGGGGTGTAACTTCATTACTCATATATTTCTTGTTTTTAATTGTTGTTTAGGTCTAATAGATAAATAATCTCTACCTTCAAGTATAAGATATTCTTTTCCATTTTTAATCATACTAGATAATGTTCTTTTAGCTTTTCTACAAGGAACAAATGTATATAACTGTTTAGTGTTAAACCTTGCTGATTTTCTTGACCATGTAAACCTATATGCTAATCCTTCACTATGCTCATTAAAATTATAAACTAATTGTTTTTTTTCTTTACAAGGTTCACAAGTTTTCCAAAGTTTATTTGTATCACCCCAATTAATAGATAATCCTTTTATTCCATCCTCTGTTATTTTAGGTAATTTCTTTTTACCTGATATTTGGATAACTCCAAGCCTTCCTGGTAAATATACTGTATCTGAATTTAATATACATTCTAATAAATGTTGTGCAAAATCATTCATAAAACGCACATATTCATCTCTTGTTAATTTTTGTTTGTATTGTGATTTTGTATAAAATCCTTTGTGTGCTGTAAAAAATGTTTCTAATGCTTTTCCTTTACTCATATTACTTAGTTGTCTGTTCTGGATTATCCTTACTATTATTAGATGAGTCTTCTTGACTTTGATTAAATATTGCTATTAACTCTTGTACACTTAACTCTATTGCAGAATCTATCATAGAATTATCTAAGTGAAACTCTCTATCAAATATTGATAAACAATCACTTTCTACAGGACAATACATTGGATAGTTATAACCATCAACTGGGTCTTCTAATAGTATTTCTATTCTTATTACTTCAGTATCATTTTTAGCAGTAACATAAAGATACTCACCTGATATAAAGTAATCAGGTTTTTGAGAAGTATATTTATCAAACTGTTTATATTTTTTATCTTGCCAGGTTAATTCAGAAAATACTATATTACCATCTAAAGATGTAACACTTTTAATAATGTGTCCATTTATTCCTGACAATGGTTTTGGAAGTGGATATTTAGTTTTATAAATACAACATCCTAGTGGAGGAATACAAGGACATTCAGTTATTGGTGCTACAACAAGTTCAACACAAGGCAATACTTGATAGTTAATGTTTGCTATAAATTGTCTTTTGTTTACTCTTTCATAAAGTAATCTTCCTCTTATAGTTTTGAGCTTACTATATATATGTCTTGAATTTAATCTACTATCATCAGACTTTACACCTTTAGAATATAAAGCTTGTATTCGTTGTATAATTTCTTTAATAGTCATCTTAAGTTATTAATTATGATGTTAAGAATTCTTTTAATTGAATTGTAAAGTCATTACATCTTCTTACTTCATAAGTACCATTCTCTTTTAACCAAATTACAATTCTTTCTTTTGGTTCTAATCCTAATTGTTCTAACAGGATTTGATAATAAGATAATTGAATTTGATATTTACAATAAGGTGTGTTGGGAGTATATTCAAAAGGATATAACAAATTACCATACTGCTTATCTAAATCAATATTAGTTTTATAGTCAGCTATTACTAAATGATTTTCTTTATTATTCCATAACAATAAATCAGCAGTTCCTGCATACTCATATTCTAATGAATACATTTTTAATTCAGTAGCTACTACACTATAATCATTAGACAGAATATAATCATTTATAAATTGCTTACCTGCAAGTTCTTGTTTACAAGATGGTTCAATACTATTGTCTTCAATATAATTTTCATTAAACAAATGTACTCTAGTTCCTTTAGTTGCAGAGTATTCTCTTTTATCTTCCCATTGTTTTAGTATGGTATTTGTTTTTACATTTTTCTTTCTTGCAACATTTGCAGCTGCTTCTACTTCTTTAAATTCATGAACGTGCTTCTTAATCATTGAAGATACTGAGTTAAGTATCTTATTGTTTACTTTATACAAATGTCTTCCTTCTTCAAATTCTAAATCTAAAAATGCATTGTTAATAATTTCTTGAACTTCTTGTAACTTTAACATAAAAAAGATATTTGTTTGAGTAACAAATATCTTAATTTTTATTGAGAGTTTCAATTTAATCTTAATTATTCTTTTCTAATCTTTCAACTAAATTAAGAAGTTTTTTCATTAAAGCTGTGTTATTCTCTATAACGTGATTATTAGAACTAACTGTTTCCATTAGTGTAGCTCTATCTTCTGAAACATATTTTAAAAGTTGGTCTTCAATTTCTTTAAGTCTTGTTTCATTCTTTTTATGAAGAACAAAAAACTGTTTACCCATAAAGTAAATAAGTCCAATCATAATTATAGCAAACACACCTAATATACCATAATTGGTAAGATAACTTATTTCTTGGGGAACTTGTAAAAATAAGGATTTCATTTTAATATTATTTATTATGTGATTTAAACTCAACTACTGGTAAATATTTTACCCACCAGCAATCTATATTTT
>Ga0181343_1001236_pt1 | contig 10284 bp, 5 predicted proteins | sample Su13VDMLBSD_FD_130110 | JGI IMG/M metagenome (GOLD analysis project Ga0181343, IMG submission 130110) | Freshwater viral communities from Lake Michigan, USA - Su13.VD.MLB.S.D | ecosystem: Environmental > Aquatic > Freshwater > Lake | place: USA: Michigan | collected 2013-07-15 | reverse complement strand
GTCTGTACAGCTCACCGTCGCAGGGCAAACAGAGGTCGCGCAGCTCCAGCTGACGCAACAAACCAAGGCGGGGGAAGCGGCTGCTGCGGCACAAGAGGCACAGCGTATACTTGCGGCAGAGGCGGCAGGGCATCAGCAGGCGCAGATCGCTAAGCAAGCAGAAGCGGATATCTCCGTTGCACAAGCCGTAGAGGCGGCTAAGACCCAGAGTTATCAGCAGCGCTATGACTTCACAGCTTCTAGGAGAGAAGAAGCAGCGGCTAAGCGGGAAGCCAAGTCGGACGCTAGAAGGCAGCGCCAAAAGAAGGAGCGCTTAATCGAGAGTATAAACGACCGATTTATTGCGCATCGTGGCGAGGCTTTTGCGCCGGCTGCGGAACTCATGCTCGAACCTATGGATAAGCTTCAGGGTATCGCACAAAATATAAAGATTGAGGAGCGGGAACAGCGAGTAGCGCAGCAGCAGGCGCGTGTAGAAGAGCGCCAAGCGCGTGCAGAAGAGCGCGCAGAGGCAGCCCGTGTAAAGGCAGAGGAAAAAGCCGAAAAAGAGCGAGAGCGCGCACAGGCAAAAGCCGAAAAAGAGCGAGAGCGCGCACAGGCAAAAGCCGAAAAAGACAGGGTTAAGCGGGAGCGAGAGTTTGATAGAGATGACGCGCAGCGAGAGCGCCAGCAAGAGCGCGAGCAAGCTAAGATTTTATCGCTTGAGCGACAGCTAGAGCTAAAAGGCGTCAGCGATGACGTCATCGCAGAGGCTATGCTGGAGGGGGGCAGCACGGGACTTCAAGCCTTGATGCATCAAGTGAAGCTAGACGCGCAAGATGCCAAGGAGCAGGCGCAACTAGAGAAGGGGATGTTCTTAGCTCCTCGCTTTAGGGAGGCAGCGCTCGCAGGAGGGTTCTATACTCAAGATGCGACGGGGCGCTTCCGCTTCGTGCAAACCGGTAGGGGGAGCTTCATAGGAGGTTTTTCTGGGGGTCTTTTCGGAGGGCAGGCGAGAGAAACCGATCCCCTTGCTACAAAAGAGGGCTACCTCGCAGGTCAGCGGGCAGTCATCGCAGCTCAAGCCCTTAACATAGGAGGAGGCGCGCTTGTAGGGGGTGCTATTGGGTACGCTTCTGCAGGTGTGACAGGGGCGGTAGTCGGTGGCCTTATGGGGGGTAAGGCGGGTTTGCTTGGGCTTGCCCAGCAGGGGATAGCGATGGCGCGAGGCGCAGGTGCATCTGACTTCTTTGGTGCAATAGGTGCATTTAACGCTGACGTGTCGAAGTACATGCAGCTGCACTACGACGTGGCTACCCAAGCGGCAAATGTGGAGCTTCCTGCAAACCACTTTAGATACGCGATTGCGCGCTCTCGCTCTACAGATAGGTACTATAGTCAGTCCGCAGCAGCAGACCCTACAGCTTTGATTTCTGCTCGCGTGGGCATCGCTCCCGAGAAAGCTATTCAAGTTCTTTCGGGAGTAGCGCAGGCGCTCCCGTTTGGATTTAATGAGGAGGGGTTCTTAGGTACTCCCACAAAGAGCGGCGCGCTAGCGGAGCTGATGTTGCGCGGTTACGACCCTGTGCGTATGGCTCAGACGCAGAGCGCATATGGGCTGTATGCGGGGGGCGTAACAAGCGGGCAACGTAATATTCAACGAGTACTGACAGCTTACGAGGCTACCTTGGCGGGGGAGTCGCAGCGCTCTATAAACCAGATTCAGATGCTGATGGATCAGACGTATCAAGGTGCGCAGGCGCGAGAGCTAAAAGGCTTGAGTAGCATGAGCCCTGTGCGATATGCGCAACACGTGCGTGCGGGGGGCGCAGGTCGAGAAGCGCTAACGATGTCAGTCATGTCTAAGTCTGAGGATTTAGGCATTAGTGTAGCTAGCGCGGGTCTAGCCCCTCTTGAGGGCTCTGCACAGCAGCTTATGTTTGCGTATGCGATGCAGCGCACTGGAGGCGATGTCTCTCGCGCTGCGGAGTACGCGCGTAACATGCGGGGTGGAGAGCAGCTGGGGGCATTTACTGCGATGGGCGTTTCCGCCAACGTGCGTGGGATGATGCTGCAGGCGGCGGGCCTTTCCTTGAAGGAGCAGGGGGCGCTAGGGCGTGCTTTCAGCAAGAAGCACTTGGATGCTGCGGGACAACCGGAAGCAGAGGTTTTAAGTGCTCCTGCTGACGATAAGTCTATGGCGGTAGCCACCGCAACGTCGGCAGCTTCACGCACGGCAGTAGCCAGCACCTATGGGTCAGACCCGGATAAGATGATTGATCGCTTGAACGCTATTGTGAGCGCGATGAATACTTTTACTCGTCAAGTGACGACAAATGGACTTAGCGCAAAAGATGTGAGAGAACTAAACAGCGCGCTCAGCTCGCTAGGCGGGCAGATCAGAGAGATGAACAAGAACTTTGTTAAGTTTGTTGTTCCTAAGATCTCTGCGGTCGGCAGCGCAGTTCTACCGGCAGCGCAAACCGAGTAACTGACTGATAGGGATATCACATGGAAACCACGGTTCTAAATCCCACTGCCCGTTATACCGTCTTGCGATATGCGGCGGCGGATGCCCAGAGCGTGGCGGCTACCAAGACGCTTGCTGAGAAGTTTATAGCGCCTGCGCAGCTTAGTCCACCTGCGCCAAAAGTGGGCAGTAAAATAGACCTGACCCCCAGGGTGAGCGCGATCTCCTTTACGGAGAACAGTCAACTAGATGGGGGAGGGGCGGCAATCACGTTGATAATGTATCCCGAGGAGTATGGGAGATACGCCACAAGCGCGCTCCCTGTTAATATCGGTAACGGGAGAATAGACTTTCGGCGCATTTTGCGACTCGGTGATTGGATTCATATTAAGCGAGACACCTCAACGGTGTTCGTGGGTGTTCTAACGGCGCTGAATACACAGCAGTCGGTAGACTCTAATGGTCAGCCGCAGACGATTGTGGAGCTAGGCTGCTCTAACTTCATGTACCTATTTATGATGTCGCAGCTTCGCATGACGCCTGTGGGCGACAACTTAAAGGGCGCACCGCAGATAACAGATATCCTGACAAACCTAGACCCGGGCGCGATTGCGCAGTATGGCGACTATCGAACAGGGTTCTTAAAGAGCGTGCTGTCGGCACTGCAGACAAATGAGATCAGCAGCGCGGTTTTCTTACAGCGTGTTATTACTGCATTAGGGCACTACAAGCTCCCTGCGGAGCTAGGGGGCGGGGAGCTGGGAAGTAACATCGTAGTGCTAGATGGTGGCAGCGCGGATTTTAGTAAGCTCCCCCCGGGGTCGAGGCTCGGGGTGGGAAATGATGCAGATGTTATCCGCTCTGCGATGGTTACAAAGTTTCGAGCCATGCTGATGTCTAACATGACGCATGCGGAGATCATAAGCAGTATATTTACGCCGCTGCTCCAGATGATGGAGCTTTTCCCTATTGTGCTACCTGCGAGGCGCGCGCCTACTCGCGCTATCGAACGTACTGCGGGCATCTGTTTAGCGCTGATATATCGTTTCAAACCATGTACACCGCAGCACGGGCCCTCTGTAAGTACGTACACTGCGCAGGCGCTACGCAGAGGTACACGCAGCACTTCGGGTGCTCAAACAGTACGCCCTGGGGGGAGTTCTTTCTGCGCGGCGTACTTTGGACCGACGGTGGTTTCGGGGTCCTACTTCTATAGGTTAGATAAGCGAAATGTGGCGAGCATTAATATGGCGCTTCAAGATTCCGAGCATTTTAATGCTGTGTTCTTAGAACAACCGTGGGGTAGCGGTGATGCACACAACGGTACGCTTATTAGAGCAAACGCGCCTTTAGTTTGCGATGTGGAGGACATCAATAAGTATGGGTTGCGCTGCTTATCTACTGCACACCCCTTTATTAGTACCGCTAAGTCTAGCGCGAGGCAGCGTATTGACTGGGAGCTATCCGGCAGGGCTGTACCCGAGCGCCTTTTTCATACGGTCGGCATGAATAATCAGTTCTTTAATGGGCAGATCATATTGTTTCAAGCCGATACCAACTTGAGAGCAGGCATGTGGGTGCAGATAGCGGATCAATCCTTCCTAGGGTTTGAGCTGCCGCTGACGCACGAGGATTCTATGCTGTGCTATATCACAGCGGTGAGTACTTCTATAGTAGTGGACGAGAACGGGATCGCGGCGGAGCAGCAGGAGCTGCAGTTCATTAGGGGGTCTTACGGGGTGAACATCCCTGTGCCGCATACCTTGGATGGGCCTAACTCTTCAGTAGCGAATCTTCGGGCTACTGAGGACACCGATTGGGAGGTCATATAATGTTCCTCGCCGGCAAGATCATTGATAAGCAGCTAAGTCTCTCTGGAGTGTACGAGTACACGGTCCTGGCTCCAAATGGGCAGGTGCTTTACCCTGCTTACATAACGGGCGGCGGGGGCACAGCTAAAAGTTTCCAGCACACTCCTTATGAGGAGGGGGCAGAGGTCGTACTCGCGACGGCTAACTCTGCGGGGCACGCCCCTTATTACATTTTAGCGGGGATCCCTTCGCCGGGGGATCTAGCCCGCATTAACGTGTTTGTCCCTCCTGTAGAGGGGCAGAGCGTCAGCTCTACGAACGCGGGAGACTATTGTGTGCGCCTTGGCAGTGCGCTGTTTAGTCTTACCGCGTCAAGCACCGCCGTGACAGCCGCAACCTCTATTAATCAGCAGCTTAACGGAGGAGCACTACGCATAAGCCAGCAGGGGGTCGCGGAGAATCAACTGCTAAACGCGCAGAACACAATAGATACACTAGTGCAGTATATCGAGCAGCTTAACGTTAAGATCGCGGCGCTACAGCAGGCGGTGCAGTCATCCGCCCCAGCGGTCCAAGCTGCTTATACCGCAGCTATCACAGCAGCCACTGCCGCAGGTAATCCGGTACTCGCGGACCAACTGACGCAGCAGGCGATAGACAGCGCGAGCGCCATCAGCGTTCTCACAACGACGCCTCCGCTCACTGATAGTGGGACTATAAATACCTCCCTGAGTAGTGGTATAAACCAGCATATACGAGTGCCATAGGAGGTCTAAATGGTTGCGCCCCTTCCCCCATTAACACCAACGAAGACCCGCGTTTTCAACGTTGATTATTTTTTGCGTAGGACGCCGCGTATCGCTAATGGGATTGCGCCGCCGAAGACCCTTAGCGCGCAGCAGCAGGTGTTAGAGCTGCCGCAGCAGCCCAGCGCGATAGAGGTGACAGACATCCATAGCTATCAAGTCTTTTACAATGTGCGGGGAGAGCGCATAATCAGAAGGCCCCTAGCCACACATAAACCTAAGCGAGTGTCACTAACCTTTAATATCAGCAGCTTTGAGGTGAAGTATCCTAAAAGCCCTCGGCCCGCGCAGGTGAACACACATAGCAACCTATCTGCTAAAGAGGTACTTGCTGCGTTTAGCGCTCTTGTTCAGGAGATGCGCGCAGGGATAAATAAGTACGAGCTGGTAGATCTCTCTAGGGGGGTGGTGTACTCCGATTGTGAGCTGTCAGATTACGCTGTTATGCAGAGCGCTAGTAATCAACGTTTTGGTTACACCGTGACTCTATCGTTGATAGCCTTTAGCCAAGGCGTTGACGTAGGGACAATCTCGCAGCCTATCGTCCCCCAGATCACGATTCCGCCCTCTAGCGCGCCCTCGCTATCTGCGTTTGAGCGTTATTTGGCGGCTTGCGCAGTCGCGCAGCAGAAGTTACGGGGGTTGGCTAAAACGATACGCTATGCAGGGTATTTGGTGCAGGATACGATTGGGGATGCGGTAGGCGCACCATTAGGGATTATAGATGCTGCGGTGGCTACTCCTTTGGCGCTCGCCTCCGCAGTAGATAGCATCTCCCAAGGCATTAATGACACGCGGAACGCGATTGCAGTAACTAGCGCGGGGGCGGCTACTGCAGTACAAGCGCTGACACGTGCGACGCATAATATGAAGACATTAATCCAGTCGTTTAATCCGTCGGCGGATAACAGTATCTACTCGCAGTACGCGGACGCAGCGTTAGGGAGCTGGAAGACGTTAGATTCCGCCATCCCAGAGATGCGGCAATCCGCAGTAACTGCAGATCAAGCAGGCACGCAGCTGGCAGTCGCGGAGGCCAGTCTGATTGCGGCAGACGCGGAGCTAGCAGCGGAGCTAGCCTATGGTTATTTACGTATAAAAGCGCCGGAGAAAGCTGAGATAGTGCAGCTGGGGGTATTCCTCGCAGATCCTAGAAACACTCGGCTGCTCGCGAGCTTCTCCGGGAACGTGATAAGCAGCACTACTCAAAATAATGTCGCTAGCGTGCCGTATACACTACGACTTGGAGAATCGCTGGTCACAATCGCATCCTCCTTAACGGGGGACGCCACTCGCTGGGTTGAGCTAGCGCAGCTAAACAACTGGACCTCACCGTACACCGACCAAGAGGACCGCGTTGTGCCCGCCGGCGCAAGAATCAATATCCCGCTAACCATGCTCCCAGATGTTAACGCAACCACAAACTATAACCTGCTCTTTAACGCAGGCGATCCGCTACTCGCGGACTTGCGACTAAAAGAAGATGACATCACGCTTAAGGACGATGAGATGCTGCTTCAAGGTATTGGTAACCTTCAGCAGGCCATTATCAATCGGTTAAGGACCCCTTTAAGCGCGTGCCTTGGACTACCTTCTTACGGACTCGTGAACGTGCTAGGTACAACGCAAGAAAGTACCGTGTTCTTAGTTAACGAAGTGGTTACCCAGCTCCTTGCAGACCCTAGGGTATACGCGGTCAACAATGTGCAGGTGCTATTGAACGGCGACAGCTTGGATGTTAGTCTGCAACTACAGACTGCAGATCAGCAATCAATAGACTTACTTATCCCATTAAACTAAGGGACTCGCGTATGTATGTGCCCAGAACTGTTGCCGAGGTGGAGAGCGATTTAAGGGCGCTCGTCGCTGCTCGTACTCCCATTACCGATTTTACGGAGGGTGGGATCGCGGCGGCGTTGATTCGTGCAATCTCTTTTCAGGTGGCTGCGACGGAGCGTTCTATTTACAGGGTGCGTGAGGGCTTCTTCTTGGGACTCGCTACAGGGGACGACCTAGATGAGCGAGTGGCAGAGCTTCCACCCGTGGGTATTACGCGCATTATTCAAAGCCCTGCGTCTGGCGCGGTACTTAGACTGACGCGCGCCAATACCGTAGGGACCCTTGAGGTCCCCGCAGGGTCTATATTCGCTACGCAGGCAGGGACTCAATACCGCACGCTCTACGCTTCGCAGTTTTCAAACGGGGCGACTACCCTTTCAGACGTTTACATTGTGGCTACAACTCCCGGATCAGCCACCAACTGCGCGGCAGATAGTATAACGCAGATTATCTCCGCGCCCGCAGACGTTTTAGAGGTCACCAATACGGCTCCGCTTACAAATGGAGCAGACCTAGAGACTGACGCGGAGCTTCAAACTCGCGCGCTAGCGTACCTGCAGTCTCTCTCGCGTAGTCAGCCGGCGGCTTTGGACTTCCTCGCGCGTAGCTTTGTAGCTAGCAGCGGCGAGCGGATGCGCTTTGTTAACGTGTTTGAGGATGTGGAGCACCCTGGGTATACAGAGGTGATTGTAGATGACGGTACGGGGATGGAGGAGGCCTCCGTCTCTGTAGTCGGACCCACAATCCAAGGGATGATCTCGACAGGGGGGTACAACCTGCTGTATCACGCTGCGCCCGCAACTGCACCTATCAGCGCGCAAAATATAGCGATTAAAAGAGGATTCCAAACGATTGTTTTATCAGCTAACGATATAGTATCTATCCCGGAGCGCGGAATCTTGTATCTCAAAGAGAGTGCGCCTGTTCAGGCAGGGGATACTTGGGAGATTAGCGGATACCGCGTATACACGGGCTATATCGCGGAACTGCAGAGCGAAATCGAGGGTGATACCTCGAACGCGGCGGTGCTTTCCGGCTTTAGAGCTGCAGGGACTCGGGTAGTCGTATGCGCCCCGACTCGACAGATCGTGCGCTTTGATATCGCGCTACAGGTCGCTGTGGGGCAGAACTACAATGATGTGGAGCGCACGCTGCGTATCGCCTTGGCGGGATATATCAGCTCTATCCCTCCGGGATCTCCCCTATATGTGAGTACTTTGTATGCTGTAGCTCGCGGAGTATTTGGAGTGCAGGATATTTCGTTCTTCAGAAGAGGAACGAGTGAGCCGCTAACTAATGCGTATCCTGATTCCCCTCGCTCCGCGTTGCGTACGGATTCCTCGTCTATTGTAGTCGTACAGACTCCCGCCAGCTAAGGAGGCGATATGAGTGGTGATAAAGTAAAGTTTCATACCCTTGAGCGCCTCGATATTGTAGATGTAAACGCGCTTCAAGATTTAGCGCATCAGGAGATTGTAGACGCGGTAGGGGCGCTGCTGAGTGGTAGGCAAGCCTCAAGCGCTCTTAATAACACTCAAGGCGGACTGCTCCAAGACTTCACCTTCACCACGAACAACGTCACTAATACGTTGACGCCCAGCGACCTATTGTTCGTGGCCCCTAGGGGTAATCCAGAGATCAGCACCGCTAACAGCTTTATGGTGGGGATGTACAACTCGGGGGAAGCAGGCAACTCGGTGGTGAGCTTTGCGAGCAGCAAGAGTGCAGCGCAGACCTATTATAACGCTAATGGGACGCTGCCTCCTGCTCCGGGATCTGCGTCCTATGTTGCAGGTACACACGGAGCAGCCTATCCTAAGATATACGCTCGTATCGCACCTTCCGAAGCGGTGCTAGATACACGTAGGTTCTGGGACGTAGCGAACGCGGTAGAGGAGTCTCGCAGCGTAAATACGCGGATTCTGCAGCGAGTATCCTTTAACACGATAGCCGACGGTTCAAACCCTCCTGCTATAGCGGCTAGCGCAGAGGGTAGCGACTGGGTTTTGATTGGGCAGATCAGCGGCTGGAGCTTGTCAGGCGGCACAGTTAACGTCCCCGCATCTCTTATTAAGCATTTTTACGCTGACTTCTTGATGCCGCTCGACGCTAGCGATCCTTACCTCAAGATTAGTAGCCATGATGAGCTAGCGGTCAATCTTATCGCAACCGTGCGCGGGGGCGGCATCCCTGCGGTGATTGACCTCCTTAAGGGGCGTATAAACCGCATGAAGAACGCGGGGTCTTTGGACTCCGACATCCCTGCGGCTTATAGCGTAGACACGGGAACGCTCGCCTACCCTCCAAGATATTCGCTTGACGGTCTAGCGGGCGCGGTCCGCACGCTGCGCGCCATGCACCGTAGCGCGAACGTATCTATTCGCCGCGCAGCCTATAGTAGTGGTAGTGCCAAGATTACTTCGCTGTCGGACGCTATGACGCACTCCTCCACAGGGGGCTTCGTCAGGACGGCTTTTGACAGCACGCCACCCACGGACATGGGTGAGTTTTTTATACCCCTAACCGTCCATCGGGACTTCACTTTGTATAAGGAGTTGGGCTTCACGCTTAACTCGGGGGACGTGGGCGCGGTTAGTGCAAACACACCACTCGCCCTGTCAGCGTATGTTGCAGGCTACTTCATTGAGATACCCGAGGAGTATGCAGGGTGGGGTGTGCGCGTCTCCGTGCAGCCTCTACACCAGGAGGCCTACGCGGGCTACACCCCCAGGCTAGCGAAGCCCGTCCTTTATGTGAAGGACTCTGATGTCGCATACAGCCTACATCGGGTGTCCCAGCTATCCTATGTGACCGCCGCAAATCAAAACATCACCGCCTACGGGTTCAGGGTAATCACGATGACTGCCACCAACCGTATGCAAGACGTTTCGGCGTATGACCAGTTTATTGAGGCGGGGGTAATCACAGCGACGACTGAGCGCGGCTGGTCTTTCGGGTTTGAACTCGCGTTAGACTTGTTCCCTGTGAGCGGCTTCACTATTGTGGATACACCTAACTAAGGAGCATCTACATGATTATCGCAACTGCTAGCGCCGCTGAACTGACTACAGCAGACTCTATTCTTGCTGCGGCGGATCTCCCGCTAAATGCCCCGTTGTACGCGAGTGCAGTAGACTCCTCAGATGAGAGCGCAACCTTCGGGTTTACATGGTTTCTACTGCGTAAGCCTACAGGGAGTACCGCCTCGCTTTCCGCTAACAATGTTAGCAACCCTATGCTCAATAATATTGACGTATGGGGCAACTACAGGCTCTTTCTCGTAGCTACGAACACCGCGACGGGCGAGTCTAGCGAGACAGATCCGCTGCTCGCCCCCTCCTCCGCTTTCACGCATGTCCGTATCACCAGCGAGGCGTTG
>Ga0181343_1001235_pt1 | contig 10291 bp, 10 predicted proteins | sample Su13VDMLBSD_FD_130110 | JGI IMG/M metagenome (GOLD analysis project Ga0181343, IMG submission 130110) | Freshwater viral communities from Lake Michigan, USA - Su13.VD.MLB.S.D | ecosystem: Environmental > Aquatic > Freshwater > Lake | place: USA: Michigan | collected 2013-07-15 | reverse complement strand
CTGCTTGATGCGTTAAATCCAATTATAGTATCGTTGTCGCCAATACCATATTGGTTGTTTTTTACATGTAAATTAAATCCTTCATTTTCACGGTTAACCATAACAGACCACCAATTACCATCAAAGAATGGTAAATATACACTAGCGGTAGATAAATTATTTGCTGTTGATGGGTAAAACGTTAATGTGGCATATTGGTATTCTGGGTTAATTGTAGAGCCACTGTATGAACCACTAGTATATGCTGAACCTGTATAAGTTAATGTAATTGCAGTACCTCCATCACCATACCATAAACTTTGCGAGTATGGGATATTTTGTTCAGGTAAACCTTCTGTTTTGAATCGGAACATCAATGATGATGGTGTATCGTCTGGTGCATTCCATTCTGTGTTTAAATGCCAAGATGAAGATATAAAGTTGCTACCGCTAGTGGAGAATGCGTAATTGAATTCGTCTTTCCAGTAATCGTAGTCATTGGTGTTTACTTTATCTTTACCGCCATACTCGTTAATACGCAATACAGTATCAGGGATACCATATGATGTAATTAATGCGCGTAATCCAGCTAATGTACCCTTAGATTTAAGTAAATATGGAATGTTGTGGTACAAACGTTTGTATAACGATTTGTTTACATCATCCAATGGCATGTTATCGTTTGATGCAGATATAAGTGTGTCTACATACTCAAATCCGGATGGAGTTGGGAATGACCCAGTTATTTCGGGGAATGGAAATAATGAACCACCAGATGTTAATCCGATGAACGCAGTGAATAAATCATTGGTGTTGAAGTTGTTTTGGTATAGTTTAACACCAAAATCGCGTATAGCGTCCGCTACTATATCCTTTGATATACCGTATTCTAAACGGTTATCTGCATTATATTTCTGCGATACCTCATTATAGTATACCCAAATGTTGTCGTAATGTTGGGCAACCATATCCACGAATAACACGTATGGTTCATTTGCTGGGTCCTCGCGTAGATATTCTGGTATAGTGTAGTATAGGTAGTCTGGGTTGTTTACATCATATAGTGATGCAGATAATGTTTGACCACCATAATATGTGTCGTTTTCGTTGTCACTACCTAACCATGTCAATGTTGCTGCATTGGTTGTTTTAGCGTTTTGGTATGGTTGAGTGTTGTTGGTTTTGGGCCAAGCCGATGAACCTGATGAATAATATAGATAATATTCGTAACCATCGAAATTGGTGATTACGTTACTAATTTGGTTTTCGTATGTAGCCTTACTGCTGCTTACCTGGGTTGAATTAGTTGTGTTGTTTAATATAGCTATAGATGATGAATATTGCTCGAGCAATTGCATCTTGTAGTAGAAATTCTCCAATCGTGTTTTAGCGGAGCTAAAGTGGATGAAATTGGAATATTCTGTGTAGTCTATGTTTACGTCGATTTCCTTTTCCTCCAACAAACTATTAATTTGGTTTTGTATGCTGGTTTGTGGGGTGTTGAGTAAATCTTGTAGTGTAGTTTCAAGTGTGGAATTACCTATTTTATCGTTAATGTCGATGTTGAAGTTAGGGCCTTTAGCTCTAACCGTGTCATCAAATACAATTGGTTCCTCTTCAAATACAACATTATATGCGCGTGGTTCCTCAATTGCTGTTACTACCCACAGTGTATCTTTTAATTGTACTACATCTGGTAGTGGTTCATATAGTTTAATTAGTACAGTTGCATTATCTGTGTCAGCATCTACTAACATGACATTGTTTGCAATTGCTAGATTATTGTTACCAAAGTTAAGGTAAAAATCAACGAAATATGTACTAGCTTCCCTATCTGCGATAAACATATTGGTTTTTTCAATAATGTCCATATTGGACAATACTGTACTGTCTAAACGTATTTCTGTGCGGTCAGCCGATATTTCAGCAACATATAGTGGTTCAATAGATGAACCAATTTTGTTGTCTAGAAAATTATAAAATGCAATGTATTCTCCTTGGGTAAAACCATTGTCTTTGACATTTGCTTCAGGGTCAAGTATAATTTGCGATACTGTGGTTCCCTCTGAATTAGGGTCGTTTTCAACAGTATATTGGGTGAAATCAGGTTGAGAATATAAAATGGAATTGTTTACATTGTATATGTAAAATTCTATTTTGCTGCTAGATGCTAACGTGTTGTCTACATTAAATGTAGGGATAAGGTTAACATCTTGTACATTGTATTCTTGTTGGTCTAATGTTGTAACGTCTATTTGGGTGATTTCAGCGGCCATTCTCTACTATTGTTTTGTTTGTAGTTCGATAACTTTCTTTTGTTCTTCAAGTAACTCAGTACGTAAACTGGCTATTTCTGCTTGTAGTGCTTCAATTTCTTCTAAGTTTTGTTGGAAATTAATATACTCACTACTTTTGGTGATTATATATTCGTGTGAATTGGTTTCACCTAATTCAGGTATATCGTAGAATAATTCGTTATACAATTGGAAAAAATAATCAACTGTGGGTGTTTCGTCTAATTGTTGTTGTATGGTTTTGACACCCAATTGTTTAAATGAAGTGTCAATCATTTTATTGTATATATCTTTATTATATACAGTTTTGTTTAGTACGATCTTATTACTCATTAGTTAACTATTTTAAAATAGTAATTGTCGTCGAATACTCTAGTGGTACCACCAATGGTTGTTTTGATTAATATTTGGTAATAACGGTCGGTTTCTAAACCACTCATATACAAATCAAAATAATTACCACGTGAATTAGAACTAATTTTAGTGTACGTCTCATCGAATATAATAACATACTCGTTGGTATCCAAGTCTTTTACCGCATAATATGAAGAAGTAGGCAAATAATGAGTTGTTGTAAATAACGAACTAGTTTGGAATACGCGAGTTGGGTATAGGGGCGATACGTTTATATAAAAACGGTTTATGTCTTCAGGTGTAAATGTACCTGGGTTTTCATCTAATGATAGTTTCAAATCAGTGGTAGATACAATAGATGATGTAGCAGATGCAGTGAGTACTGTTTTATAGTCATTCCATCTGAATTCTATATATGGTGGGTATATAGTGTTAGTATCTACACTATAGTATTTTAGTACGGGGGTGTAGTTAGGGTTGTCTATAAATTCGTGTGAACTTGATAGTTTAGTGATGAAGCCATAATTCGGTATAGCTGAGTTATACCATGCATTTACTATATTGGTTACGTTTACCTCGATATCTTTTACACTACGTTGGGTGAAATATTCTGTAGATGAAGATAAACTACCTGTTGTATACCAATTACCTCCACCTAATTCACCTGTATATGATCCAGTGTATGAAAATGAATTATATGTTCCAGACATATTCCATGTTGCCGCACCAGATACAGTTGGTGATGACCAACATGCTCCATTTGTTTCTGCGGGTGTATCACCATAATATCCTGTTCCATTGTTCCAGTTTTGAGCTACAGCTAATACGTTTACATTTATAGGTTCGACAATACCATATGCAGTTGCAATATAATTTTTTAGGTATACTTGATATGAGCTGCCACTAATGCGATTATCAATGATATCGGATATTTCAGTACTATCATATAATGATAAGTAACGAGCTACAGATGGATTACCACTCAGTTCATATTGGTTGAATATCTCACACATAGAGTCCAACCCGGTATTAATATCGGGTTGTCCTGAATATAGTGTGGTGTCTTGTATAGGGAATATCTTGGATACAGCCATGTAGTTGTTTTATTATACATATGGCTGGTATATGAGTTTCCGCGTGTCTAGAATTGAGATACGCGTCCTTTTATGTCTGTTGTAGGGTATCTTAACTCAAATATACTTGGATCTAGTGAAGGGTAAATTACCATGTTCTGTGTAGCTGATTCTATGTCATACGAATACTGTGAGTAGCCTAATGATGTTCCGGCTTTGTTTTCAATGGAAACAGATTTTACTGTTTGTACACCAGGAACTTTATCTAGTAAACCATATAATTCACGTAGCATGATTGGTTGGTTGATTTGCCATTTGTCTGTGTTAAAATGGTCAACTATACTGTTAATACATTTCAGTAGCACCTCATTGTTGTTGTAGTTTGGATATGTAATTATATCGAAATTAACACCAATATTGATGATATATGCATCACGTATCTCAATAGTATCGCCAATCATTCTATACTGGGATAGATGGGTGCGTAGGTTTTTCTTTAATGTTGATGATGCGTAGCTTAAATAACCTTGTGATGTTTGGGATAATACATATAGGCTCAATGTTTCAATTGTAGATGTTTGTTCATCTGTTAATTGTGGTTGTTGGATGAATGCTTTAGATACTGCACCATAATCTGATGGCATACTTAGTGCGCGAATTAGGTAATCATCTGCGGTTACTGAGCGGTTCTGCGATGCAACCAGCATAAGTGTGTTCTGGCGGATTTCCTCAATTGTATCGCCACCTTTTCCGCCGCTTGCTGCATCTGGGTTATTTGCTGCTAGTGAGGCAAATACATAGTTTGCAGTGGTTGGGTTTAAATTGGTTAAATTAAAGCGTGTATTGTTTGTGGATAAATTGGTAATTGTATTTGAATCCACATTAGATGATACACCTCCACCCGTTAAATATCTAACGGTTAATGTGGTGTTTGATGGGGAAATACCGTATGTTCCAGAGTATAGGAAGTTTACAGGTGAATATGCTGTGGTAAGTTTAGTTTGTTTAAATGGTAAACCAAGACCTACGTTATTTGCATTTGGAGTGATTTCTTCATCTATATCATTTGCATTACCTGCACCAAATTGAATTTGTAGGTTGGTTGGGGAGGTGAATCGTGTTGCGAAACGGTGTTGTACTTTCTTTAAACGTAACAGGTATGGCACATCTTTAGTACTGTTTGGATCATTCACGTTTGTGTTTTTTAATGAATCCAGTACCATTTCCTGGCCTAAGTGGTCTACTTCATACCATATATTTCCATCTGAGTCAACTATATCTAGTATTTTGATGATATTATTTGCTGATAAATTTACAGTGGCAAATTGTTGTGGGTCACTAAATGAAAATGTTTGTGTGTTTATGGTTGCTGATATAGCGTTGCGTGATTTCTTAAGTAAGAAATATTGTGGTATACCTGCTGCTACTTGGTATACAGATACCTCTGTGGTGTCCTGTGAACTAGAAGCAGAAAAATCAATTTTATCTTGGATTAAAAATGAGGTAGTTGCTGATGATACTGTGGTATTTTCGTTTATAGTTACGGCATAATCATAGTCGGGTACTACTACGCCACTAACAGTTTTTGCTGGTACCTGTTGATAAAAATCAAGTGTTACTTGTGCTGCGGTGGTTGTTTTTGGTTTATATCCAAACATATATGCCAACTCATAGATGTTACTGTTTTGTTGAGCGTACTGGATAAAATTTTCTTGTATTTGGTTGTCTAGATAGAAACTCAATACATCTCCAACATACGCGGATTGTTCAATGAACATCATTCCGGGTGATGTAGGTGAAAAATCGTTGTATGTGTTAGGGAAATATGTTTTAGTGTACTCGATTAATCGTTGTCTAAAATCGGAAAAATCCCTGTTTATGTATTTAATGTCTCTATTCATGATATACTATTGAAATTGAATTGACAGTGTGTCAGTTATGTTAGTGTTTATAACGGAGTATGTCAATGATATGTTTACTTGGTTGTTGTCGAAATCTCCAGATACCACTAAATCTTCCACTTTAACATTAGGGAAATATGTAGCTATTTTAGCGGATAAATCGTCTTGCAAAAAATCCAGGTTATTGTTGGTTAATTGAGAGAAAATAAATGCTCGTAAACCACCACCAAAGGACGGGTTAAGAGGACGTTCACCTGGGTTGGTAAGGAAAAAATTGACTAGATTATTTTTGATGGCATCTTTAGTTTGATAATTAGATGCAAAAACGGAAGATGCAGCAAATGGGAGGTTTACCCCCACCGCCACGCTCTCCTGTAAATCAATTGGGTCAATTTGTATTGGTTGGAATGCCATTATTTATTGTTTAATAAACGTGTAATTTGGTCCATACTTAATTCACCATTTCCTAAATTACCATTTACTGGGTCAACACCCGCTGGTGAGAATGGTATATCTCGTGTAGTGAATCCTAGAGTAGTTTCACCTAATGCGTCCATATATTTTTGTCTTACATCCATTGTGGGTTGTGTGAATGTAGGTTTTGGGGTTTCAGGTTGTGGTGTATATGATTCTCTAACGATGGTTTTTGTAGATTTTACTGCTTCCAATAATATATCTTTCAATTCGTCTTGAATAGCCTCACGCACTGCTTCTTTAATTAATTGCTTAAGTTCTGATGTTTTCATACGGTTATAAATATAGGATTAATATGCTTTTAAATTATTTTGTTGAATATAAAATGTAAGTTCATCTATTAATATCTGGTCAATAGAACTGAATGACCATTCTCCTTTCAACATGACTATACCTTGTGCATTTTTAGCAATAGCTCGTCTACGCTTTAACGATTTTGTAGTATCTTCAGTTTCAACACCCATTTCAAATCCATTTACATTAGTTACTACAGGTGATTGTTGTTGTGATTGTTGTTGGGTAAGTGCAGTTAATTCAGCTGATATGCGTTCTTGTTCAGCATCTGGGTAGCAATGTTGTGTCATCATATCCAATAGTGAGAGATATTGGAGTATCTGGGATAATGTTTGTTGGAGGGTAATTAGGGTGATTAATACTCCGGTGTTTATAGAGCGAAGTTTAGATATTTGCTGTTGTAATTTAGGTATAGCTTGCTGCACTGCCGTAATTACATTCATGGGGATACCTACACCAGCTATAGCTACAGGAACGGGTAATGCTATTAATACCTTAGTGGCTATATTTAATGCTTCAATTATACCTCCAGTTATACCCACCGCTTTGGTTGTGGTGTTGATAATGGTTAATGTTTGGTTTATTTTACGAACTAAAGTATTTTTATCTTTAATTATTTTATCTAATTTATCTTTAGGGGGACAAGATAAGGTATCTATATATTTTTGTTGATCAAATTTAGATAATTTTAATAATGAGTCTAAATTAGATATACCAAATACATATGCTATTTTAATTATATTGGGGAGTATTTTAGATTTAAGATCATTAATACTACCTGTTAAACGTTTTTGGATATAATATGATGCATCCTTTTTTGATTTAAGTATAGAATTTACTTGTTCATCACTCATTTGTAACGAGGATGATACATCTTTATTATATGAATTATTATCTAATGGTTTAAGTTTAAATATAACTTTATGTTTAATTTTACCACTTAATGTATATACGTTTTGATTGAATAAAGAATCATAACCAGATATAGTAAAATTTAATGATATTTTTTCATCTTTACTATATACCCCTGAAAGAGTAAATTCGCCTTTAGGGTTGGTAGTAGTGGATGCAGTTGAATAGTATACTTTTACATTAGGTATAGGCTTATCGGTATTTTTATCTAGTACCAGACCTGAAATTTTATATGGTATCATTTCTTCCATTACTTAACTTTAACTGTTTTAGATTTAAGTAATTCTAAATTATTGATTACATTATCAACTACTGAAGCCGCTGTATTTCCTAATATATTCCCTACAGCGTCAGGTACTGGAGTCCCTCCAGGGAATAATTGGCTGGTTTCTATCACATTTGCTAGTACTTTAACTGCTCTTGCTAATTGATCTATATATTGTACTGTGATATTTCCCAATAATGCAGGTTCAGTTGCTTTTTCATCACCTAGTAAGACCATACCTTTTAATATAACATCTGTGGATTCTAAGTTAATACTATTGTCTGCTGATATGCCCACTGATTGCTTTCCACTTATTAAGATGCTATCTTTTTTAGCATTAAGTATTACTCTATCTGAATTAAGTATAGATTGTGGACCTATATATGAATTGGTTGATTCTGGGGGGGTGATGTATGATATACCATATTTTGATGAAGCCGGGGTAAAGTCAATTTTTTGATTAGATGTCAAATATAATGATGACATATCACCTTGTATATTTTCTTTTACAGATGTTCCTGGCTCAACTGGTTGGTTTGGGTTTTGTCCATTACGTAATATAACGATAGGGTTTTTTTCAGTATTACCTAAACGTAAACTTTGCCCATGTCTCCCCTCATATATAATATCACCTGGATTTGATTCAAGGGATGATATTTTAGAATCTTCAATTGATTGTGCAGGTGGGGTATTTTGTGGGGTAGGTTGGGTTATAGGTACTCCCAATGATACTGCTTGATAATTTTTTACAGTTGATTGAGTAGTAGGTTTATTTGGGGATAATTTGGGTTCTACACCATTAGTATTTACTGAAGTAGTACCGTACGCTCCTTTTGGTTGTCCATATAGCCATTGCATCCCGTTTGAGTTAGGTGCAGATGATTTATGTAGGTCAACTAATTCACCAATAATCGGTATGTTGGTAATGTTTGGGCTTAAAGGATTGGCTGTGTAAACTTTACCTATGTTGTTGGGGTTAGTTGATTCTCCAACTATAGTTCCAACGGGTAAATTGCTTGATTTTGAATCTAATATTGTAATAATGGATTTAATTACCCTAACCTCAATTATATTGGGTTCAATTGATCTAGGAGTAGATGAAGATGGAGATACAGTTGATCTCACATTTGATTTAAATCCAAAATTAGAATATGACATATTATTTCTCGTTATATTTTTTTACCTCAGTCAATAATTGTGCCTTTTCTTCCTCAGTTAAACCAAATGATTCAGATTCAGATTTACCTGTACCTATTGCACGCTGGATAATAGTAGCCATTTTGATGAGTTGTTCATCGTTTTTAAGGCCTAAATCCATATATTCTTTGATTAAAGGCACGATAAGGGTAGCGTCACCAATATCGTTGATTAATGGTTTTAACTCGTTAATTAACGCGGATATTTGTTGGGCTTTAAGTTTTTGATTGTCGTATATTTCTTTAAGTAAATCGGAAAATTTCTTTTTTCCGAATATAATAGCATCTAGATTACTCATGGTATTTTATGTATAAATATATGATTTAGTTAGATTCAAAATCAATATACCCATTTTCAGTATAGAATATATAATTGGATTGAAATATTTTCTTTAACCCATTGGCAATTTTAGTAATTTTAGGTGATTTTACATCAGGTAGTATTTCGTGGATGTAGATGTATAGGGCTTTTTTATGGAACACAGTTAAATGGTCTCTATTGCGGAATAATTCTAAAATAGCATCGGCTATTTGAGCATCATTTCCTCGTGGAAATAAATCAAATATATTCTCAGTAGTATAAACTACAAACTCATCTATAAAATAAGATAATCCTTCTCTGTCCGGCCCTTTATCTAATGTATAAGACCCTAAACTATCTTCATTTGTTTGGTCAATAGTTGAATTATTTACCTTGCTTTTATAATTTTTATTATTATATAAAATACACCAACGTTTAACTATAGTACCAAAATATGAATATGCTTTAGCACCTCGCTCAGGGTTAAATAAATGAAGTTTGGATAATAAAAACGTTTCAATTTCATGCTGGAGATGTTCTAGGTTATCTACTTCAGTGTGGTAGAATTTGAAAGTGTGGATTATATTTTGAGTTAATTTGAAGAATGGGTAATGGATATGTTTTTCATATATTCTACTCCTCAATTCAGGATCTTCAGTATTATTATATAATACTATAGCATCCTCTGTTTCTTGGGTAAAGTAATTATTACTACCCTTTTTACCTCGTTTAGTCATTAATTATTTCTTTAAATTAAATTCATTAAGTATTTCTTGAATTTGTTTAATACTATTGAATATAGTTCCAGTTTCATCATCAGATGCAAATGCCCCGTTCTGATCTAATTCTTTTAATTTAATATCAGAAATATCAATAATGCGGGATAATTGGTCTAGGTAGTTTAAATAACCCACCATAATTGCCTCTGCTTTTTCTTGTTTACGAAGTAAGTTAAAAGTCGTGAATCCCAGAATCACGACTAAAATTGCTAATGATATTATAATGTAAATCATACTATAAGTTATCTAATAAATTTTTTAAATTGTCACTCTTAACAGAACTCAATGCTTTGTTACGTATAGCATCTTTCTTAGATGTGACTGGTTTAGATGTGGATATACTAAATGTTTCCTTAGTGTGCACGTTCTTTTTACCTGTTGTGAACTGAGGTAACCATTCATGCTCAAATTCTAGACGTACTGCCATTAAATCTGCCTGGTGTACTATATAAGGTAGAGATGTTCTTGG
>Ga0181343_1001232_pt1 | contig 10309 bp, 10 predicted proteins | sample Su13VDMLBSD_FD_130110 | JGI IMG/M metagenome (GOLD analysis project Ga0181343, IMG submission 130110) | Freshwater viral communities from Lake Michigan, USA - Su13.VD.MLB.S.D | ecosystem: Environmental > Aquatic > Freshwater > Lake | place: USA: Michigan | collected 2013-07-15 | reverse complement strand
ATCCGTTCATCAAGGGCGGCTACAGCACAACTTCAGACAAAGAGGTGGACTACCGCTCCGCGAAGTTCTCGCGTCAACTCCACGGAAAGGTGAAGCGTAAAGCCGTATGATAGACTTCCGCTCATATCTTACCGAACTGTTTGAGCGTCCGTACCCTGTGCGCGAGTACAAGCGGCTCGGAAGCGGCATTGCCACATTGGAAATCACATACCATGCCCAAGTTGATGGTGGCAAGGACTTGATGATTGACATCACGAACATCGGCAAGGGATGGGAAATCAACTTCACGCTTGACGGCTCACATGAACTCACTCACGCAGGAAAACCGTATCGCATCTTGGCAACGGTGGTTACAGCAGTGAAACTGTTCCTGAAGTGGCATACCGAAGCGTGGGGTGAGTTGCCGAAGCAGTTTGACATGATTTCCAAAACAACCGAAGGCAAGCGCGATGCGGTGTACACTGCACTCATGCAACGGTTCGGCAAAGAGTACGGCTACAAGATTGTGAATCGTTCAACCATAAATCGTCAATTCCGTCCCGAAGATCAGCGCACCGTGACCACGGCTAAACTGGCAGAGGCTGTTGCTGCTCCCGTCAAGCGCAAGGCTCTGCGCGTGTTTGACTTTGATGACACGCTTGTACACACAAACGCGCCTGTGGGACTGATGCGTGACGGCAAGCGTGTGCGCGACCTTACCTCCATGCGGTTCCGCGACTACATCTTGCAACCAGGCGAGTCATACGATTTCAGTGCAGCGAACGATGTGGTTGATCCGCGACCTATTGGTGCAGTGCTGAAGGTGCTGCGTCAGGTTCTTGCACAGGGCAAGGACACCGTGATCCTCACGGGACGCGCAGACGGAGCAGCAGTGCAGCGTTGGTTGAAGACTATCGGTATCACCATTCCCGTGTTCACGGTGGGTCACGCGGATGCCACGCACACATCCATTGCACAGCGAAAGCGTGACTGGTTGGTGACTGCGATTCAGCAAGGCTACAACGACATTGAGTTTTTTGATGACAACGCAAAGAACATTCAGTATGCGAACACACTGAAATCCGAATTCCCCCACATCAAACTCCGCACCCGATTGGTGAAATACAAGTCCAAGCAGGGAGTGCATGAGGAGCGGGACTACAAGGCTGAATACGCCAAGATGTACGGTGGCGACAATCCCACTCCCAAGCAACGCCGCGCCATGAAGAAGAAGACTGCGCGTAAGCGTGTGCTGCGGCGCATGGGTCGGGAGGGTCGCTCCAATGACGGCAAAGAAATTGACCACAAGAACGGAAATGCACTGGATTCGCGTCCGTCCAACCTGAGATTGGTGTCACGGCACACTAACAGATCAAAAGACAACAACAAGTGGCGGAAATGAAAAATAGAATGCCAACGGGAACACGCTGGCGTTACTAAATAAAGGTACAAGCCAAAACCACTCAAAGGAGAACTCTTATGGCATTCACAGCAGGCTCACCAGAACAGGCAAAAGCACTCAAACTCGCCAACCAACTCTCGGCACTCTATCAGACATTCGGCGCAGGCTTCAGCGGAGCCACTGCTGCTCTTGTCGTGGAAGACTACGCACAGAAACTCGGCTTCGGCATCACTGGTCTGACCAATGGTGCAGGATTCCCGCCTTTCGGAACCATCCTCCCGTCACTCAATCGCGGTGTTGCTGCTGCATTGCAGAATCCCCGTGGAGAGACAATGGCAAACGGAATTACGCTTGGCGCGGTTCAAGGTGCCACCGTTGGAATCTATATGCACAAGTTTGTCCGTAGCGGTGAAGACTACATCGCTACGATGTTCAGCGGACTCACTCTTTCCGCTGCCACAACAGTTGCTGGCAGCACTTTCCAGATCAACGGAGCATTCACCGCACACACGAATGATCTTGTTGATATTGGAGGAACCCTGTACCGAATCACCAGTGGTATTACAAGTGCAGCAGCGGGTGCCAAGTCTGAAGTCACTGTTGTAGGAACCATCGGACAGGTTTTCCCTGTCGCAACTGCACTGAGTCTAGAAAGCATCGGTGTGACTCGCGGTACATCGGGAGTCGCAGGCAGCACATTTGAAACTTTCCGATCTGGCACACAGATCAACGGTGGATTCACCGCCTGTGTGTTCTTCGGTGGTGCGGCTGGCTCAACAGGAACCATTTCCTGATAGCACAAAATGTCTGAAGAGTTTGATTTTGGCTTTACGGCGGTAGACGAGGAGGAGTTGGGATTAGCGGTAACGCCCCCAACTCCTCCCGCGCCGTCTGTTTCACCCGATGCAATTGCAGCCATCACCGCGCAGATTGCAGAACTACGGGCGACATTGGTTGCAATAAAGCCAGTGACTCCCACGCAGATGGCACGAATGGAAGAGAAGATTGATCGTGTGCTGAATGCAGAACTGCACGAATTGAACGCCGCAGTGCAGTCACAAGGTGAAAGCCTTTCATCGGTGCTTGATGAAGTAGAAGAGCGGACAAACGCTATGCGGGACGAGTGCAAGGAAAAATTGCAGAGTCTTGAGAGGATGATCCTGCCTCTCCTAACTAATCTTATGAAGAACCCCGAGAAGCCGTACATCAAGTGGGAAGGACGCGCGGAGAAGATTACCGCGCAGATAGACAAGATCACAGCGATTACCCGTAGTTACGGAGTCTGACATGGAAGAACTAGAACCATACAAGAGCCTACGCACCACGATCTTTGAGGTGCAAGCCGCCGCCAAGCCCACTAAGCCTGCGGAGAAGAAGCCCTCTACACAACCCGCACACAAGAGCGGTGAGGTGTGGAAGACGGCTAGTGGTTCTTTTGGCGCAAAGAACAAGGACGGAGTGGTAGACTATTTTGATTCAGAAGACAATGCCAAGGCGTGGGTCGGTGGGCAGTTCAAGCCTGCTGGTCGTGTTGAGAAGCCAGGCGACACATCTGTTCCCGTTGAATTGGATCGTGATGGTTACGAAGTTAAGCAAACCGCAGGAGGAAAGCCAGCGAATGCAAAACCCGCAGCAGCCGCAGCAACCCGACCCGCTCCTCAGCCCGCAGGAGGAGCCGCCCCCAAAGCGCAAGCGACAGCCGCTGATACGCAGCGTCAAGCACAACCGCAAGGTAGCCAAGCGGGTGCGGCGGAACCCGAAGAACACCCCGAAGTAGGCAAAGCGAATCCGAAGACCGAGTTTGACTCCCACATCAAACTTGATCCAAAGGCTACGGAGAAAGCCAAGGCGAAACCAGATATCCGCAAGGCGAATGTTGTCGCAAAGGCTGTGAAGGCTGGCGACTTGGACGGACCGCAGACTGATGCAGAGTCCGTGTTTGGTGATGCCGCTGCCGAGCAGCGGTTCGTGGAGGAGATGAATCACGCCGCTCTCTCTGCTATGCGCGGAGAAGCGGCATACGACTTTGAGTTGTGTTCGGAAGTGTTTGCCCACCTTGGTCTGTGCTTTGATCCGAAGACAAAGGAAAAGGTCAGCAAAGGCATTCCACGCGATCAGATGCCGCAGTTCTCGTCACAGGTTGATCCGTCACGCACGGACTCGCCTGCGTTCACCGCACTCATGCGCGGCAAGGGCTACACCTCTCCCGATCAGGTCACACCCGAAGACCTGAAGTCCGAGGTGAACATGGAGCGCGAGTTCCGCAAGGCACTTGAAGACGCAGGATACGAGATCGCGGACGAAGAGGTGAGTGTAACCTCGCTGAAGCCTATTCAGGGACAACTGAAGGGCGAGAAGATCGCGGGAATGTACGGTACGCTTGCTGCTGCACAGAGTGATCCACAGAACTACGGCAAGGCAGCGGCTCGTCTGCTTGAACCCATCTATGTAAGCGATGGCTATGTGATTGACGGTCACCACCGTTGGGCAGCACAGGTAGCGATGGACATCGCCAACGGTGCGGGTGCTAACGCCACGATGAAGACTCGTACCATCACGAAGGGCGGCAAGTCCGTGCCTGTTGAAGAGATCATCAAGTTCTCCAACAAGTTCCAGAAGGACATCGGGCTGCTGAGTCAGACACGCGGCGGCGAAACAATTCCAGAGAAGAAACCAACACAGAAGGAATGGACTATGAGCAAGTTTGGAAGCGGTCGTTTCGGTCGTATCGTGCAGTCACTTCACGAATCAGCGCAGACTCGTCTTGACGAAGGTGCAGTCAAGGCAGCAATGGAAGACTGGTACGAGTCACTGCCCAAAGATGCAGTACAAGAAATCTACAGATACCGAAAGTACGCTGCTTTTGGACGCGCGCTTGAAGGCGAGATACCTCCTGCATACCGTTCTGTTCTAGGCGGCAACAGTGTAGAACTTATTACTAGCATTCTTAGAAACCACCGTGTAAAGCCTGGCATCTTTGGTTCTCTGAAGAAGGCAGCGCAGCACATCAAGAACGGCGGCTACGAAGATTTCATGGTTCCCTTCTTTGATCTTGCAGAGGCTCGCAAGCCGTTCAAGAAGCCACGCATTCAGGGTGACGAACCAGAGGACTTCGGAAGATTCTCGTCTGCCATGAAGCCTCTCATGCAGCGTAAGACGGACAAGTACGGAAATCTCATTCCGAGCATTGCATCACAGGTCACCCGCGATGCTTCTGTAAAGAACACTGTTGCAAAGAATCAAGCCACCGCGCAAGACCTGATTGACACCGTGGACGAAAAGCCTGTTGGAACGACTTTTGAAATCTACGGCAAGAAGGGCGGCAAGGAAGCCACCATCAAGGTGAAGAAGATTATGAAGATGGGAGATGTGGTGTTCATGGTGGGAACCACCGAGGTGGAACTGTACGCCGCAGGCAGCGGTCTTCAGGTGCTGAACAAAAAGACTCGCCGCACACTGCTTGACGCTGGCAACGACATGATCTGGGAGAGCGCGGATTTCTGTGATGTGGGACGCATCACCATCAACGAGGTTCGCAAACTCACGAAGGACGAACTGGCAAAGTTTGATGCAGAGCAGCGCAAGAAGGTCATGGCTGCAAAGGATGCTGCAATCAACAAGCGTGCTGCTCAAGGCAAGGCTGCTTGGTCTAAAATGAAGTGAGGTGACTCTTGGCAGATGCTAAACTAGATCCGCGAGCATTCAACATGGCAGGAGATGCTTTGACATTTCCTGAGTACAAGAAACTTCTACTCGCAGGTTTGGGAAAACTGCCAAAGGATCTTGGTCTTTATCTTGATCTTGTTGTTGGCTATCTGAACGGAGAAAAGGTTTCGGATGATATCCTAAAGAAGTCGCTAGCAAAACCTTCTGTCAAGGATCATAAGCGCAAGATACTGACTGATTTTGGTGAAACTCTAGGACCACTTGGGGTTGTTCGTTTCAAATTGTTTGACGGAAACGAGAGAGATGTCAGAATACAGTATCCCACTCGTCAGAATGAGGGAATGTATGACTACATGATGTCCTTCAACGGTGGAGACAGTTGGAGAAAAATATCTGCAAAGGCAAAGACAGGTAAATCCAACACCGTGAAACCTGGTGACATATTGAAACTGCTTGAAGGAGCAAAGATCCCTCCACAACTGAAGACTGCATACGAGTTCGTAAAGTTGATATCCGAAAACACTACCAACGAAGGCTCTCAGATCGCAATGAAGTATTTGCAATCAAAGTCCGTGCGAGGAGTACCTGAAAAAAAGTTCACCAAGAAAGTACTTTGCGAGACTGTGTTTGAAGATATAACTAAAGATACCAGCAACCCATTCGGAAATGCGATGAACGATTTGTTCTGGCTCGCCATTGAAAACGGTGAATTGAATTTCATCAAGTTTGGTTTGAATGGTGGTACACCAGTGTATGACCGCGTGAATGATGGAATTGATGTGGTGTTTGAGGATGGAAAGAAACTGAAGAGGGTTCCAAGCAAAGAAGACATTAAACCACGAGTCTACTTCCGTGGGAAGGGTCGTGAGGCTGGAGAGAAGAGAGCAGAGAAACCAGGGTTCCAAACATGAAACCATTCAAAGACCTACGCGACCACGCATTCTGCTCTCTGCAACGACTCATTTTTGAGGAGTTTGATGCTGAACTCACCGAGCAGAAGATCGTGCTTGATATGCCGAACTTCTCCCATGAGGATGTCGTGGACTATTTGGAGCAGGAAGGTATTGAGTGGGAAGAGGAAGACGGGGTAATCTATATTCTTGATCCTGTTGAGGAAGCCGACATCACCGTTGAGGTGGAAGAGAACGAAGAAATAGACGAAGAGTTTGAAGTAGAGAGCGAGATGTTGAACGAGGTCGCTGCGAAGCGTAAGATAGTGGTACGCAAAGGCAAGAAGCGAATCATCTTCAAGTGCGCTCCAGGCTTCAAGAAAAAAGGACCGCGTGCTTGTGTGAAGCGTCCTGCCTCTCAACTGCGTAAGATGAAACTCACAGCAAAGCGCACCGCACGGAAGAGCCGTGGCAAGCGAGCGCAAGCCAAGCGCAAGCGTAAACTGTCCCTGCGAAAGAGACTCACATTCGGATTGCGACCAAGAAAGAAGAAGTAAAACATGATTGAGCATGATACAACCGACAGTGGTGGGTCGGTTCGCGTGAACTGTACAGAGGGCTTTTGTTCGCTCACCTACCAATTGTCTAATCAAATCCGTCCCCTGTCCATGCAGTGCAGCGTTGGCAACGGCTCAACGCCTGTGCTGGTGTCTGCTGTGGTGGATTCGCTGCTTGAAAAGCACGAACCCACGGTGCTGCTGATGAAGTCAAAGGACACAGCCGTTCGCTTTCGTCCAAAGATGGGCGACCTGTTCCGCTGTTGGACACAGAACGAACAGACGGTATACGCAAAAGCATTCGGCTCACGCAAACTGCTTGAGCGTGTATGCAGCCTTTCATGTGCGATGCAGAATGTTGACTTTGTGCGAGTAGAAGGCGAAGAGATACGGCTGTTCGGCTACTACGATGTGGTGAAGCGCATACGGGAAAACACCACGCCGTTTGAGTTTTTGTCCATCAAGGAAGAGTGCGACTACTCCATGCGAACCTGCTCGGTAGGTTGTCTGCGTACACTTGTGGAGTCTGCAACGGCACAAATGGACAGCCTGCCACGGCAGGATCGTGAAGCATTTTCCCAAGTGGCAGAAGACTTGCTGCGGCAGCAGCAATGCGAGTCGTTTCGGTTTGATACCAAATATTCGTACATACAGGAGGCTGTGGTAGGAATCGTCCTGCCAGCACTGGTGAAATATGGAGCCTCACATCCATTCACGGCGGCTGTGTTCACAGAGTTTTCAAAACAGGCTTCTGTTTATACCGAAGCATCAGAACAGTTCCTGACTGATTGCTCTGAAATACTAAATGGGAAATTGGAACAGTCCGATGAGGACACTACATACTAAAGGAGAACACTATGACAGACATGAGACAATACCTTGCTTGGATCAAGCAGAACCAACAGAACAATCCCGAGTGGCAAGCAGCCAATCGTTGGCAGAATCGCAATCAGACTCCTATTAAAAATGAAAAGCCTAAAGATACGAATGGACTCCCCGAAGGCACAGAGATAGTGGAAGAAAAGCCAGAAGAGTGAAATGAAAACATTTGATCATGCGTTCGTTGAACTGAACGACCAAATTGAAAGCGTTGAAACCCCGAGCGGCAGGAGATACAAGACTCCTGACGGCATTTTTCCGTCTGTGACCACGGTTACAGGATGGAAGAAGCGTGCATTCTTTGCAAAGTGGCGGCGTGACAATCCTGAAGAATCTAAGCGAGTACTATCCCGTGGCACGAAACTACACGCGATTATTGAAACCTATCTCCGAAACAGTCTCGCGTCAGATTCGCTTGTTGAGGCAAAGGCTGGTTCGTCCGCGACCATTGGAACAACCGAGGCGGATCTGTTCGTGTCCATGCAGGAAGACATTGACCGCATCGGCAAAATATTCGCCATTGAAGTCCCACTCTGGTCTAAAAAAGTGGGACTCGCTGGTAGGACGGACTGCATCGGTGAGTTTGACGGAGTTCCGTCTGTTATTGACTTCAAGTCTTCCAACTACCCGAAGTCTGAGGATGCGATACAGGACTACTTCATGCAAGCCACCGCGTATTCTCTTATGTGGCAGGATCGCACGGGTCAAGAATTGCGAAATATTGCCATTCTGATCGGCGTGGAAGACGGAGGATCACAGGTTTTCACAGCCGATCCCCGCGAGTACATTGCTGATTTGGTGGACGCAATCCGTACATACCGCGAAGAACAGGCAGTCCAAGTTTCCTAAATACGGAAGCGGAGGACTGTATTGATCAGATTCACGGAACATCTCACAGAAGCCTTCAAATCAAAAAGTGGTAAGAATGTCCACTTGGAACATCTTGAAGACGAAATTCTGAACAGCGGCTACGCAGGATTCGGTCGTGCGGTGTCTGCTATCCGTGGGGTGCTTGATGTGTTTGGAGCAAACGAGCCGACCACATACGATATCACGGTAAAGTGGGACGGCGCACCCGCAATCATTTGTGGCATAGATCCAAGCAGCGGTCGTTTTTTTGTTGGCACAAAGAGCGTGTTTAATGTGACACCCAAACTAAACTTCACGAATGCAGATATTGATGCGAACCATCCCGCAGACGGACTCAACGCCAAACTGAAACTTGCTCTGAAGCATTTCTCCAAATTGGGAATTCGTGGAGTGCTGCAAGGTGATCTTCTTTTTGACAGCGATACCGTGCAGCGCGAAACCATTGACGGCAAGCGGTATCTGACATTCCGCGCAAACACAATCACCTATGCGGTTGATCCCAAGAGCGAACTCGGACAGCGCATTGCTGCCGCGAAGATCGGCATCGTGTTCCACACCGCATACGAGGGCGACTCGTTGCAGACAATGGTGGCTCGCTTCAATCCTGACATTTCGTATCTAAAGAAGACACGCGATGTGTGGTACGACAACGCCACTCTGCGCGTGGCAGACGGCAGCGGACTGTTTTCTGCGCGTGATCGTCAAGCGGTAGAGCGCAGCATAGACACGCTCACGCAGCAAGCCTCTGCACTAAAGACCACCATGAATGGTATTGCCAAGAACGAAGGCGTGAAGTTAGCCATCAAGACCTACATCAACGGACTTGTTCGTGCAAACATGGGCAGCGGTCACGCCGATGTGAATCAGTTGCTGGCAATGATGGCACAGAAAGCGCAGACTGCGCGAAAGAAGCCAAGCACAAAGACCACGCCTAGCATGGACTGGATCAAGCGGAATCGCAACCAGATCAATCAGGTTTTCGCCCTACATAATTCGTTGACCGTGCTGAAGATGAGCATCGTCAGCAAACTGTCCTCCCTGAAGGGTGGGATGGGAACATTTGTAAAGGACGGCAAGGGATATCGTGTTACCGCTCCCGAAGGCTATGTGGCAATTGACCGCATGAGCAACGCAGCCGTCAAACTAGTAGACCGCCTTGACTTCTCGCGCAGCAATTTCACTGTAGAGAAGACTTGGAAAAAAGAGTAACGAGCAGTTGGTGTCTGAAGTGCAATATCGGAGGTGATCCCCGTGGCAAAACAGGTTAGAGGTAAATCTCAGTCTGCGCGACCAGGCAAAACCATCGTGGTTGCATTCGGTCGCTTTCAGCCACCTACTTCTGGACACCAACTGCTCGTTGACACAGTGGTGGAGACTGCGAAGAAGCACGGCGCAGAACACGCCATGTTCAGCAGTCGCACCAATGACCCCAAGAAGAATCCGCTCTCTCCCAAGCAGAAGTTCGGATATCTGAAGAAGTTCTTTCCTGAAGGCAACTTCATAGACAACGCAAAGATCAAGAATCCCGTGGATATGCTGTTCTGGCTTGCGGACAAGGGATACGATCATGTGCTGTTGGTTGGTGGTCAAGACCGTGAGGGCGCATACGAGGCGTTCAAGGACATGATGAAGCCCACCGCTACAGAGCCGCTGAAATTGAAGTCCCTCAACATCGTAAGCGCAGGCAAGCGCAACGAGGACGCAAAGGGTGTACAGGGCATGAGCGCATCAAAACTCCGCGCAGCCGTGGCAGCAAACGACATGGCGACATTCAAGAGCGGGATGCCACGCCGCGCAAACCAACGGGACACCGTTGCCCTGTTCAAGGACTTGCAGCGGGGAATGGCGGCGGCTCCTGCAAAGCGCAAGAAGACCGTGAAGGAAGGCTTTGACTTCCAAGACTTGTACTCGGCTGCGGCTGTTCGCCTGGTGGAGAGCGACAAGTACAAGCGGCGACCCGATACGCCTGGTCAGACGGGTGGGTTCTCCAAGCACAACAAAATATTCCCCACGCCGCCTTGTAAAATAGACGAGGACTTGTCGCGGTGGTTCAAGGAGAAATGGGT
>Ga0181343_1001231_pt1 | contig 10309 bp, 24 predicted proteins | sample Su13VDMLBSD_FD_130110 | JGI IMG/M metagenome (GOLD analysis project Ga0181343, IMG submission 130110) | Freshwater viral communities from Lake Michigan, USA - Su13.VD.MLB.S.D | ecosystem: Environmental > Aquatic > Freshwater > Lake | place: USA: Michigan | collected 2013-07-15 | reverse complement strand
CTCTTTGTTCCACGTGGAACATTATTCCAAGTCATTCCTAAAAAACCCCCGGGAAGCTGCGGGGGCAACTCCCGGGGAAACAATACCAACCAGCGGCCGGAGGATTCCAACCGCACCCTATCGTAGGCTTGCAAATGACCACTGGCAAGCCGGTCTCAATCTTGAGCTCAGCCACCCATCACCTCGTCGTTGTGCTCTTGTACCGTGCCGGGCCGCGCCACCGAGCAACCTTGATCCCCGTCTTGCCTGATGCCATCGCCGCCTGAGCGTCCTGTGCAAATCTTGATGCCGGTGTGGCGGGTTTGTCTCCGCGTTCAACCTGTGAGCTTTCCTGAGCTCTTGCGGAGTCTGGCTTGGGCCTCATTTCGACACCTTGATCACCCAATGATCTGGATGTCCGCACGGATGGGGGGTATCGACAGTCGGGAAGCCGTTGATCGGGTAAGTCGCAAGCTGCTGGCAGGGACACGGCACCTGCCAGAAGTTCTCAAGGTCTGCCGCGTCACAGTCCATACCGACGAACTGGGTGCCTTGCATAGTCGGACCTTTGCCGTTGCCCCACCTGATCATCAGTGTTTCACCCCTGCAAATGACGGCGACAGCAGGATGCGGCCGACTTCAGGGACCATGGCTTCGGCATCGTGGATTCGTTTGACTGTGGGCTCGACATCGCCGAGCGAGACCTCTTCGACCCAGTCAAGGACTGCCGCCAGCGGATCAGGCGAGCTGACGTTGGCTTGCACCACCTGCACTCCCCGAGCTGTCAGGCAGCGGATCTCTTTGACCGGCTGACCGTCACCACCACGACCAAGCGCGACAAGGATCTGGCCGTAGGTGCCATGCTTGAAGGCTTTGCAGAACTTGCGAGGGGTGACTTTCTGTTCTGACATTGCGGAGCCCCAGTTGAAAAAAGGTGCGGTGCCTGTCGGTTTGTGGCCTTGGGCACCGCGCATCTGGCGGGTGGTTCACTGCTCGACAACTGGGCAGTAAACGAACAGCTCCACACGCGAGATGGAAGCGGCATGATGTTGCGACACTGTTGAAGTGTCAATTTATTTTTCTGACTAGCCGTCGTGCGTAATAGCCAGCAAGCTTTGAATCCGCGCATCCATCGCCTCAATTTTCGCCTGTGTCTGCGCCTGCAACAGCTGCTTTGCTTCCTGCAGCTTGGCAATGATGGCCAAATCATTTTCGGCTTTTGAGGTCATTTCAAAGACGGCAGAGCCGCGCCCTATGACCACTTCGTCTTTGCCAATATACGGCGCATTCTCAGCGCCAGTAAGGCGGCTGTTGCCGCCAACATCCAATACCAGTATCAAGTCGCGTTTCATTGCTGCGTTATCCAAAGAAGTAAGATGCCTGCGATTATCAGCGCCACGTTCAGCCATGCCTGTTGGCTCATGGCGGCGTCTTGCTCGTCGTCGTCGTGTCGGTTATCCATTGATCACTCCCTGCGCAATCAGGTCCGATGCCGTGCGGCCGAACCAGCCTTGCAACTGGTACGCGATGCGGGTGTCGTGCAGGTACTGCCATGCTTCGATCACTTGCTCTTCGGACTCAGCTTCGATAAAGCCCTCTGCAAGGCCGACAGCGTCAAACGTGGTCAGGCCGGATTTCGTGTTGATGGTCATAGTGCTTTGCTCCCAGTTGTTTGTGTGGTGGTCGGGGTTGTTATAGCGGTTTGCCAGAGCAGCCGCAGACGAGCGTCAGCTTTGGATTGCTGCGCACCCATTCGCCAACGCCCTCAATCGTATTGTCCTGATCGCTGAATTGAGCGTAGGAGCGATTGGATCGAGGCTGATCCATTGGAGTGAATGGCAGCACCCATATGGTTTTGCTGTCGGGGGTATGGCATACGGTGGCTAGCTTACGTTTCATGCTATCTGCTCCAGTTGTCGGGCCGGCACTGCGCCAACCCATGAGAAGCATTCTACATGGTCATTTTCCGATTGCAACAACTATTTTCAACAATCTTACAACACTTCCCAGACCTGCCCGTTCAGGTGCGAGCTACCGTTCAGCTTGGTTTTTAGTGGTGCTCCAGTGTCGTCGGTGATTGCGACGATCTGCTCGTCCAGCACCAGCGCCGGGTAGATCTTGCCGGGGGTGATGTAGCTGCAAGTCTCGCAGTTCGTGCGGATTTGAATTTGGTTACTCATCTTGGTTTTCCAGTGTTTAGATATTGTCTCTGCCTGATTGCCTTTTGGTGATCGGTTGCGAAGGGTAAAAAGACCCCAGCCCGGTGAAGAGCGTCGGTCGTTTTACCCATTTGCCTTCCGGAGCCACGGCGCTATTGGGTAGCCTGCCACCAGCACAACTGGGCAAGCTTGGCATCATTCCACCTTGTGCGGTGTCCAGCCCCTGTAATGCCGTTCAGACTCAGGCGCAGCGTGGGCGATCTTCTGCTGCATTCAGTGGGGCCGGTGAGTGAGGGCTTGCGCCCGGACATATCTCTCCCGCACTGGCTCTGTACCACAACCAGTTGCGGAGTTGCATGCAAATATCCCAATAGGTAGAATATCCGTCATGCATCAGCCCAGACCTCGACAGCCTGCTGGTGCCATTCCCCCCGGAGCCCTCGACTGTAGCAAGTCGGGGGCTTCGTCTATCTGGGAGCAGCGAAACGAATTCTGCCCCTCATCCCTGAACCGCGCAAGCCCCAGCAGCTGTTTAAATTTTGAGCAGATTGATCAATTTTTGATCAACTTGATCAAATTTCGTACAGATTGATCAAAAAGCAGGCAAAACTATTTTGCGATTCAGTGAAAATAATTGTTGCATCGTGAAACAAGTTGTGTAGAATGCTCCTCATACCGGCGCTGTGCCGGCACAACTGGAGCACACACATGAACATAATCGACAGCCTGATCGTCCGCATCGAAGATTACCGCGCAACCAACAAGAACCCCTGCAAGAACTACGGCTCGCAGGCTGCGGCCGAGAAGGCCACTGCCAAAACCGCACAGCTGGCAGGTGAGTATTTTGCTCGCGACCAGTCGCAGGCACAGTCCGCTCGGTACGTTGTTTTCTATATCGAAGCGTGGGGCCGCTGGGTCGGCGCTATTGACCTGACCGAGCTGCTGAGCCGCAAAAACAGCACCGGCGGATACCTCGGCATCTGCGGCAACATATACACCTACTGATCAAATCAACCCCTACCGGCCAAGGATGGCCACAACAACTGGAGCACACCATGTTTATCAATTACTGCCCAACCTTCGGCGTCAGCATCAACACCTACCGCAGCCCACGCGGGTATGCCAACAGCGATGTGATCGGCTTGGCCGACGACATACTTGGCTACCAGCCCGGATCCTGCCCACTGAACGGCGCCAAGGATGCGCTGGAAGATGGGAGCCTGTGGCAAAACTTCGACGCGCAGCTTCTGGAACTGCTGCACGACGCCATCACCACGTACGAGAAATCCAAAACTATTTTGTGATTTATTGAAAATAGTTGTTGCACCCCGCAACAGCATCGAATAGATTACACACATGGCCAACGCGGTGTTGGCCTACAACTGGGAGCATCACAATGAGCACTATCGACACCACCCTGAACACCCTGACCCAACTTGTTGACGAGCTGGGCGTACTTAAGGCTCAGATCGCCGAGCTGCAGGATCGCGAATTCTCGCTCAAGGCCACGCTGGCTCAGTCCGGCCTGACCGAGATCGACGGCGAACTGTATCGCTGCACAGTGAGCAACGTGCAGCCGGCGCCAAAGGTTGACTGGAAGGCTGTTGCAGAACGCCTGCAGCCCAGCCATCAGTTGATCACCGCCCACACCAGCCCAGCCCGTCCTTACGACGTAGTGAAGCTGTCAGCCCGCAAAACCAGCAAGTAACAATCGCTGCCCATGGATAGGCATCACTGGAGGCAATATGAATCTCAGCATCAAAGCAGCAAAGCAGCTCGGTGAGCGACTCGCAAGGTCGCTCCATGAGGCTGGAACCGACAGCGTGAAGCGTGGCGCCATTCTAGATGCCAAAAGCGATGTGCTTGGCATTATCCCAAAGTGGGAAACGCAGACGGCTGTCGACGACGCGTTCAAGGCAACGCTGGATGTACTGGAGCCGCTTCCGAGCGGCCGGAGGTGGTAGCCATGACATGCAAAACACTCGACGAACTGCTCGCCGAAGAAGAGGCAGCACTACTGGCCAAGGCCAAGGCCGAGATTGCACGCGAAGACGCTGAGTGGGCAGCACTGCCACCAGACCAGAAGCTGGCGATCATTGCCGAGCGTGAGGCGCGCTACGCCGACATTCCTGATGATGAAGATGAAGATGACGAGGAGGATGAAGACGATGAAACTGCATGACCTGCTGCCACAATCGTGGCGCAACCGCATCGAGATCAACCGCAGGATCAAAGCCCTGCGCAGCTGGCAGCTTGGGTATCTATCTGGGATCGCTGACCTAAAGTTCCCCGGGCTCATCCTCGCCGATCAGACGCTGACCGGCTGCAAGGCTGACAAAGATTTTGCAGACGGTTACGACTGGGCGCTGACCAATCCTGTGGCGCTGTCGCTGCCGCACAGCAAGACATTGACCGCAAAACGACTGGAGCAAGAATACAGATGATCTCACGACTGATACCCATCGCCGACATCAGGCCCGGCGCCAAGATCGTACACTGGCGAGGCACAGGCGCGTTTGTCGTCCAGCAGATCCAGCCACACGACTCTAGGACGCTGGCATTCACAGTGACGACAACCGACGGCCGGCTCCTGAGCGTGTCATCGTTTGCTCACCTGAATGTTGCCGATCCTGAAAATACTTGAAAATAGTTGTTGCAACCTGATTCGATATCGATTCTACTACGCACATGCCGCAATCACGCGGCGACAACTGGGAGCAAGATCATGTACGCAGCAGCAAACAAAGTAGTAAACAACGAAGCCGCCTACGAAGCCGGCATCAAACGCAATATCATTGCCAACGCTCGCAAGACTTGGGTCGCTACTACCCCGCGCAGCGCCGAGATCCTTGCCGCTCTGGATTCCGGTTACAACATCGACAACGGCGGCTTCACCAACGATTTCCTTGGCTCCCTTGCTGGTGCTCTGGAAACCTACGGCAAGCTGTCACCAGCGCAGTCTGCTGCAGTGCTCAAGGGTATCGATGCCCGTGCCGCCAAACGCGCCGAGTGGGCAGCACAGGCTGCAAAATCCAAGCACGTTGGCACTGTTGGCGAGAAAATCACATTAACGCTTACCTGCGTGCGCATCATCTCGTTCAATAGCCAATTTGGCCCGGTCTACATTCATATCTGCAAAGATGCCGACGGCAACACCGTTATCTACAAAGGAAACGCAAAAGGTTTCCCAGACAAAGACGAGACCGCAACTATCACTGCTACCGTGAAATACCACGACGAGCGCGATGGCGTGAACCAGACCTGCATCCTTCGTCCAAAGCTGGCGAAGTAAGGCACCAATCCCCACCGGCCAAGGATGGCCACAAACCTTAACTACACAACTGGAGCAAGACAATGTCATATCGTTATTCACGCGGTTCCGCACAAAACGTCTTCCGTTCAGAGTTCGCCCTGAGCGATGACCAGATCCGTCACTACGCCCCGAGCGTGCTGGCTGAAGAGGCTCATGAGTCACGCGGCGAGCGCTACACCTTTATCCCTACCATTCAGGTAATCGAAGGCCTGCGCGCCCAAGGTTTCCAGCCCTACGAAGTTCGCCAGACCCGGGTTCGTGATCAGTCGAAGCGAGAGCACACCAAGCACCTCGTACGTCTGCGTCACAAAAGCGCTATTGCAACGAAGGAGCAGGTCGGCGAGATCATCCTGCTGAACTCCCACGACGGCACCAGCGCCTACCAGCTGCTGAGCGGGTTCTTCCGCTTCGTCTGCAGCAACGGCCTGATTGCCGGCGACGTTTGCAACGACGTTCGTGTTCGCCACTCCGGCAACGTGGTCGACAACGTCATCGAAGGCAGCTTCGAAGTGCTCGACAACCTGCAGCAGATCGAAAGCCGCATCGACCAGTACAAGGCAATTACGCTCAGCACTACAGAGCAGATACTGCTGGCGGAGGAAGCCATCACGCTGCGCTGGGACGAAGACAAGTCGCCCATCGTGCCTGCACAGCTCTTGCGCGTGAAACGCTCTGCAGACGCTGACGCGAACTTGTGGACCACCTTCAACCGCATTCAGGAAAGTTTGACGCAAGGCGGTCTCAAAGGTCGCACCGTTGGTACTGGTCGCAGCACTCGCACCCGTGCAGTCGGCGGCGTCACCGAAAACGTCAAGCTCAACAAGGCGCTCTGGTCCCTGACTGAAAAGTTTGCGCAGCTCAAGACCGCAGCATAAACAACCGCACCACCAATGGCCACGGATGGCCCACTCACTGGAGAAGTAAATGTCCGCAAAACCAAAATCCGCAATTATGGTCCGCGTTGATGCCGACCTCAGAGCGTACGTCGAAGCACTGGCAAAAAAAGAAGAACGCTCGCTTGATGCAACCCTGCGCCTGATTATTAGGCAGCACAAAGACGCGAAGCTGGGGACTAAGAAATGACCGCCAAGACAGAGCAGCAGAAACGGTTTGAGGCGGCGTGGCACACAAAGTGGCCGAACGATGAGCCGCGCATTTTCGAGCAAGACACGAGCAATTACACATGGCCTGAAGTGCAAGACACGTTTGAAGGCTTTGCGCTCGGCGAGGCGTCAGCCCTTGAGCGTGCTGCGAAGGTGTGTGATGCAATGCAGGATGCTTTGGCCGGCTGGCGATATATCAGAGCGGCGCACGGTGACTTGTATGGTGTCGGCTGGGATCGTGTAGAAGAAAAACTTCATCAAGCAATCGAACAGGCAAGGGGGACAGTATGAAATGGCTATGCTTACTCGCAGGTATAACCGCTGGCACACTGGGAGTGACCGCACCGACTGATTCAATCGCCGCGTTTTGGCTTTTCGCTGGCATGGTAAATCTTTTTGGCTACGCTTGGGCAACAGGCGAATTTGGGGAGAAAACCAAATGAGCGACGAAAACAAAACAGCTGCGCTGCTTTTGGCAGCTCTGGGAGTGTTGCTCGGATGGACGCTTGGGCGAGCTGTGGCGACAGTGGACGACAAGCCGGACTGCGAACGGTATTGGCAACAGATGGCGGTGTACCTGCAGACCGAAAATGAAGCAGATATACCAACATTCATTCCTGAGTGCTTGAGCTGAATGCCGGCACAGTAAGCGGATTGATGTGACAGCACTCATCATGCCAGCACTCTGCGCACGCCGTTGGTACATCTTTGTCGGCTGTAAATCCTGCGCACGCAGGAATGTCCATCCAGCACAACTCACAAGTACAGCTGGTTATCATACGTCGGCGCCTTGTCGTTGATTGAGCGCCAGTCTCGCGTAGGCTGGCCACCCGCTTTGATGTGTCGGATCTCTTTCATGTACGTCTTGCGAATCTGCTGCAATTGCTCGCCAGTCAGCTTCACTGCTGGGTGATGGCCGTCGAGCCAGTCAACCAGCTGCTGCCCGTAGCGGATGATCAGGCCAGCCTTGAAGCCGTGGCTGTGCTTGTCTCCTGAGATGTTCCCAGAACGCTGGCAGTTGCACCCGTAGTTCTCCTGCCCGTGGATGTTCCGCAGGTCCACAGCGAGCTCTGGGTGACCTCCGCCGGTCTTGTAGTGACCGCCGCAGAACTGGACCCCCGGCTTCCGTGGCCGACCGCAGCAAATGCACGGCAGGTGCGCGTCGAGCAGGTTGGCAAGCTGCTGGGCTGCGCGCTTCGTCAAATCGAACTGGTGCCGGTGGTTCTGTAGCTTGAAAGTCTTCTTACGCTCTGTGAGCTCCTGAGAAGCCCTGTGGGCGCGAAGCTTGTTACCCGCCTCGATAGCCCACTGGATCTGATGATCTTCCCCACACCAAGCCTGTAGCCCACGGACAATGCCATCTGCTGGCCTGAACCGGGTGCCGCAGGACTTCAGGGCGCACTTGCGCTTGGAATTAGCCACCCAAGTGCTGCCTTTGCAGTTTCGCGTACTGACCCGTCGATTCCAGCACAAGCCCGTCCTGAGCCGCCTTCATTTGAAGCCATGTCAGGAACTGGAACATCTCACCGTGCTTGTAGTCGGCCGAGCTGCGGTAGTAGATCTTGCCCTTGCGCTTCGGCTTCGCCGGGTTGACCATCCGGGTGATCATAAATGGCGCTCCGGTCTCGGTGTAATACTGCTTTTTGCACAGGGTCTTGATGAACTCGACCATCTCGCTGGTCACCTGCTTGCGATCAATCTTCGCCAGATGGGCGGCGTACAGTGTCAGCCAAACGTGAAAAATCGAATTCTGAGACAGGCTGCGATCCTCTCCCACCCGGTACGTGAACGTCAGGTATTTGAACTCTTCGAATTTGGCGCGCACCCACTTCCCAAACTCAGGGATGGACTGGACCGAGTTGACCACAAAGGTCTCGTCATCAATTTCCACAGAAACCTCCGTTAAGCGGCCGACTCAGAAACGCACCGAAAGCCGACGGCCCAGCGTCACGCATGAGCGCAGCAAACTGCTTCTGCTTTTTCACTTTGATCGGCTTGGTCCTTGCCCTGCCGACGGATCTGAACTTCACCCCGGCACGCTTGAGCCTGCAGTGCATCGTGTAGTAACTGCACCCAGCTTCTGCCGCCAATGGGATCACACGCTCGCCCTCGTTGTATCTTCGTACTGCCTCGTCGATGTCCATCTTGATCTCCCAGTTGTCAAAACAAATTCTGCTGCTGTTCGGCCACCTTGGCATTATGCACCAACCACATCCGCTGAATGTTGATGTGAGTCTTCACCTGATCGCGCCAGTGCTCTGGGCATCCCCTCAGTGCGGCTTTCTGTTTTTCCTTGTCGGTGCCAGCGGCCATAAAGTCGGCAGCGTAGCGGTGCGGAAGTTTTCTACTCACGACCACCCCCGAGATGCCATGCGTCAGCAAAGTCGCCGACCTTGTCTGGTATTTTGACTGTAACCGTAATGCCTTTTTTGACCAGATTCTGCGCCAGAGTGTACGCTGCTTTCTGCCCGGTGAAGCTGGCGTCATGGTCGCCGTAGATGATCACGCCCTGTACTGCTGGTGGTGGGCAGAACTTTTCCAGCATGCCGGCAGTGCCTGATGCCCAGCACGGGATGTTGTACATCTTCATGACTGCCAGTGCGGTTTCAATGCCTTCCGCAATTCCAACGGCGTCGTAGTCTTTGGTCAGACGAATGAACGCCCCGTCTGTGCTGCAGCGAGGAGTCAGGATCTTCTTCACAGACGGCACAGGTGCCTTGGTTCCTTCTGCCGTCAAGTACGTGATGTGCAGCGTGGCCACAGCAGTCATGTTTTCAACCAGCGCCACCATCGCAGGGAACGTCCCGACCACCTTCCCATCCGCGTCGTAATATTTCAGCCCGGGATGCTCGCGCAAGAATGGCGACGCTTTCACGCCCCGCGACGCCAGATACTGCCTGACGATGCCGCCGTGGAAATTACTGATTGGCACACTCTCCTTGATGATCCGACGAATGCGCTCATCGCCGCTCGGTTTTGCTCTCGGCTTTTTGCTTTCGAAGTTGTCGACCCTCGGAGCAATCTCAGCCATCAGCTCTTTCAATGACTTGCCGGTGTACTTTTGCAGCAGATTTAGCCCATCGCCGGGGCCGCAGCCGCGACAGAAGTACGTGCCTTTGCCTTCTTTGTCGTCCCATACCCAGCGGTCTTTGCCGCCGCACAACGGGCATGGCCCCTTCACGTTGCGCAGGAAGCTCTGGTCAATCCCGTAAGACGACAGGATGCCGTACCAGCGACCATTCGTCGCCGCTCTGAAATCTTCAAACATGGGTGCCCCTCCCTTTTGCGTAGCGGATATTCATTGCCTTGATGTAGTTGAGCGTTTCCGGTGTCGGGGCTCTCATGAATGGCGTGATTTTGTTAGGCCACACACCGTACTTGCTTCTGTAAAGGTTCGCCGCCCAGCCATCCTTCCTGCCCCGCTCACGACCATACGCAATCGCCTCGCCGTAAAAAAACGCTTTCTCTGTCGCCGATGTGTTCTTGTTGTTTTTCTTCTGTGTGCGAGTCAGCTCTTCAAGCTGGCCCTGAGCCTCTACCACGGCGTGCTGGCGCTCCGGCTTGTATCCGCAATTTGGACACTCCCAGACCTTCGCCGGCTTGACGAACTTGCACTGCGGACACTCCTTTGGCAGTGGGATCACTTTTTCCTGCGTCACGCTTTTTTGCTTCTTGCCCATATCGAGAACCGTGTGCCTGTCGTCGACATCAGTGACGAAGCCCAGCCGCAGAGTGGTGCCGGTGTGATCGATGAT
>Ga0181343_1001230_pt1 | contig 10318 bp, 19 predicted proteins | sample Su13VDMLBSD_FD_130110 | JGI IMG/M metagenome (GOLD analysis project Ga0181343, IMG submission 130110) | Freshwater viral communities from Lake Michigan, USA - Su13.VD.MLB.S.D | ecosystem: Environmental > Aquatic > Freshwater > Lake | place: USA: Michigan | collected 2013-07-15 | reverse complement strand
CCAAAACACCTAATTATAAACACACTAACTAATATACTAAATGTTTTCGACTTTATCAACTTTATTGTTATAAACTTCTAGGACATCGCCGGTTTTACCCATTTGATATATCTCGGCAGTAGATTCACCACCATTATCTTCGGGTTGTAATACTTCTTTGGTTTCCATAATTTCTTCCCAATTAAGTTCATCCAAATCACCTCGTTCATACATTTCCCTGGCAATCTTTACGGCTTCATTTAAGTCCTTGGCTTTGACTTCGAAGTCAGTTCTCATCCAGGTTGTTACTTTTTGGTCATAAAAGAATTCAAATGTTTTCATATTGTTTTAATTTAAAAAGTTAATTACTTCGGGTTTTTTAGATACCACCATCCATTCGCAATTAGATAATGAATAATCCAATCCATTTTCATTGTCCTCAATAAATTCAGCTATATCCATATTTTCAGGACAATTAACTAAATCTAAAACATCAATACTCTCACTTTCAAAGTTTAGTATTATGACATATTTTTCTTTTTTCATAAGTTAAAATTTATTGCGTACGCCATTCTTACGGAACAAATCTTCGTAAGGGTCTACTTTTGGTTTAAGTGATTCGTTAATTAGTGTGATGTCAGCTTCGGATATCTCATCCACAAACTTCTTATCCAAATCGTCGAGATGTCTGCCAGACAACTTGTCGAATCCTCCCATCTCGTATTTGGGATAAACAATCTTGGTTTCTGTGTCGATTACTGATGCGACGGAGTTTAGTTCTACTATCATATTAATCTATTTTTGTTATTGACATATGTTCTTCTAATTCATTCAAAGGAATACGACCATTGTTAGAACTATAATAACCTTGTAGTTCGTATCGTTTCTTCCATTTATCGAATGCCTCCAAAGCTTTTTTCTTTGAAGGGTAATATGGTTTACCGAACTCAATCGTAAACCCGTCGGGACTTAATACTTCAATTTTCATATTAATTGTTTTAATTTGTTTTCAAATTCTTCTCTCATACCTTCTTCATCATAAACCTTTATGGTCTCGTTATCGTCAGGATGATAAAAACTAATATCTACTTCGATAACATTCTTCTTGGTTTCTCTCACCATTGTTTGTGAATATTCGGTTTCGTGTTTAGTGTCCATGTGTAACATTCCACTATAACGATTTTGTGAATGAATCACAACTACTTGGTGAGAACCTTTTGGTTCCCAACCCTCTTTGATTAATGAGTTCATTGTGTTGTTAAGTCCTTGTGGACTACTTGATGTGATTACTTTATATTCCATATTATTCATAACTTATTTTTATTTCTTTACCAATAACATACTCGGTCAATTTGTGTATCAATGGGAATACCTTACCACCAATGATTTCCGTTACTTCTTCCCTACCATTGGATTCAACATCCGTTTCTAACTCGTCAAAGACAATATCACAAATCTCATCAACGAATTCGTTGGTTGATAGTTCCTCCATAAGACTTGTCAGTTTCTCGTTGATTTTTATTTCAACGATTTTGGATACCTTTTTTTTCATTGTTGATTTCATATCATTTATATTTAGACCACAAAGATAAGGATAATATTATTATCTTTCAAATTGATTTGTTAAAACTTTGTTAAAGAATATGTAATACGAATCGGATCTGTGGGCACCGTAGGAATATTGTTTGGCAGAAATGTCAAGTTTATTGCGCAGAAAACTTGACAAGTGTTATGGTTTTATATAAAAAGGTAACAAGTGTAATACGTTTGCCAAACAACTTTCACATGCTTACCAGGTGCTAGTATTCTGTGAAGATCTTGCCAAACAATATCTGCATCAGGCCTGTGGCACATGGTCTACAAATAAAAAACCCCCGTATTTCTACGAGGGTTCGACAGGTTGTCGCCAATTGATTTCCTCAAATCAATATTTTATACTAACTCCACTAAATCGGAAAATATCTCTTGTTCAATTTGACCGATACCACCAAACATTTTAGCCTCGGTATTATCGTTCTTACTATACGAATGTGTTGTGTACTTCGTAACTCCACTAAACAAACCCCACATATTATCACCCTTTTCGTTGAGTTCACCATTAAGGTCAATGTAGAATCTTGATAAGTTATTACGAGTTCTTGTTGATAACGCATCTTCATCCATCAAATTAATTTCAGGTTTGATGCCAAACAACTTTCGAGTCACCTTCTCCTTGATCAGATCGTCGAAACGGGTTTCACTTAATTCGGTGATGAATCTGAAAGTTTCTTTTTCTTCCTCCAACACCACGTCCAATCTTCTACATATGTCTTCCACTTTTAAAGACATAGACTTTGTGTGTCTTACCTTGTTTTGTAAACCGCTCATCACTCTAAAAAATGTGTTCTGACAACTGATGGTTGTATTAGAGTGACCGAACGCTAATGATGTCGAACCATCAAAAGAATTCACACCCGTTAAGAAACCTTCGATGCGGTCATTACCCAACTTTAAATCGTTTCCTTTTAATTGAACGTAAATACGTCCACCACCTTTGAAGTCTCCACCACGATGAATTTCCAAACCTGTTCTTCCACTTACTTGATGTAATAGATCCATCAACTCATGGTTCTGATAAGGTTGGTAACCATCCGAATGTACACCAACGATTGTGTTGTTGTCATCACGAACTATTGCTTTTTTGTTTGGGATACTAATACCACTAATGGTTTGTAATTCCTCCTGACGGACAGTCCAATTTAAATTGGTTTTGTCTAATAATGTTTTTACTTGTTCATTCATATAAAATAATTTAGAGTGTAAAGGTAGGTCTTTTATATTACCCACCAAATATTATTTAATTTATTTTTGTTAAAGTTTTGTTAAGTGTAATACGGATGTGAAGATCTGTTCCGACAGCTCTCGATGTTGTTTGGCAACTGCCAGACAATATTTCCTGGACGATCCTGATGACGAGAAATAAAAAACCCCCACATTTCTGTGAGGGTTTTTGTAATACGTTTAATTTTGATAATTGATTTTCTTTGAACACTTGTTCAAGAACTTTAACATATAATCCGTATTGATAATAAAAGTATCCATACAATTATCATCATATCCGTCAATTTGTAATAACGGACTATAACTAACTCTACATTTACCACTTTTCATTTCAACGAATACCATTATTGGAGCTGATGATTTACCACTCATACCATTCGTAGAATGATATTTCTTTTTCATTTTGATATTCTTAAACTTCGTGTTGTAGTTTTTTACAAAGTTATATAAGTCCTTAAAGAAATTATCATTTTCATTTAAGAATCGTTTAATATTATTTGATGGTTCATATGTTAATTCAAAGCTAGTATCAATGTCTTCGATACTATGACCTTTGATGATATCAACATCGTACATAATATTAAATGATGTTGTTGTCTTTGGAAATTCGTAGTAAGTTTTTTTCATATTAATTTATTTTAATCTTCATCAACCATATCATATTTCCAATCCATTTTTTTCATAACCCTTTCAATCTTCTCATATACTTCTGGATTCTCAACACGATTGAACATTTCATCAAACACAAGTATAGAACTCGGGTCACAATAAAAAGTGTCCTTTTCTTTAACAACAACAACATTGTATTCACCAACATTGTACCAATTACCAACTCTTTGTAAATTCATATCATTTATATTTAGACCACAAAGATAACACTTTTATTTTTATACAACAAATTAATTTGTTAAAAGTTTGTTAAAGAACTTTAACTGATCATACCTGTCGTCCGGTGTCAATATTGTTTGGCATTGTAATACGTATTTTGCCAAACAATATTCCGGATGGGATCCGAACCAAGAAAGTTTGGATATAAAAAAAGGGATTGTCATACGACAACCCCCTTATCACTACTAACCACCTACTATAAATTTCGTAAGTTAATTCTACCACCTTTGTTTCTACTAAAATTGTAGATTTCCTCAATCATTCTAACATATTCATCAACACTACCACAAAAGTGAATATTACTTGGTCTTAACTTCACTTTACGAACAAAGTCCTCAAATGAAAACTCCTTACATCTTGTCATAATCTTGATTAAAGCCCTAACGAATGTTGAACGATTGTAACCCTCAAAGTGTGGTTTCAATTCCATAATGTTATTCGCCCACTCAACCGCCTTATCCATATTCTTTGTAACGAACTTTCCACCCTCAAATGTTTCACGATTACTACCATTCAAAGAATTGGTACACATCATCATACATTCAGTTGGTTTTAAGTCAGGATATTGTTTCATAAAGTTATTTAACTTTACATAGTGAGGATTACCCTCAACAACAAACCCGTGAATGTGGTCGGTTATCGCCCAATTCTTTTGACGACTATTCAAATTTCTAATTGTATCAAAACCCGCTGAACTTTCTAAAATGTATTGGATTGATACACCCGTTTCCATCGCCGCGGTAACTCTATGTTGTCCGTCAATGATTTCACCTTTTCTATTAACCACAACATAACTACCTTTTTCCCAACCACGATATCTCATATTAGTTGCGATATTACTAACATGCGATTTGTTAATAACTCTATTGTCGTTTCTAAACTTAAACATAGAGTAGTCTTTCGTTTGGTAAACTTCATTTACCTTTTTTCCATTACGTATCATTTTTATTATCGTTCAGATTTTGTCCTGTCCCCGAGGTTAATTAATAATGATAGAACAAAGGTCGGATTAGTATTTGATATAAAAAAATATTATTTATCTTTTTTTGTTAAAGTTTTGTTAAGGTGTAATACGAAGATTTCCCGTCTGCATCTGTGGAAATTTGATTGGCAAGATTTAACCAGTAAGAATCCAGCTCGAGACCAGCGCTGATATTGTGTGGCAAATGCCAAACAAGTTTCCGCGCATGCGCTGTGGATACGGGTAAGTGTAATACGTATTTTTGCCAAACAATATTCTGCACCCCCTGAGGTAAACTCCGAACAAAAAAAAAGGATAGTCTTTCGACTACCCTTCTTCACCTTTCCAACCTATGTATTTCTACACAACTACTTCCTTCTCTAAATGTTGTAATACGGACTTCCCTTCATTCTCACATTCTTCCTCACCAAAATATCCTCCACAACTTTCAACAACATTTTTATGTGTGTGACCTAAATTACAAGTTTCAATTTCATAAATTGTGTATTGGTAAACTTCACCTGTAATGTAATTGTCGTAAGTCTTAACATCACTATCAATAATTTCTTCTAAATTAGTTTCATTATGTCCACTACTATCACCCGTAATATATTGTAATTGTTTTTCATCAATGAAAATCCAACCAATTTGTCCACTATCCCAATTACAACCGAACGGACTTGTTGATATAGTTATACCCGAGTGGTCGTACATATACAAAGGTTTAATCATAAGGACTTTATAGTCACTTTCGATTTGTTCTTTCAATTCAACCCAACTATCAAAGTTACTTGACTTGTAGTCTGTCTTGTCACCGAGGTCGTACCTTTTGTGAAAACATATCATTGTAGTAATGTTGTCCCAATCGGTGCGAGGGTTCATTGGGTCGTTGTCTTGTTCAATCTTTAATTCAAATTTTTTCATAACATTTGTTTTAGGGTATAAAGGTAAGTCTTTTATATAACATACACAAATATTATTGTTAATGTTTTGTTAATGATTTTTGGTGAAGATCCCAACCATAAAATTGTGTGGCAAGTGTAATACGTATTTTGCCAAACAATTTTCGGATACTCAAGGAACATCGGGTACATCGGGTACTTCAGGAACATTACTTCGGGTACATCGGGTACTTCGGGTACTTCAGGAACATGATGAGACAATTTGTCTGGCAGTAATACGTAAACAAATGCCAAACAAATAGCTGAGATCGCAGCTTGAGGGTGAAAGTGTAATACGAAAGTGTAATATATTACACATTTAGGTGTAATAATAGGTGTTCTATGGTAAAAAGTAATACGAAAGTGTAATATATTACACATTTACGTTGCCAAACAATATTATCCTGTGCTCCAGTTCTGATGAATTTTACAAAATAAAAAACCCCCGTATTTCTACGAGGGTTAAACAAACACAATATGAACTAAAAAACAAAAAACTAATAGTTATTGTACTCTTGAAAATTATGAGGGTTATAGTTTCTTCTCATTGGTGTACGTTGTCTATGACTTGTTGGTGTGTAAGACAAAGGTCTATCTTGGTTAAATGACCTTTCCATTCTATCTTCAATAGTAGGAACTTCATAATCCATATCTGGTGCCTGACCATTCTTTATCTGCCAAACAAGTTTGTGGATTTGGTTCAAGGACTCCTCGACGAATACTACTCCGTTGGTGGTTGTAACTTTGGATTGTGCCAGACCACTTTTGAGATCTATGTCTTGGTAGATTGAAACAATTTGGTCTACGTTTACTAACGTGGGTGTACCTCTGTGGGTTAATTTAATTAACATTTGTTTTGGTTTTAGAAATTACTAAATTGATTCTTGTGGGAATAACTTTTGTTAGATTACAAACATCACAACATTCATCATTCTCATTTTCAGTGGGTATTGGACTTGGGTCATTACCATAACCCTCAACTTCCTCACCACATAAACAACATTTAAACTTTTCCATTTGATTTTAATTTAATACTTCAAAAATATCTTTACCGATAATCAATCCTAAACTTCTTCCGTTATCCCATTTAACATTGACAACGTCGAAACCAACATTATAGACAACTCCCTCACGACCAACCAAAATTGGTTGTGGGTCATCTTCCATTGGTTCAATAAGTTTAACACGTTTACCCATTAACGATTGAGGGTTTACAAGAAAGTCATTTACTATCATATTATATCATTTAGACCACGAAGGTAATACAAAGTTTTGATATAACAAAATTATTTAGAATATACTTGTTAAAATATTGTTAAAGAATATCTCCCCCGTGATCACCTGAGTAAATTTGATTGGCATATGTAATACGACCTTCCCGTCTGAGATCAGAATAATTTGATTGGCAATTGCCAAACAATATATTTGCATGCACATGGTAACTTCGGGTAGACATAAAAAAACCCCACCATTTCTGATGAGGTCTTTCTATTATGAACCCAACAATTAATGTGTAGAATTGTATTCATCTAACGCCTTGAAAGCGTTAATGAAATAGTTCTTATCGTTTACATTGGTAAAAATCTTATCAAATGAACTATAATCTCTACCATTTTGAAATTTAATACCTTTCATTGTTTTAGATAAATCATCTTTAAATTTTCCATACAAGTCAAAACCAACGTCACCCTTACAATTAAAATCTCTCCAAGAAGTCATATCAAATTTTGAACCATCTTCAAATATGATATATATTTTATCATTTTCAAAACAAGAACCAATAGTTGATTTTCCTGAAAGTCCATCATATTTCCATTTACCATTTTCTTTGGTGAATGTTGGATAAATCTTAAAACCCTTTTTACCATCATTCGTTACTAATAAGTCCGATTCTGTCATCAAATATTCCTTACCCGTAAACTCATCTTTTTCATAGGTTAATTTAACGGGGTTAGTCGGTGATGTGGTTTTGTTTACTACTTGATGTACTTGACCGAAAGAAACGATTGTTACTAAGGCGAACAATGAAACCATAATTACTTTTTTCATTTTAATTTTTTTAATGATTAATAATAGACCACAAAGATAATCATTATATTTTTATACAAACAAATTAATTGTTAAAACTTTGTTAATGTGTAATACGAACTTCTCACCCTCAGAAAAGCCGGGATCCCTGCTATTTGTTTGGCAATATGTAATACGACTTGGTCGAGAGGGACGAGATCTCCACTCCAAATTTGATTGGCAAATGCCAAACAAGTTCTCAGCTCACGCTGTTGCTTTGGGTATTGTAATACGAATTTGCCAAACAACTTTGACGGGACCTACAGTCAGGAATTCTTCCCGACACACAATTCAATACCACAAAGGGTTTCATAAGATTTTAGTAGTATTTTAGTAGTTTCACACTAAAAAGGGGACAACAATTCTGCCAAACAAATTTATACCAGCGTCTTCTCCGTAACTTCATCTTCACAAAACAAAAACCCCCCGTATTTCTACGAGGGGTAAAATGAACACAGAACTCAAAAAACAAACAGAAATTACATATAAGACCACTTACGACCACGAATATTATTTACCATAGTACGATAAGACCTTTTATACAAACGATACATTCTATCCTCACCAGTGGACGTACCGATTTTATCACTGAACTTAAACGTCCAAATAAAACGTACAATAAAGAAAGGAGTAAAGATAAAGAAAACAATAATAGTTTGAAGAATAAATTTTAATAGGTATTTCATAATTAGATAGTTTGAGTTTGATTTAATTTAGATACCATACATAATACAAATAATCTAACGATACTTGTTACCATACCGATAAGACCAATAGACCAAACGATAAACATAACTTTGTCAATCCCTGACATTTTGATAAACGTAACTAACATACATAATAATTTAGATGATTAATTAATAGACCACAAAGATAACACTTTTATCTTTATACTTTCTTATCTATTAAGAATTAATTGTTAAAACTTTGTTAATGTAATACCAAATTCTTTCACCTGTCGTCTCCATCCGGATATTGATTGGCAAATGTATGACAATTCCACTTGGTTCCTGAAGTTACCGAAACTTGATTGGCAAATGTATCCGATAATATCCGTAAATATCCTATACCATATCCGTATTTGCCAACCAACATTGTTTGAGTAAACTGACACAAGGTTCGTTGTATGACAATTGCCAAACAACATTGGAGATGAAGATGACATCTATGGTCGTGTATGACAATTGCCAAACAATATGTTCACGGTCGGGGACTCTCCTCCAAATTTAATTTGTTAAAGTATTGTTAAGGTTGCCAAACAAATTTCCAGAGGACCCGGATGGAATATGGTCTTGTATGACAAATTTTGCCGAACAATATTTTGGATTACGGAGTGTAAGTTTGGTCAAAAAAAGACCACCCCTTTCGGAGTGGTCTTTCGGTTTGTGGGGGAACAAACCTTAATCAATGATTATGTACTCTTGTTTGAGTATCTTAATTCTCTTGATGTGGTCTAAACTCATTACCTTATAGTTTAAGGTATTGTCTAAACCATTTTGATACTTTGAGTAGTCGGTCTTTGTATCAATTAGGTATTGAGTGAACAATACTTTGTCAATAGAATTACCCTCAAAAATGTACTTGGTATCAAGGTAAGAACTATTGTGGTCTTGGTAACGAAAGTAGAATTTAGTCGGGTCGGACTTTAACACTACTAATGTTTTAGTCACTAACTCATACGGACTTTCTTTCTTATCCTCGTTTACAATAGGAACAATACCTTCCGTTTTGTACTTACCCTCTAATTGTTTAACATAATCAAACCCCGTTTGGATATTTGATAATCTTTGTTCAATAGAAACTAAATCATAGTAAGGGTTAGGGTTACTCTTACCACTTGTCTTAAAGTCAAGGTATTTGTTCATCTTAACTTTTTTTAATGTAGTTAAACCTACATTGTTTACAAAGGTATCTATACCTGATAGTACCTCTTTTAACTCGTGTTTGTTGATAATCATAATTGATTGTTTGTTTCCACAAAGATAATGTATATACCAATACAAAGTTAGAATATTCTAAAAATAATTAAATAAGTTATCCACATTCTATTGTGGATAAAGTGTTAGTAACCATAGGTGAACCCTTCGGGAACCAAACTTGTGTGGCAACGAGGTAACCTATTGATAGTCAAGGGGTTAGGGGTAGGTAGGACTGATAGGAGTGGTGTACCCCCTCCCCCCTCCCGTATCCCCCCTTTATATAGTGTTTTTAGGGGGGGTCTAAACAGGGGGTCAATGCCACGACTGAAATTTTTCCAGAAAAAATCCTAAAAAAGGGTCTTTACCCCTAAAAGTGAAATAAAAATTTTCCAGTATTTTTTGGAATTTCGGGTGTAATTGGTTATATTATAATCTATGTATAAAGGTTTAATCGTATTAGTATCACAGACACTATATAATATCTTCAAGGTATTGGAAATAAAGTATACCTATCAAAATAAGATTGGTGCATTACTCCTTAACTCCGTGTGGATCAATTTGGTTTCACTTGCATCAACCTACTATGCAATTGACGATTTATTGAAAGGTAACTTCTCTGTGATCATATTCTACATCATCGGTAGTGTTCTTGGGAAATATATAGGTATGAAACTCGGTAATCCTCGTAATAAGATATGGGACAGATTATTCGGTAAGAAAAGTTCATAAATTCTTAACCCAAT
>Ga0181343_1001229_pt1 | contig 10322 bp, 14 predicted proteins | sample Su13VDMLBSD_FD_130110 | JGI IMG/M metagenome (GOLD analysis project Ga0181343, IMG submission 130110) | Freshwater viral communities from Lake Michigan, USA - Su13.VD.MLB.S.D | ecosystem: Environmental > Aquatic > Freshwater > Lake | place: USA: Michigan | collected 2013-07-15 | reverse complement strand
GCGGCGTCTATACGGTCGTCGGCGCCTCGTATACCGCAACTGTCCCCACGGGCGGAACTGGCGGCGGCACCACAGGCTCACTCAGCATCAACGCCGGCACGTTATCCGGCACCAACTTCGCCTCGTCCTCAACCATTGTCGCCAGCGTGGCCATGACCAACATTGCGGCGGCTGGGCAGACCGTGGGCGGCGACCTGGCTATCAACACGGCAGCCTTCACAGGCCCCATTTACATCGCTCTCCTTTCGACCCTTGCGGGCACCACGTGCTTCCCCCGCGCCCGCATCACCCTCCGCATCACCCGAGGCCTCCAGTAATGACCGCCTACGACCCTGAAATGATGGAATACTTTCGGGCCCTACTGGGCTCGGGAATCAGCGAATTGCCGCCCGAGGACCAAGTCAAGCTCTTCGGCCGACAGCTCCAGCAGGACATCCAGATGGGTGACCTGAACCGGAACGCGGCGGCGTTGCAGGTCCCTGGCTACACAGCCGAGGAAGGCACGTCCATGGCCTCCCGAGACGACGGCCAGGTCCGCTACAACTTCAGCGACCCCAAAGAAGCGGCGGCTGTCTACGACCTCGAAGACGCGTCCCCGTTCAAGATGAGCGGCTTTGCCGGCGCTGGCCCGGACCAAGGCTACGGTGAGCAGACGCTAAACGCCTGGGGCGACGCAGTCCAAAGCAGCCAGCTTTCCGACCCCCGCAGCGACCCTTACAACATGCAACTTGAAGAGCCGGATGACGAAGAGACTCGCAAGCGTAAGGCCGCGCTACTGTCTATTGGAGGTGTGTAATGGCTTCACCGCTTCCTGGATGGAATTCCCGACTAAAGCCCCGTCCGTACACCCAGACCGGCCTGGCCGGTAACGTTAAGCCTCTTAACAGCTCCGTCAACACCAACAGCGCTAAGCCGGCTTCAACTGCGGCATTTGCCTCCATGAACCTGGGCGCGGACCAAGCGCGTGGCCTGGACCGAATCGGCCAAGCTCCGGCCGCAGCCCCTCCCGGACAAGCACCAGCCCCGGCAAGCGCCGCTCCGGCAGCAGCCCCCTACAGTCCTACGACGGACCTAACGGCCGGTCAGGACGCCAACTACACCGACTGGTTTGCCAACAACGACAAGGTTGGCGAACAAATCCAATCACTCGCTCAGCAGCAGGCGGCGCAGGGCAACCGCAAGGCGGCCTACCTGGCGTCGATGTCAGGCGGCAACGGCGGCTTCTACCAGAGCGGCCAGATTGCGGCAGGTATCGCTGGCCAAAACACCATGAACCAAGGCTTGCTGTCGAACGCTCAAGCACGCAGCGGCATTTACAGCGACAAAGCGGCAGCCCTCGGTGCTCTCGGCCTTGGCGCCCAGCAGTACGGCAACAACATGGGCCTCCAAACTGGCAGTCAAAACTGGCAGTCGGGCGAGAACCGCATCCGCGAAGGCCGCGAGGACTTGGCTTCGGAGCAGGAAGTCCAAACCGGCGCCATCAACTCACAGCGTGACCGGGCCAACAGCGCTTTCGACCAGCGCTTCGACCAGTCAGCGACTTCGGACGCTCGCAAAGACTACCGCCAACTTGAGTCCGCGATGGACCAGGCGATTGCAGCCGGTGACTTCGCCAAGGCGCAACAAATTGCTGACCAGATGACCAACTTCGACTACTTCGCTTACGAGCCTGGTAGCGGCAAGCGGAAATAACCAATGGCTTTCAATCGAGCTGGCGCGGGATACTTTCGAGACAGGATGGCCGAAGAAGAGCTTCGACGTCAAGATGGTGCGCGCAAACAGCAGGAGAAGGAGCACAGCAGGGGCTGGTGGAAGCGCGGCATCGGCCAGGGCATCCTGGGCGCGTTGCCAGGTATCGTCACTCTGAACCCGATTCAGGCGGCGGCTGGCGCGGCTGGGGGTTTCGGCGGCGAATCCATCAACCACTTCGCGTTCAAAGACAAGCAACCGGGCATTGCCGGCAATGCGGCGGCGCTGGCGAGCCTCGGCTCTGGTGCGGCGTCTAAGGGACTATTCTCGGCGGCCGGAGACAAGGCAGGGCTTGGCGGTCTGGAGAAAGCTGCCAACAGCCTGGGCACCGGTTCTGACGCCTACATGAAAGAGCTGCAACTCGGCAAAATAGGGTCCGGTCTCGGCGGGGCTCCTGAACTAGCTAATCCAGCCATGCCGGGTGGTGCCAAGTTCGACACCTCACCCCTGGCCCAGTCTGGGGGTGCAACTCAGCCCGCTTTCTCAACGGAAACGGTCGGCCCCTCCACCCTGGGCGCCAACCCCAGCGACCTTGCCTACGGCCAGTGGGAGCAACTCTCCCCTGAAGAACAACTGCGGCGCATGCAACTGATGGGTATTGCTTAATGGCCGACTATCGCAACAGCGTTGGATACCTCCAGCTTCGGGCCGCTAACCAGGCACGTCAACAGGCTATCACGGACGCTACGACCAACCAGATTGGCGAAGAGCGTGACGTCGGCGGTAAAGCGCTCGGCGTGGTGCAGAGCGAAGTCCAGCACGGCCGGAATCTGGAGCGGGATGCTTCGCTCCAAAACCTCAGACTTCAGGCAAAGCTGAACACCCCGCGCGATGAGTTGAAGGACCAGTTGACGCTAGCGCGTATCGCGGGCCTTGAAAACCTGGCCGGCCATCGCGGCAACATGGACGACATCGCCAAGCAGACTCTTGGGTTAAACAGGGAGAAATTCGGCGACAAGAAAGAGGAAGACGACTTCAAGCATCAGGTTGAAGAATTGAAGCTGCTGATTATGGGCAAGAACGCCCAGACTCGCGAGAAAGAGCTTCCCTTCAAAGGCACCATGAGTGGAATGGGTGTCACCGTCAATCCAGACACGAGCGTAACTCTTCGTGACGGACAGAGACTCGACCCCCAAAACCCCGTTGAAGGACGCCTCCCTAGCCAAGTCACCAGCCCTGCTGATGTTCCGGTTGCTAGACCTTTGCCGGCCCCTCTCGGCCTCGCCCAGCCGCAGCCTAGCGCGAGCCCTGCTCAGCCGACGTCTATCCCCTTTGGACCGCCCGTCAACTTCGGCGCGCCGCCACCACCTGCCGCTCCCACTGCCGCGCCGCCACAGCCCAACAGGTTGCCGCGCGTGAAGGACACCCAGGTCGTATCCCCTGACGCCGTCAAGGAAGCCCAAAAAGCCCTGGAAAGCGGCGTGAACACTGAACGCATGGCGAAAGACTCCATCGCCAAGCTAGAAACGGCGATGAAAGAGGACCCCAACGGGTTTGGCCTGGGCGCGGCCGATGTAGCTAATGCGAAAATTGGCTTCCTCGGCCTTAACCTGAAAATCCCTGGCGCCAACTGGGTTGAGGACGCACTAGTGGACTCGCCCAACGTCAGTGCCGCGATTGGCGCTGCTCCCGGAACCCCCGCATACGAAAAGGCCAAGAAACATAAGGAAGTCCGGGCGCGCCTAAAAGCTGCCGACGAAGAGCTGGCCCAGTTTCGCGCCCAGGCTATCTCTGGTCTCACCGTTACCGACCAACAGGACAGTCGAATCCGCGAAATCCTCGGCATGATGAACGGGGACAGCTTCCGGAATGACCCTAAGACCAGACTGAAGGTCATGAAAGACTTCCTCGCCCGTGTCCAACAACTCAACAAGCAAAAGCAATACATCAAAGAGCACTTCGCAATCCCGCTGGAAGATGTGCCAGACAGCCCCCCGGAAATCCCAGCAAACAACGACCGCATTCTTCGCGACATCCTCAACACTTCGGGACCGCCACGCGGTCCGGCAGGACTCTAAACCATGGGCACTTCTTACGTCTTTAGCCATACCTACCCCTCGGTAACGTTTACCGCGCTCACCGCGACGCCCCAGAACTTCACCGTCAACATGCTGGACATGGACACGCTGATTCTGGACATCGACTTCACTCGAGTCGCGGGCACGGCGGTCGTCATCACCCTTCGCGGGTTGACGGGCCTGAATGACAGTACGAACGTCCGCACCTTCTTGATTACCGACTACTCGGCCAAGACGCTTACGGACGCGACCTTTACCTGGACCACGTCGGTTTCAGGCCGCCGAATCGCAACCTTTTCTCTGACCGGGTTGGACACCACGGTATCGTCTCAAGGTAATGTTCAGGTCTCTGTCTCGGCTACGGCCGGTACCACCGACTCCATTACCATCACGCCGATGACTGCCCGGACTGGCTAAATGTTTACCGCAGCGACGGGTAAACCATCCGTCATCGGCGGCGGTGGCGGAGTCGGTGGAGGTATTAATCCTCCGGCCGGTCAAATCGGCGGCACAGAGCTAAGTCCAACCGTCGTTGGGATTACTGAGTCTGGCGGCACACCGCTTTCTATCGGCGCGATTGCTGACGGCCAGATGCTCCTTCGGTCCGGCTCGACCGTGGTCGGGACGACGCGCATCTACCAGGTCTACCGCTCTGTCAAGGAGTGGGGCGCGACCGGCGACGGTACGACTGACGACACAGCCGCGATTCAAGACGCCGTCGATGACCTGAAGACCGTTGGCGGCTGTCTATACTTCCCGACCGGCGTCTATAAAATCACCAACCTTGACCTGAGTCGCATCAACACCGGATTTGCGACGTCGCTCGCTATCATCGGTGACGGGCCAGAAGCGTCCGTCCTGAGCCAGACAACTCCGGCTACGGGCAACGCCCTCGACATCTCTGGCTCGAACTGGCTCCAGTTCCAAAACATCGGCATCGAACCCGGCCCGAACAGCGCCATCGGCGTCCTGGCCGCTCGCCTGACTACGGCGCAGAACTGCAACAACAACACCTTTATCAACGTCTGGATTGTCGGCTCCACGACCAAGGCCTGCTTCGTCGCTATCGGCGCCGAATCGATGGTCTTCGACCGCTGCCGCTTCGAGACGGGCGGCCAGACGACCTTCTACGTCGGGTCGTACAACAAGCTGACCGCAACGTCGGCCTCGGGCACCATCCAGACTGGGCAGTCCGCTACAGCTAACCACCTCCTCAATTGCCGGTTTGCCTCGTCCCTGACCGCGCCGCCCGTCTGGGTCAGCGAAGGCACAGGCATCGACTTCACGGGCTGCGAGACCTACGCCACGGGCGCCAACACCTTCTCGTCCCACGTCTACGCCGACGCGGATACCACCAACCAATCCGGCTGGATGGTCAAGTTCGACAAGTGCCACTTCGAAGGCAACGGCGACATCTTCGAGTTCGCTAACGGCGCGAGCCCGCCGACCAACGCGGTGTATGAAAACTGGGTCATCACCAACAACCTCTGCGCCAACAGCGGGTACAAGTGGATTACGGTCGGCGGGACCGACGTCTCCCACACCGGCCTCATCTTCGAGGGCAACGTCGGGCCGTATGCTGTCGAACTCCAAGACGTCGAACTGTCGCGCATCTATCATGTCCAGGCCGGAGCCACGCTGGTCCTGGCCGGCGCTGCGAACGGCTGCGACATCCGAATCCCAGACGGCGGCCTGACGGGCAGCGTCCTGGGGAGCACCCTTAGCACCGTCACCACGGTGGGCTCGTCGGCCAAGAACTTCGATAAGTACGGCGGCGCCTCAGGGCAGAACGGCCGCTACGTCCAGTACACGGCTGCAACAAGTGCTCCAGCAGCTGGCCAGCTTACGGCAGGCATGATTGCCTACGCCGACCCCGCGAGCTGGGACCCAGCAGGGGTAGGCGGCACAGTCCCCTACTACGCGCAATACAACGGCTCCGCGTGGAAGCGGATGGCCGAAACCACGGTCCGCAAGAACAGCGGTGCGGATGTCGGCACGGCACGGCGCCTCAACTTCATTGAAGGCGCGAACGTCACACTGACCGTGACCGATGACGCCGCGAACAACGAAATCGACATCGAAATCGCCGCGTCGGGCGCGGGCTCCGGCATCACGCAACTGACCGGCGACGTCACGGCGGGACCGGGCAGCGGCAGCCAAGCAGCAACCATCCCCAACGGCACGGTCACCTACGCCAAGATGCAAGACGTTTCGGCGACGGACCGACTTCTGGGCCGTTCAACAGCCGGGGCCGGCGACGTCGAGGAGATTGTCTGCACGGCGGCGGGTCGGGCTATCCTAGACGATGTTGACGCGGCGGCCCAGCGCACGACGCTTGGCGTCCCGGCCGGGTCCGGCAATTCGACCGGCACGAACACCGGCGACCAGACGATTACGCTGACCAACGACGTTACTGGCAGCGGAACCGGCTCCTTTGCAACCACCATCGCGAATGACGCAGTCACTAACGCCAAAGCGGCCAACGTGGCAACGGCAACTATCAAGGGCCGTGTCACTGCCGGCACCGGCGACCCTGAAGACTTGACCGGAACTCAAGCAACAACGCTACTTGACACGTTCACCAGCGCCCTTAAGGGCCTGGCACCTTCTTCTGGTGGTGGAACGACCAACTACCTGCGGGCCGATGGAACTTGGGCCGCTCCCCCTGGGACTGGTAGTGGAATCACCGAATTGACTGGTAATGTGACGGCGGGGCCCGGCTCCGGCTCACAAGTCGCTACTATTGCCAACTCGGCAGTCACGTACGCCAGAATCCAGGACGTCGCAGGACTCAGCGTAGTCGGTCGTTCTGCAAACACCTCCGGAGTCAGTGCCGCTATCACCGGGGCTGATGGCAATGTTCTCCGAGTATCCGGCACGACCTTGGGCTTTGGAGAAATTGCCACGGCCGGCATCGCCAACGATGCCGTCACCACTGCTAAGCTGGCAAACGTCGCAACCGCAACCATTAAAGGCCGCACCACCGCAGGCACCGGAGACCCGGAGGACCTCACCGGAACACAGGCCACCGCCCTGCTGGATGTCTTCACCACCTCTTTGAAGGGCTTGGCCCCCTCCTCGGGCGGTGGCACGACCAACTTCCTTCGAGCTGATGGGACGTGGGCAGCTCCCGCAGGAGGCGGCGCCCCAGGCGGCTCAACCACCCAAGTCCAGTACAACAACGCAGGCGCTTTCGCGGGCGCGGCCAACGTTGAAATTGAGAACAACAATCTCCGGCTAGAGCAGACCACGACCCCGGCAACGCCAGCGGCTGGCGGCCTCAGCGTCTACGGTAAGACCCTCGGCGGTTACTCCCGCGTTGCTTATCTGCCGCCCAACGCTGTAGAGTCGTTTCTCCAGCCCGCTCTGCATTCCCGTATGATTAGTTGGGTGCGCCCTATTGTCGGCACGGCAGCGCCGTCAACATTCGGCTTGGGCGCAACAGCAACGGGCACCCAGACGGCAGCCACGTGGGCGATTACCAACCAACATCAGTCAAGTCAGCGAAACGAATATTTGGTCACCGTAGCATCCACGTCAGCAGTCGCTGGCGTTCGTGCGGGCACTATCAACTGCTGGATAGGCAGCGCGGCCGGCTTGGGCGGGTTCCTCTTCAACGCTCGCTGGGGTCCGGCGACGGGGGTAGCCACGGCAACTGCTCGCGCTTTCTTCGGACTCCGGGCTGCGACGGGTGCTCCCACTGACGTTCAGCCCTCATCTCTCGTCAGCATGATTGGCATGGGCTGGGACGCAGCCGACACCAACATCCAGATGATGCATAACGACTCGGCGGGCACTGCGACCAAGATTGACCTCGGCGCATCATTTCCCGTACCGTCGGCAGACCGTACGGCTGTCTACGAAATCACCATCGGCTGCCTGCCGAACGCTAGCAGCGTCGACTACCTTGTTACCGACGTGACGAGCGGCGCTACCGCCAGCGGCACTATCTCGACCGACCTTCCCGCGAACACTGCTGGTCTCGGCTACCTCGGCTACTGCTCGGTTGGTGGCACTTCAAGTGTCATCGGCCTTGCTCTGATGCGTGTTTATCTGGAGACATTCACCTAATGCGAAAGTTCCTCATCTACTTCCTTTGGCGTATCGTCTGTTGGCTCTCTAGCGTGCCGAAAGATACGCCGTTGTTCTTCCTTCCGCCGCGCAAGGAAATGCCTTTTACCCTGGCCCAAATCCAGGCCCGCCGCAAACGGGGTGAAATCTAATGAGCTTATCGATTACGGGCCAAATGGCCGCCCTTGCTGGCGAGCCTGCCGGCGCTAACCTGACGGGGGCCTACACCCTCGCAGCATCCGACAACGGGCGCACATTCATCATCGACGGAAACACCGCAAACCGCACTCTCACGGTTCCAGCCGGACTACCGTTGGGATTCACCTTTTACATCTACTGCAATTCGACGGCGAACAATCTCATCGTCCAGTTCTCGGGCTCAGAGCGGCTTCGCCAGTCCGGCGCCACAACTTCGGCGGGCGGCACAGCGACCTTCAATGGCGCTACCGACACCGGCTTTGCGTCGACCATTCGGAAAGTATCTGACAGCGGATTCGCCAACACCTACTGGGGTACTTTCGGAGGCGTCGGCGTGCTGACGCTCGCGTAATGGAAGCCTGGCTCATCTATAAACTCGAACAAGAACGCAAGGCCCGCGAAAAACGCGACGCCGAGCGGCCGCAATTACCCATTCCAACTAAGGAAACGCCTCTGAAGGTATAAACATGGACTTCATTCCCCTCATCATCCTTGGCCTTGCCAGCGTCATTTTCTACATCGCCAAACACGCGACGTAGATGAAGACGAAAGCACGGAAAGCCGTCGTCCGATGGGTGTACCCCATCGCGGCGCTCCTGGCAGGCGTCTTTGAAGTCGTCCAGCAGGGCGGCGACATCTTTGACATGTCGTGGCCAGAAATGCTCAAGCGATGTCTCCGAGCCGCGCCTTTCGTCTTCTTTGGCTTCATTTCCCGTCAGATGCTGCTAACAGACCCCGCCGAGATTGACGATAAGAAGTCGGACAAGGTAGAATAGCTAATGCAAAAGGTCAAGGACTTCCTTTCGCTGATTTTTGGATGGATTGTCGCCGCCGCGCTGGTGGTGTTTTGGTTTCTTAACCGCAGGCGTAGCGTTCCTACTACTCCGCACATTGAACCAAAAGAGGTTCCGGAGACGGACGAGGAAGTTATCAAGGCCGCCGAGAAGGCGGGGATTTTGAAGTCGTCTGGCAGTGCAAGCATGCTAGGGCGGCGATGAAGTTAATGGCGGCCTTTCTAACGGCGATTTTGCTTATGTCGGCCCCGGCACGCGCAGACAACCCGCCCCCATGCGACTACGCCGACAGTGCCTGCCTCGTCCGCCACGCGCTGACCTATAAGTATCGGGCCGACGCCCTCCAGACCGAAAACGAACTGCTCCGCAAGGAGAATGACGCGCTGCGTCAAAGCCCCTCGCCGTCCGGCAAAACCTTTATCATTTGCACCGGCGTATTAGTCCTGTTTTTTGGCGGCATCTTCGCCATGGGAAAGGTTGCCCGCTAATGGCTCTCGGCTCAATCACTTTCACTCTCTCGGCGTTGACTTCGGCAAACAGCCAAGTCATCAGGCCTGATTCCGCCACCTGGACGGCGACGTTCACCAACCAGTATGAGGTTGACATCCCGACCTCGACGAGCCCGGCGACGTTGGCTTTGAACGGCGTTATCGGCGCGACCCCGGTCTGCCTCTACATTTACAACAACTCTAGTGCGGCGCTTACCTTTGCTGTAAACGCGGCCACGATTACGACCGTCACAATCCCGGCCGGTCAAGGTCAGTTGTTCCCTCAATTCGTCACGACCAACAACGGCACCCTGACCCTCGCTTCGGGGACGGGGACGGCCTACGTGTTGGCGCTGAAGTAGTGCGATGGCACTCAAAGCCATAGGCAGAGGCCACCACCTCAACGAAAGGGCAGAGCCATCATTCGCTCTTATGGCCGACGCGTTCAAGCGCGACCTCGGCATCAACCTAATCGATTTGGTCAACGTCAGCACCCGGAGCGCGAAGAGGCAGAAGGAACTCTACGATGCCTGGATTGCGGCCGGGAAGCCGGCTGCGACTCCCGTTGCGAAACCTGGCACCTCAGAGCACGACGAAGAAAACGCGAACGCGCTCGATATAAACCAGTCAAGCGACGCAAGGGTGCTCCCATGGCTTTGCAAGAATGGGCCGACGTTCGGGTTTTTCGCGACGGCTAGAGGTGAGAAGTGGCACTGGGCTTGGTACGGCGAGCGACCACCACTGACTAGGTGGGTGCGACATGTAGCAAACCTCAAGCGTTGGGGCCTGTGAAAGTAGTCTTCCCAGACAAGGCAACCCTCAGGTCACAGAAACGGCTGCAGAAACCAGCTCGCATTCTTCGAGTGACGCAAGACCCAAGCGCGGCCGTTGACGCGGAACTCGATGGGCGTGGCGAGGTCAAGCAATTTACCCGCCTCCTGGCGGTTGAGGAAAACTACGTCCTCGGGATTCCTATCAAGCTGACCCCCATCGCCCGCTATCAG
>Ga0181343_1001226_pt1 | contig 10331 bp, 6 predicted proteins | sample Su13VDMLBSD_FD_130110 | JGI IMG/M metagenome (GOLD analysis project Ga0181343, IMG submission 130110) | Freshwater viral communities from Lake Michigan, USA - Su13.VD.MLB.S.D | ecosystem: Environmental > Aquatic > Freshwater > Lake | place: USA: Michigan | collected 2013-07-15 | reverse complement strand
TTCTCAAATCCCGGCGTGTCCGGATACAGCGTCGCCATCTGCGCGAGGTTGAGGAAGTTCGAGAGTGCGATGTCGAACTGCGCGGTGGGAGAGACGCTGGCCAGCCTTCCCCTCATGCTGTCGCGCCTCTTGGCCCTGACGGTGCCGCTCGCGAGGTGCGCGAGGTGATAGAGGACGAGGAGTAAGGACTTCGCGCTGTCGTCGTTTGTCAGCACGCTCCTGCTTGATCCGTATCCCTGCTCTCGCAGCAGCAGACGAAGCGCTGGGCCGTCGGCTGGCGTGACGTCACCGGTCTCTGACACGGTCAGCATGGGAGCGAGGTGACCCGCGATGATGCGAAGGACGCTCGCGGGAACTGTGTCAGGCCTCGCGCCCGTGAAGTACCCTCTCACGACGCCAGCGATGATCCTGGGCAGCCCGATGCTGCCCTGTGTGTCCAGGTTCGTCGACTTCTTGCCTGGGTTTCCTGAGTCGTCGGGAAAGAAGAACTCAATTCGTCCGAAGCCGCCGCCCTTGGCGGCAGTCATCACGTTTCCTGCAGCCCTGACTGCCGCGTACATGTCGGGCTGGATGCCCACGCGCTCAACGATGTTGGGATATGCCTCTGCGAAGGAGCGAAGGGCGTCGTCGATGCTCTCCGGTGTGGGAAGAGACTCCATTCCGGGCTCTTTCGTCGTTGAACCAGCGGGAGCTGCTGGAACGGCTCCCATCTCCCTTGGGGGACGCTCGAAGACGACTGCCTTCCTTCCACCGCCTAGGACTCTGGGAGCTCGCGGGGTTGGGCGGGAGCGGGTCGCCTCGTCGAGGGAGGCGAGCCTGATCGTTCTGGCGCGAACCTCGGTGATCGGGTGGGTCTGCGAGGGGCACAGGTCGATCGCAGTGGGAGTGCCTCCACGCTTTGACACCCTGAACGTGATGTCGCCCATGTAGCGGAAGACAGGCCGCTTGCCCGCGAGGACCTGCTCCTGGTAGTAGTCCTCGGCCTTGCGCCTCGCGCGCACGATCGGCTTGATCTCGTCGTCCTCGAGGAGATCGAACTCAATCTTGCCACCGTATTCTCCCATCTCCTTCTGCACCTCTGCAAGGGTGCTCTCGTTGATCGCCTCCCGCAGCTGCGGGTTGTAGACGTAGGAGATCGTCTGCTCCATCTCCCTGTACACGGCGATCGCCGCCGCGATCTTGAGCTCCTCGCAGCCCTGCTTGATGAGCGAAAGGGGAGGATCCGGATCCACGGTCATGCCGTGCGGATCCTTGAATATACCCAGGCACCTGCTCAGGTTCGCCTTCTTGGCTGGGTCGCCTGAGTTGTAGATTGACTCAAAGAGGCTGTAGTACCCGTCTCCTCCCAGGATGACGGAGGCGGCTTGCTCGCGGCTCTTCGCGAACTTTCGCGCCCGCTGGATGATGCGTCGAACGTTCGGATCTGCCTTCTCGAGGAGGATCGTCATCGCCTTTGAGGTCGCCTTCTTGAGGGCCCACTTGGTCGCCCTGTATGCGATCTCGGCCGTGTTGATGACGCCTGTCTTGTCCGGGTCGTACTTGGTGCCCGCGACAGAGATATTGAATCCGCGGTAGCCAATGTCCTCGGCGAGGAGATCGGGATCGCCGTACATGGCTCTCATTAGGCTCAGCTTCATAACACCCGCCTTCCTGCTAACTATTCGCTGTCGGGTGCCAGGCCGGATCGCCTGTCCTGACGTTCACGCAGCGTCCTGACGACGAGGCTGACCCCTGAGACGCTGCTGTAGAGGTCAATGACGGCGCGGTCGAAGTCGCTGACGATCTGGTCTCGGGTCGCCTGATCGCGACGCGAAAACAGCCTGCGCAGATCGGGCCGCAGGCTGTTCATGATCTCGATCTTCACGTCCACCCAGTCGTCGTTCTCTCCCATGTACAGAGAGACGTACTTCACTGCCTCGACCACTGGCTCCGGCAGGCCCTTAGACGCGTCCCATCCTTCTCTCGATGTGCTTGCGGATTGCCTCACGAACGATCTCCTCGGCCTTGTGACGTGTCATTCTAACGTTGGCGGGAGGATCTGATGGGTCTGGCACCTGCGCAGGCGTCGCATCAGCGGTGATTATCTTGCCGATGGCGTCAAGGAAGGTGACAGCGGCTGTCCGCTCACCCTCGTCCAGCTCGTTGAAGTAATCGTCGAGCTTCTGCTGGAGCTCTGGGTGCTTCTTGAGGGACCTGCCAGCGCGCAGGGTGTTGAGCTTCCTCACGAACGTGCTGAAGTCGAACTGGTCCGCCTCCTCGACAGGAGTGTCCGCAACCGTCTTGGAGCGCAGGTCGACAGGCTTCTTGGCAGAGGGAGCAGGACCGCTCCGTGCCGCCTTGATCTGCGCGGTCCGATCAGGAACGCTCACGGGCGTGTCGGAATCCGCTGCCTCAAGCATGAGCGCGCGAACTATGCCGACAAGGGCAGGTGTCTGCCTCATCTCTGACCCCAGCTTCCGCGGGTCCTGTTCTGCCAGTGCTCGCGTCCCATAATCCTCTGCCTGTTGGGATCGATCTGCCTGCGCTGATCCTCGTTCAGGCCCGCCTGCTCGGGATCGGTCGGCTGCGACTGACGCTCCTCGCGGACGATGCGGTTCATAAACTTGTCGAACGTGAAGCTCATATTGACCTCCTGCTAACTAGGCACTGCCTCCACGCAGATCTCAGATGGGCTGCCAACTGTGAGCTTGACGCCCTCAACCACGCAAACGCAGTCGAAGGAGGACCTGCCGGCATCCAGCCACAGGCGCTCAGGCCGAGAAATCTGCGCTATGCGCGCGGTCTCAGCGCGCCCGTCGCCGTCAACAGCGATCTCAATGCGAACCCTGCCAGAGGTGAACGCGACGCTCCTGATCTCGCATTTGACGCGAACAGTCACGTCGTCGTTGGGAGGCGCCTGAGCCTCGCCCCGCTCCTGATCTGGCTCATCACTGCGCTCAAACGCGTCGCCAATGAGGGACCTGAGCTCATCGCTCATGAGCAGCATGTCGCTCACTTGTACACCGTCATGATCTCGTCGAAGCACGCGTCGACCTCCTGGGCCACCTCGCGGTCGCGCTCTGTGGGCTCTCCAAAGTCGTGGGTGGTGCTCCTGACTGTGACCTTGACGCCCTCCACCCTGATCTGGATCTCGTGGCCGGTGCTCTCCTGCGTGTCGACAAGGTCGCAAAGGAACATCTTCAGCTGCCTGGCGTCTCGCAGCTGGAAGGTGCGTGAGATGTGCACCACGCCTCCCACGTCAACCGACTCCCACATGTCCTTCTCGACCTCAATGGGAAGCTCACCTGCAGACTCTCGAATGGGCGTGAGGCCGCGAGTGATCTCATTCAAGAATCTCGGCCTTCCCTCGGACCGCTTTCTGCCGATGTAGCTCACCAGCTGCTTGCCTGTCAGCACTTTGCCTCCTACTCTTAGCGCGTGTAGCGAGACGCAAATCGCTCAACGCTCACGCGATAGCTGTCACTTGTTGACTCTACACCCGCGTCGGCTATGCGATCAATCAGGTGCTGGATGATTTCATGCGGGTCGAGCCGCCTGTCGGCTATTGCCTTCTGCACGCTTGTGAGCCTGATTTGGGGCATCTGAGTGAAGATATTTGTGGCCAGCTCTGACGACTTCTGGCTGAAGCTGTCTGTGATCCGCCTGTCCGTCGACAGAGACGCTATCATTCCCACAGCACCACGCTGCGAGCGTGCCCTCTCCCTGATCAGCCTTGTCAGAAGAGAGTGCAGGTTGCCTCCCGCAGCAGAGGCGCTCAAGTTGGAGATCTCGTCCGTTATGGCAGTCTTAACGATTTGTGCAGCCGCTTCGACCTGTGCCTGCGAGGCTGTCGGTCCGAGATTGAAAAACTGCGCAAGTGCCGCTAGAGGAACAGGCTCGCTGCTCGGAATGCGCTTGCTGCCCCTGACCAGTCTCTGCGCGCGCGCGATCACGACGGCGATGTTCGGGCTCCACCCCTGTCCCTGCATGGTGCCCTGATCGGCGATTCTCGCGTTCTCTGACTGCATCGCCTTGTAGTCGGCGTTTATGATGCTGACAATCGCACCTATGCGATCTGCTTCGCTGCTGAGGATGGACTCTGACATGCTGCCGGACGTCCTCTCACCCTCGATGCTGCCCATCAGGCTCCTTCGATGGGCTGTCGTCATCCTCTTCTCGATGTCGGGCGCAGTTGCCTCCAGAACGCGCAGACAGAGGGCGGCAAAGGGACTGGCGTTGGCGCGAGAAAGCATTGCTGCGAGGCAGGGCGCTATCGTGGATATCAGCTGCACGCTCTCTGGGCTTGACAGACGACGCGACACCACGTCAACACACTGCTTGAACAGCATGCGAAGATCGTCGTTAGCGCCCTCTATCGCGCGCGTGATGGCAATCTTGTCTTCGTCAGACAGGATCGCAACTCTGTCGCTGCGTACGACCTGGGCTGACGCGCTGCTGTAGAGCTTTGCTATTGAGTCGGCTGCCTCTTCAAATCCCGGCGTGGGCGCAGTAGGCGTCAAAAATCCCGAGCGAGGCGCGTTGCTGCTCAGGATGAGCTCAATCTGAGCCGAGAACAATGACTTCACACGCTGCTTGTCGACTGTGTCGTCTCCCGCCTCTCGCACAAAATCCTCTGCCATCTTGGCGCCTATTGTGGCGGAGATGTCCTGCACGATGTGCTCGAAGACCTCATCATAAGTCACAGACTTGATCGCTGACATGAACCCGTTGACTGCTGGGCTGATCAGCGCGCTCGGATGGATGCCCAGACCCTGGATCAGGTCGAGGCTGCGCTCCGACAGCGTCCTGTTGGGCTCTGCGATCGTTATGACGGACCCAGGCGTCAGAATGCTCTGCGTCGCCGGAACAGGGATTGGCATCTCGCTGAACTGCAGCTTGAGATCACGCGCCAGGCTGCCATCCTGCGACCTCTTGACGACGCTGTCATACGCTCGTCGGTCACGAGCAATGCCGCCCAGCAGCGCTATGATCTCCTTCAGCCTATCCAGCAGGCCCTCACCCCTGTCAGCGCTGGTGGCAACACTTTTGACTAGCGTGTCGACGTCGCTCAGGACAGGCCTCGCGTTGTCAGGCGACCGCTGCGCGAGAGACGCGAAACTCACTGCTTCATTACCCATTCCTGGAAAGGCGCCCGCGACAGCCTCGTCCATGTCTGGCGCGATCCCCTGCGACCTCTTCGCGAGAAGGCAGAGGACGCGCAGTGTGTGCACAAGGCGGCTGTTGCGACTGTCAGGCGATCTCGGATCGAAGGATGAAAAGGCCTTGTCATTGCCCAGCTTGAACGATGCGCTCTCCGCAAGATCACTCAGGGACGCATTGAGCATCTCCTTAGCGTCGTCCATCATGTCGTTTATAGCGCCCTGGACCAACTGATCCAGAAGTGGCTCCGCTGGCGAGACGCGATTTCTTGGGATGTTCCCAAAGGTCTGGCCTGCCGCGTTTATAAAGACCCGAGAGAACTCAGCGCGTGCAGCATCAGGATCAATGCCCTTCTCGTGGGTCGCAAGCTCAGACAGGACAGCAGAGCGACGCAGCGTTACGGTCCTGTTCTTGTCTATCTCAAGATCGACCTCGGGATCTCGCCCCTCTCCGATCTTGACGACCATCAGCCTGCGTGGGCTGTCTCCCATCTTGAGCTGCCTAGGGAGGGGCATGACGAGGACCTTGCCCAGCGCAATGTCCTCAGCTCGAGTCTGCTCGCCAATCCCATACTCTCGGCAGATGGAGTCGATCGTGTCAGTCGGTCTAAGGAGGTGATACCTGACCTTGTTTCTGGACAGCAGCTTGAAGACAGAGTGCGAGACCCGCTCATCGTAGACGTTCTGCGCCGTCTCCAGGTCGTCAAGGCTCTTCTCCCTCTTGACGACATTGGCCTCACGTGAGACGGCGGCACGAAGCTGCCTGCCCAGCAGGACAGTCCGCATGCCACGAGTACCTGCAAGGTCGAGGGTGACCGTGCTTGCAGTCGATGTAACGTCATCCTCGGCTGACGGATTCGTCAGGTAGGATGTGAAGTAACTGTAGCAGGCGCTGTCCGCGTCAAGGGACTCGATCTGGTGTCGCGCATCTGAGACATCGCGCCAAAGGTCCTGCCGCGCTCTAACGCCTGACTTCTGGTTGACCTGAGCGACAAGGTCAGCGATCTGTCTCTCGAGGCGCTTCTGGTCCTCCTCATCCGCGTCCCTGAGCTCATTGCGCTTTGCGGCAAGAAGCAGGCTCTCCCTGTGGGATCCGATCTCGATCTGGATGTGCGTCCGAGCAACCTTGCTGATCAACGCAAGCGCTACATCCTGAATCTTTTGCGATACCGCTACGAGTCGCTTCCTGTCAGCAAGCTGCTGTGATCCCTCGTCTAGAACATCATGCCCAGACATGGCCATGTACTCCACAAGGCCCGACAGCTTTGATGCTGTGCTTGCCGCTTTCTCAGCGCGAAGGAGCGCGTCCGTGGACGTCTTGTCAGCGCTAGCTTCTGCTGGGTCTACTCCCTCGACTGCCGCGTTGAAGTTCTCAATTGTCGCTCTGATCTCGCGCATGATGACGCTTGGCGCTGTCGGCGACTCGTTCAGCTTGTCCTGGCCGCGCGCGTTTGACCGCAGGCGAACTCTGAGATCACGCCTGTCCTGCATGGAGTTGTACAGGGTCTCACGCGTCTCGCCCGATCGGACCTTGACGGTCACCCTCTCGTAATCGAGGCCGCCCAACATCTTTGAGCTGCCCACAAGCGACACACCCGGCACACGATTGTCTCCGCGGCCAGAGAACAGCGCAGCGAGCGCCGTGTCCCCCTGGTTTGCCTGCGTCACAACCTGCTTAAACCCAGACTTGCTTGTCACGGTGCCGTGCTTTGTGGTCTCAATGTCAGCGTTGGAGACCCGCATCACGCCAGACTCGCCAGCCACGGCAGTTGCCTCGAGCGTCTCATCTCGCGCTGCTCTGATTGCGCTGGGATCGTAGTTCACGTTGCCGAAGTCCATTAGGGACTCTAGCTTCCGCGAAAATCTTCCGATGTAGCTGGAAGTGATGCCTCGCGATCTTGTCAGCCTTCCGCTCTCGTCGCGATCAATGAATTCTCTGCCGAGAGAGTGAATCTCGATCCTCTGATTGCGTGTGACCTGGTCACCCTCGAGATAGGAGAGAAGCTTGCTGCTCTCACTCCTGCGGCGAAGGGCTATCCGGATGACGCCGGGTTTCTCCGGTTCTCCCAACATCTTCGTGTCTACATCCTCTACGAGCGTGTCGATCTCCCTCTTTGCGAGCTGTCGCCCCTGACTCTGGGCTTGTCCCTGCGCTTTAGTGCTTGCTGCTTCGAGGTGATTGATCAGGCCCGTGATGATCTCATCTGTCTCCCAGTCTGCGAGAAAAGTCGTGGTGTTCAGATACACCGCGTAGTTCTTGATAATGCCCGCTGCTCGATTTCTCACGCCTGCTAGGGCGCTCTGCGCAGCTGACGGGTCTCCGGATCGCGCGATGACCTCGCGGACAAGTCCTCTCACATCCCGCTTGTAGATGTCGTAGACGTGTGAGATGAGCGCGTCGCGCGGGAGGAGCTGGTAATAGCGAGCAATTGGACTGAACGGGATGTTCTCAATGACATCGACTTCCTTGCCTGTGTCATCCTTCAAAGATCGCTTGACACGCTTGTAGATCAGAGAGCGTCCACGCTGACGCAGGGCGTCCGTCTTGAGCGATCCTATCTCCTCCTCGTCATCCTCCAGCTCCTCGTCCTCTTCGCGATCCTCCTCCTCCTGGTCGCGGTTTCCTCCCGCATCCAGGTCGAATTTGATCTCATCGCCCGCCTTCGTGAGACCCGCGCCGTCCTCTGGGACATCAAGCCGCACAAACCCTTCTGCGTCGTCGTAGTAGAAGATCTGCGGACTGAAGACTTTAGACCCGACGTCGTACTGAATGACGTGATGGGCGCCTATCTTGACGGGACGCGCACCCCTCGCCTTGCGATCAAACTCTCTCTCGAGAAATTTGACCAGATCAAATTCAACATCGCTCGGGTCGCGGCCGTCACGCGACGCAATGCGCATGATCTCGGCGTGGGCGTCGTCTGTGATCTTGAATCCCTCGGAGAGGAGCTCGGGCTGGGTGTTCTCAGGATCTGTCACAGATCAACTCCTGCTCATGCGCACGCCGAATATGACGCCACGAAGCGCGCTGTTTAAGTAGCTTTGGGCAGCCGCTTCAACGTTCTTCTCGCTGACGCCTGCCTCTCGAAGCTGTATCATCCGCTTTTTGAGGATCTCATCCCTGTAGTTCTCAAGCTGATCGACGCTGTCGAGGATCACGGGCTCATCAGCGAACTTTGATCCCGTGATGGACTCAGCGACCTTTGCGCCCCTCCTCGCCATGACCTGGATCTGCTTGTCGATTCGAGCGGTCAGCCTTGAAGTCATCTTCTGGGCCGCCGCTCTGGCGTCTATCATGTTCTGCTTTATGGTTCGCCATTCATCGCTAAGCTGGATCAGCACGTGCCCCGTGCCTGATGTGTCTGCCATGGAGGCTCTGGCTGTGACCTTGCCCGTTTTCATAAAGTTGCGGTAGCGCTCGAGCTTTTCCCTGTCCTTCTCAGGAAGCAGAGCTGCAAGCAACGACTGCATCTTTGCTTTGACAGCAGACATTCTGGTGGGTGTGTAGACGCTGAAGTCCTTCTTGGTCTCCATTGTCGTGATCTTGTCAATCTCCTCGCTCACTCTCTGCGCCAAGAAGATGTCGATGTCCTCCTGCGCCATCAGGAGCTGCGCGCTTGCAGAGTCAATCACTGCCCTCGCAAGCACACCTCGCAGGATCTCAATGCACCGATTGAAGTCGCCCAGATATGAGGTGGGAAAGTCTGCTGTCTTGTCAGTCATCTTCCCTAGAATGTTTCGCATTGTAGTGATCGAGCTTGAGACGCGTGCGAGCTCGTCTCGCTCCTCGTTCAGGCGCCTCTCGAAAAATGGCGCTGCAAAGACGCGAATGATGTCGCTCTGCAGGTTGTATGCTGTCCCTAGGAGGCTCTCCGCCTGCTGCTTGACGCTGCCGCCTGGAACGCCTATGACCCTGTTGGACAGAGCATCCAGCTCGACCTTGTTCGGCATCTCTGAGAGGAGCGTCTCCACCTCCCTAAGCGACGCCTCCTTCTTGACCGTTCCCTTCTCGGCCGCCGCATTTTGAGCGCCCTCTAGGGAGCCCGGAAAGAGCTCCTCAAACTCTCGAATCAACTGGTTCTTGTGGCCCGCGTCCTGAGTGTCGAGGCCGTACTCAGATCGCAGCATGTCCCTGTACTCCTGGCCCACGCGAACAGATCGCACAATGAATGTGTAGGGATCGGACACCATCAGCCTGGTGCTCAGTCCCTGCTTCCTAAAAAAATCAGTGGGTGTGGGCGGAAACATTGGATGCCCGGTCTCTGGCGAGTAGGCGAGCCTTATGGGAGACTTTAGGCCAATTGACTCGTAGTGCTCCCGTGCGATTCTAGCAACGACAGCCTCAGCCGCCCTGCGGGTCTCTGCGTCGCGAACGTCGCCAAGCGTGGAGTACTTGAGCTTTCCGTCCTCGTCGAACTCAGTTGCAATCACCCCATAGCGCTCTGACTGCTCAGCGATGTACTCTGTGATGTCATCGATGATGGCTTGCGCAGGTGCCTTGAGTGAGCTGCTAGGATCGCGCAGAGCCTGCGTGACGATGCTCGCGTCGACTTTCTTGCCCTTTATCTTGTCAGCAAAGTCTGACGTGATGTAGCCGCCCTCCTCGCCTGCCTTGATCATCATCCTGACCAAAAAGTCAGTGCTGTCAACCAGCGCTGCCTCAGCAGCCTGAGCGCTCACGCCCATGCGAAAAATTGGGACCATCGTCAGGACCTGCTGGCCCGCAATGAGGGACGGCATGCGCTGCGTGCCTGTGTACGACAGCGCGTTGGTCATTTGGGACACTGCCAAGTTGCTCAGAAACTGCTGCGACTTCTCGCTCCCAGTGAACGTGAACTTCCTGATAGACTTGCCCTGCGTGTCGATGACATCGGTGAGGATGTGCTGATCGACCATGTTTCGCACGTCCCGCAGGAACTTGTCACGCTCAGTTGAGCTCATCTGTCCCTTGTACATTGGAAGCGCGGGCATCGAGTCGCTCAGCAGCAGCGTCCTACGAACAAAGTCCTGGCTGCTCTTGAGCAGAGGCTGTCCTGTCTCCTCGTCGACATCAGCATCAATCTTGACCGGTGTGTAGTAGGGAACTCGAGACTGCGGTATCCGATTGTTGAACTCCACGAAGTTGATGGCTGCCTTGGCCGTTGCGCACATCATAGGAGTGCTATCGGGATCGGTCAGTATCTTCTCCTGCTC
>Ga0181343_1001224_pt1 | contig 10338 bp, 13 predicted proteins | sample Su13VDMLBSD_FD_130110 | JGI IMG/M metagenome (GOLD analysis project Ga0181343, IMG submission 130110) | Freshwater viral communities from Lake Michigan, USA - Su13.VD.MLB.S.D | ecosystem: Environmental > Aquatic > Freshwater > Lake | place: USA: Michigan | collected 2013-07-15 | reverse complement strand
TGCAGATGGGAATCCAGTATGATACTGCGGTATTTGAGTTTGTGTCTCTGAATATGGGAGATTCTGCTTCAAAGTGGACATCATTTATGACATTTAAAGATGGTGGTGTATTCTGGGCTGGTCACGAAGATAAGATGAACCCTGCTCTTCTTCAAGGACCGTCTCAAGTATTTACTTTCAGATTTGCGGTTAAGTCTATTCTTGGATGGAGAACTTCTCCTCTTGCAATCTTTAATAAAGCTGCAGGTGATGAGAATGCTTATGATATGTCTATCCGTCCTTCACCAAATGATGGCTCTGTAATCAACGGTAGAGCTGATATGGATGAAGAGACTAGAGCTCTGCTCACTGGATTTATTACTTATCCTAATCCTGTAACTGATCTTACTAACCATTGGTTGGTTGTAGACTTTTACATTGAAGACTTTACAAACTTTAGCGGTCTGGTTCTTAACTCTCAGGGCCAAATTGTTAAGTCAGTTTCTAGTAAAATCACTGAGAGAGGTTTCCAAACTCAAGGTATTTGGTTTGGTGATCTTCCTAACGGTGTTTACATCGTGAAGCTGACAACTAACGATAGAGAGAAATTTTACAAAATCATTAAATATTAAAACCATGAGCGAAGAAACTCAAGAAGGAGGACTGTCAGGACTTAAGAAAACTATTCTAGGTGTTGCAGGAACAGCAGTAACCGGATTTGGAATCTGGGCTACTACTAACATCAATAAGATCTTCGGTGTTGAAGAAGAGTCAGAAGTAAAGACTGAGCAAGTTGCAGAACAAGCTCAGCCCGCTGCTCAAGCTGCACCGATTGTTCTAAACATTGATAACTCTGCTACTAATAATGCTTCTGCTGGGGGTGGTGGTACAAACACTATCATTAAGGAAACTGTACGTGAAGTGCCGGCTGCACAACCAGCTGCTGCACCTGTAGAAGAAAAGAAAGAGACTACAGCAGAGCGTATTGCAAGACTTAAAAAAGAAAAAGCTGATAAAGATGGAGCACAGAACTAGAAAAGAAGAACTGATGGCAATGGTTGCCAGTGTTCTCGGTATTGCAATGATTATTGCTTTTCTGATTACTGTCGGAGGAGTAGCAACATCTTGTTCTTCATCAATTTCTACTACACAATACCAAGCTGAATTTGAAAAAGCTCAACCTCTAAATACGTTTCCTGTATTCACTGGTGAGAAAAAAGTAATTCAGATTGCTAATCTTAACGTTAATAAGGAACTCTGGGAGATGTTCCCAGAACTTAGAGACAAAAGAGTTGGTATGGGTGTTTCTAACCGTATTGTAGAAAACTTTGAGGTGACTCAGAGATTCTTATATGCGGAAGAAAAGGAAGCCATTGTTAATCAAATGCTTGATGTATGGGAGAAAGATCTCAATGACATGGGTGACGGTAGAACCAAGCTCAACGTGGGCTCGGTAGTTCTGCCTAAGTACATTGTCTATGCAGAGATCTATGAATTCTCTACGTCTTATGGGGAAACTTACGATAAAGGAAAACTTCAGAAGACTAATACTACTATCATCGGTATTCAAATTAAGATGGTTAATGTAGATAACTCTCAATATATTGTTGCATCTGGTCAAGGAACTTCTACTCAGGTTGGTGAGGGCTTCTTTAAGAATCCCACTATGGGCTTTGATCAGTCAACAGTGGGTGTAGCTACACAACGTGCGTTAGAGGTTGCCACGGTAAACCTTATGAAGCGCATGGACCAATATGGATGGTAAATTCAAAATATTATTATTATTTCTGCTGGGATGTATAGGGTTGCAAGCACAAACGTTTACTTACAACTACACGGATCCTTGTACGGGAATGCTACAGACAGTCACCCTGTCTCAGACATCTGGGACAGTGGTGATGTTTTATGCTGGGCAGTACCAAACTTTTACAGCAGCTCAACTTCAGTCAGGAGCTTATGAAAACTGGATTGCTCAAATTAATACTCAGTTTCCTCCAGGTAGCAACCCTTGTGCAGGTAACGGTTCTTCTAACGCTAATAATAGTAACGCAAACATCGGTACAAACACAGCAAATAGTGTTAGCGGTATTGTCTCTATTAGCACTTCCATTGCAGGAAGTCTCGGCGGAGGTAGCGTAAGTTCAGGTTCAATATCAACAGGTAATACAGGTGGCTCAGGTAATGAAAACTCAGGTGATAATACTGGTGAAAATGGTGCTACTAACGGTGGCGGCAATTCTGGCGGTTCAGGTGGATCTGGAACCAAACCTCCAACAGGTGGTTCTTCAGGTTCTTCAGGCTCTGGTGGTTCTGGATCTGGTGGTTCTTCTTCTGGTAGCAGTTCTGGAGGAAACTCAGGGTCTGGTGGTTCCGGTGGAGGACAACCACAAGGAGGAGTAGAAGGTGGTGGTGGCACCGGAAGTAGTGGTGGTACTACACAAGGTGGCTCTACATCTGAATCCGGTGGGTCTGGTACTAGTGAGAATACAACAACAGCATCAGGTGGAGAATCAGAAAGCTCTGGAGACTCTGGTGGTGGAGGAGGTGGAGGTAATAAACCAAAACAAAAGCAAGAAAAGATTGGTAGAGGTTCTCTGATTGGTTCAGGGGATATGGTTGTTATCCGTAATGGTAACGATATCAGTAAGCGTAATGATAACTTCCGTTTCAATACCTCAGTTACTCACGTCAACACCAAGCAAAACTTTATTAAGGGTGTCAATCTAAACTATACCACGGGAGAGAACGTAGCTAACCTTACTCTGTATGGGTCCTATAAGAACAAAGATTTCATGGCGGTGGGTTCCAATTCTTTTATGACTGATTTTAAATCTGACTGGTTTAATACTGTCACGCTGCTGAGTGCACAAAAACTTTGGAAGTTTACCTTCATGGGTGGAGCTAATTTTACTCTAGGTCAGATAGGTAAATCTGAGTTTCAAAACCTATCTGTAGTAGGAGGGGCATTCACCAACTTCAAGGGAGGCAAGACTGTGTCTGCCAACATAATGGCTCTAGGTGTATACTCACCTTATATCTTTTATTATGAAGGACAGTGGTACAAGTCCGGCTTTCTTATTGTACCTCTAGCAAACGTTGACTTTAAACTTACCGATAAGTTTAAGTGGAGTATCTCATTCTCAGGAGCATACCAATACAAGGCCGATATTCTTAACTTTCAGCTATCAACCGGTACAAAGATGTTGCTATGAGAAAGTTTATTTTAAGTCTGATTTTTATACTGTCGGTATCACTACAGACGTATTCTCAAACCATTACTCTAACTCCAATTGGAACTCAGGATGTTAGTGGTATACCGGTTACTGTAGATCATTATGTCACTACAGCTAATGGTACTACTTCTGTAAAAATATATAGAACTCACTACGGAAACGGCAACACTACTCAGTACGCAGTATATCCTGGTACTCGTGCTGAGATGAATAAGCTGTTTAATACTGCTTATGCTGCTACAACTCTTTGGTGGAGTGGTAATATGAGTGCTAATTCTTCTTTAAACTTCTATCAATTTACTACACTTACTAGTGCTGGAGCTAGTGTTCCTCCTAATGGGGACTACTATGCCACCGAAGTAACGTTCACTTTTGTTGCTGCAGAAACAGGGACCTATTCTTTTGGCCTTACCTCTGATGATGGTTCTGATCTAGCAATAAACGGAACCTCTGTAGTAGAATGGTATGGTGGCAAGGGTACCGGACAGTATAAATATGGCAACTATTCAATGGTTGCCGGAACTCAGTATACAGTGGTAGCCCGCATGCAAGAATATGGTGGAGGAGACGGACTAGTTATGGTATGGAAAAGACCATCACAAGGTTCTTGGTCTTTACAATTATCAGAGATTGGTGTTACTTCTAGTTCTTGGGTGAGTCAGGGGACCAAGAATACAAATGCTTCCGGACAAGTCTCATGGACTAATTCTTCTAACTGGCCTTATAGAGTGACGGTAGATGTCACTAATAATTATCATACTCTTACAGATGCAGACATGAATTATCTCATGTATAAGAAGGCAGGATTATCTCCACTGCAATCATGGGACTTCTATACTTGCGATATAAATAATTCTACTGTGTTTGATTATGATGATATAGTTTTTGGATATGTCATCTGGTCCCAAGGTCATCTACACAATAAGTATATTTTCACCAAAGCTCAGCGGGATGATATAATAACATCACCATCTACAAATTTTTATACTACTTACTTCCCTGTTCAAACTTTGATTGTAGAAAATCAAAATCTGTTTTACATAATGGGGACAGGTAAACATCAAACAACTATTAATAACTTAAACAGAATACAATGAACCCCATTTTAGTAATGTGCTTTTATGTTGCTAGCGTAAGCTCTCAAGATAATCTAGCAGGTATTGATAACCAGAAGTTCACTTTTGGTCTCAAGCAAATGACTGAAGACATTCTTTTACAACAAGGAAATCCTTTGTGTGATCAGTCTTCAGAAGGTGCAAGTCCAGTGTATGTAACAGTCACTGACATCAAAGCTCCAACTCAAGGTATACGTCTAGGTCCGTTTGAATTTAAACAAAAGAAAACTATTGTCGAGGTAGACATTGCAATTGGTTCTAAGGTCTATCACGGAGTAGGAAAAGCTAATACAAATGTTGCTGCAACCTTGATGCAGCTTCAGGATGAGAACCTTGCATTTGAAAGAACAGAATTTTCTGTTGCTGTTAAGAAGGCAATAGTTGATGCTCTGGACTAAATTTCGTATATTTTATATAGGACCAACAATCAAAACCAACAGTCATGTTTAATCAATTAAAGAAGAAGTTTATGGCTTTTTGGGATATTTTCAAGGACAATAATGAGTGGAACGAGAAGACTATTGTTGGTTTCTTGTCATTCGCTGTAATGAGCATTACAGCTATTGCCGATGTAGTAACAGGTATTATGGGCAAAGAGCTCATCATCTCTGATACAATTTTTAATTCGTTTGTAATAATCACACTGGGAGCTTTCGGTATTGCTGAAGCTGGAAAGATCTTCGGTGGTAAAAAAGAAGAAGAATGAGTCTAAAGAGTCTACAAACCAAAGCGGGTGTTACGGCAGATGGAGCATTTGGTCCGGGCACTCTAAAAGCAGGAATGGCTTACTACAAGTTTACACCTGAACGTGCTGCACATTTCTTTGCACAAACAGCTCACGAGACCGGAGGGTTTAAAGCTTTCTCTGAGAATCTGAACTACGGTGCTAAAGGATTGCTTGGTATTTTTAAAAAGTACTTCCCTACAGAAGCTCTAGCTGCTCAGTATGAGCGTAAGCCAGAGAAGATTGCAAACCGTGTGTATGCATCTCGTATGGGTAATGGTGATGAAGCATCTGGTGATGGATGGAAATACCGTGGACGTGGTGCTCTGCAATTGACCGGTAAGTCTAACTACCAAGCATTTGCTGATTACTTGAAGAAGCCAGAGATCATGACTAATCCTGATCTGGTTGCTACTGAGTATGCATTTGAATCTGCTATCTTCTTCTTTGATCGTAATAAGTTGTGGGATATCTGTGATAAAGGTGTAAACAACGACACTATTCTTGCTCTTACAAAGAGAATCAATGGAGGTACTCATGGTCTGGAAGACCGTAAAGAAAAGACCCTGAAGTACTACGAATGGGTAAAGTAAAGTACATTTTGAGGGGACTCCTACGTTCTACGTTGGAGTTCCTCTCTTTTCATTAACCTTTTAATTAAACCAACTTATGGCAAAGATTAAAGCTCAGGCTTCTACTTTTAAACCAAGAGTTCCTAAAAGCCGTCCTGGTGTTCACTCTAAGACTAAAACTTCAGTATTGAAGAGTTCTAGAAATTACAAGAAATCTTATAGAGGTCAAGGTAAATAATGGCAAAGGCACATAAAGAGGTTCCAAAACCTACAAATAGGAAGACAGTTCTGCTAAGAAATAGAAGAATTCAGTCTAACTTAGAGGTCTTAAAAAGACTTCAAGAAAAATAACCCAGATGCAAAGAGATTATAATGATGAGGTGTTTCAAGCAAAGAGACGCCCCAAGAATCCTATTAAGTTTAATATCCAGCTTAATGAAGAACAGAAAATCGCTAAAGAGATTATACTTGCAAATCCTGTTACGGTTCTTAAGGGTATGGCAGGAAGTGGTAAAACTTTGGTTGCTGTTCAAACTGCACTGGACCTTTTATTCACTAAACAAGTCGAAAAGATTATCATCACGAGACCAACAGTGGCTAAAGAAGACATTGGCTTTCTCCCAGGAGACATCAAAGAAAAAATGGACCCGTGGCTTGCACCAATCTACCACAACCTCTATCTCCTCTACTCAAAAGAAAAGATTGACAAAGAAGTAGAAGAGGGTAGAATTGAGATCTTACCGTTTGCTTTTATGCGGGGTAGAACGTTTGTTAATGCTTTTGTTATTGTAGACGAAGCACAGAACGTTACTCACACACAAATGGAGATGGTACTTGGTCGTCTTGGTAAAGGTAGCTGGATGTCTATATGTGGAGACCTTGCTCAGGTAGACCTTAAGAATAAAAAAGAAACTGGATTTTCTTTTCTCTCTAGGGTAGAAGAACAAGTGAAAGGTGTACGGGTAGTTGTGCTCAAGCAGAATCACCGGCACCCAATTGTAGAACCTATTTTAGAAGTATATCAAACATTTAGAGATTAGGAAAATGAAAAGAGAGGGCTATTAACCCTCTCTTTTTTTTTTCCTCCATACGGAGTGTGCATGGCATGCAATAAGGGGGTAGACCCGGGCCCAACTGAGCCGTTCCTCAGATACGGAAGGGCCCTTTTTAAGGTCTACCTTTAGATGTTATTCTTCTTATTCTTATTGTAATAGAACTGACGCTTTTGCTTTTGTTTTAGATCTTCAAATTCTTCTTTCAAAGCTTTGAAGTCTTTCTTTACATTGAGTAAGAGACCCAAATATACAAAAGCAATGATGACTCCCACAAGGGCTAATGCAATTTCCATAATTAATTATTTATTTGAATTCTTTCTTTCAACATTGCTTCAATAAGAATCATGTAGTTGATGACATCACCAAACTTCTCATCAATCAGTTTGTCTGTAAGATGATCTTCTTTGCCGTTATCAACCTCTCTAATAAGAGCACGTACTGATTGGATATGTTTAGTTACATAACCCCAAGCAATAGCCTCCCTAGTATTAGCTAAACCAATAGAAACACCTTCTTCAAAGTTTTCAAAGGCTCCTAAGTTGTAAGAATACTCATCACCTTTTGCTTGTAGCACATTAGAGGTTCGTTCTTTAACGAAGTCAACGTAATTAGAAAAGTCTTTTCTGTTCATGATTTAAGTTTTGAGTTTGGTAACCGCCCCCGGATACCAGGGACGGTCACACAAACAACCCAAAGTTAGAAATTCAACCAGTCTAAATCATCATCTTCCTCAGTTTTATTTTCTTGTTGAACATTTTCAATAGAATCTTCAACAAAAACTGATTCAGTGATAGTTTCTTCTTGTTCAAGAATAGTATCTACTTCTTGATCAAGCTGCTGGAACTCTTCAACCAACTGAGTATCATCACCCTCCGGTACAACCACTGCTTGAACGTTCACAGGTGCAGCTGCTGTAGAAGTTAGATAATTCTTAGTGATCATTTCATGAAGCTTGTAGTGAGCTTCATCAAAGGTCATTGGGTGCTCTTCTTTAAGAGCATGGGTAACGTGGTTGTAGAAGTGCCACAGTGAGTTTTTATCACCTGAATACGTGTAAGCAGGAGCTTTAATCTGCTGCTTTACGATATTCATCTGTACACTACCAACAACATCATCCATGAAAAGACGTCCGAGCAATTCATTAATCTCAGCATTGCTAAGACTACGATCAATCATACTGTTCTTATCTTGGACCATCTTAGCAAAGACATTAGAAGCCAGCTTGAATTGTTCTTCAATCTGATCTACCATCTCTGCATAAGCGGTGTTACCCTTCTTGGCACTACCAATATGCTTACGAGAATACTTGCTGTAGTCTGCAGTAAGCATACCGTTAAGACAAACGCTTACATAAGTACCCATTCCGCAAGAGAATCTACGCATCTTATTGTAGCTGTTAGTCCAAGCAAACATCAACTTGATGTCTGGATCGTTACCATAGTTCAGAAAGTACTGACCGGTGGCAATGTTACCACCTGCAGTAGTTCTGTAAACAGAATCAACAATGTCAATTCCATGAGCAGCAGCCTGACGTTTTACTTCACTAATGATTTGAGTGTAAGTAATTGGTGCATACCGCTTACCATGATTGGGGATTGTAACGGTAGCAAGTTCTTGCTCCGTCACACTAGGAATTTTCTTCATTTTAAAATAAAAGTGAAAGCTGAGAACCACGAGCACTTTCTATTTCTCTCGTAATTCTCTGTAAGTAATACTTATAATTGATATCATATTCCTCAAAAGGTTTTTCTTCGTACTGGTTAAATACAGTAACGACCCAAGAGCCGGCATCAACACTGATGATTTTACCCGTCTCTTTATGCATTTTATGCATTTTGCAACCTTTATTGGATAAATAGTAACGAGTGATCTTGTGCATGTTCTGCACAGTCTCTTTACCATTTTCTACACAAACAATCTGTACAGCGTACGTACTGTTTGCTTTTACTCCACCGCAGAAATCATAAATGTTCTTGTTAGTCATTATGTAATCTTCGGGAAGCACATCGTGCACAAAGTAATTGTAAACAGCTTTTGATATCACAAGATGTGATTTGTTCTTGTGAAGAGCCAGGTTAGAAAATTCAAATCTACCCTTGCACTTAGTAGCAGCATATGCAAACCCTTCAGGGAGAACCTTATAGACATAATCCGAATTAGATTCTTTCATCTTCTTCCAGGAGTCATGATCTATAAACTTCCAATCATATACTGCTATGTAGTTGTTTACATCCGCTAAGATTAGCTTCTGGTACTTATCGTGCTCAAGTTGGAGATTAGTAATCTTCTCCCACTCTGCACATACCTGCATGTATATATCTACTTTGTCTCTAGGTATGATTGTCTCAAGACCATCTGTGTTTTGCATCAGAGGTATAGACTCTGGAATTGCAACGGATATCATCTCGTACAGCATAGTTAGACTAAGCTGACCGTTGATGGTAATCTTCATTGTAAGTTCCGGATCATACAGGAAACTGTGCTTATCATTACTCAAACCATAGGTAGAGTTTAGAATAAGCTTATAGACATAGTTTAGCGGATCCTTCTTAGGTATCTTCTTTCTCTCTTCAAAGAACCATTCATACTGCTCACTGAAAGCTTGAGCATCTAGGTGACCCGGAGACCACTTATTACGAATAGCTAGATTCGGATAGAAAGATGTTACGTCAGAAGTCATGATGATTAAATCACTGGTGGATTCATATACACCACTTGCACGACAACCGTGAATGCCACCAAGACCATAGTCAGTCTTGACACCATTATTCAAAATACTATGTTTGAAACCGTTCTTAGTGTTTTCTGGATCAATGATTACCGTTTTGAACTTCTCAAGCACCGCTTTGAATATAGGTGTTTGAAACTGTACATAGGGTAAGATGATATCATTAACTCTAATTAGGGTTCTCTTCTGAGTCGGAAGAGCTTTGACATCTTTGGGATGCATCTTAAGCTTCTGACCCAAGAAGTATGCAAACAACTCCTTACTGATCTTTGGTTCTGAAGCACTCAATAGATTTATCTTATAAGTTCTACTCAAGTTCATACGAAGCTTGATTAGATCTTTACTCAACAGAACAATCTTTTTGGTTGACTTGACATCGTTTACACAATACTTCAAAGTCTCCCTGATTTGATCTCCTGTATCTATTAGAGCATTAAAGGATATGCTTGACTCCTTGATGTTGTACCAGTCCATTGTATACTGGATCCATTTAAGAGAAGAACTCTTTGCAGGATTATCCCAGTGATTCAATTTAAATACATCAATCTGTTTTAAAGTCTGCTTAAACTCAGGATACGGAGTTCTGAACCCCGGATTATCCTGACCGTGTATAAGAGCATTTGAAAACATCCAAGCTTCACGGCATATCTCAATTGGCTTCTTACTTAAGAAGTCAGCTTCATTTTGAATTAGAAACTCAATTACCTGAGAATCGTAAGATAGATTGTTAAAGCCGAAGAATATACTACCAGCTTTACCTTCTTGCTTAAGGAATTTTATCATGTCATCGTAATCATTACGATAACTAGGATGAATCATGTAAGTTATTACATCATCATCTTCAACCCCTTCAAGAACAATACAAAAGAAGTTTTCAAATACTTCAATGTCATAAACCCAAAACTTCTTTTTCATATATTGAGTATTAGTTT
>Ga0181343_1001223_pt1 | contig 10342 bp, 16 predicted proteins | sample Su13VDMLBSD_FD_130110 | JGI IMG/M metagenome (GOLD analysis project Ga0181343, IMG submission 130110) | Freshwater viral communities from Lake Michigan, USA - Su13.VD.MLB.S.D | ecosystem: Environmental > Aquatic > Freshwater > Lake | place: USA: Michigan | collected 2013-07-15 | reverse complement strand
ATGTACAAGTCATTGGGCAGGATGCGTGGGCCAGCGTCAACGTAAGGCAGCGTGTGCTTCTTGTGATAGGCGTAGACCTCGCCGTACTTGGACATAATCTGATTGATAGCTGAGTCCTTGTTCTTGAACAACTTGGTCAACACGGTCAGGCTATTGTCTTTCTCCTGTGCTTGTAAGGTTGCCGTAAGTCCATGGTCGCGCTTGGTGAGTGCTGCGCGACGAATTGTCAGCTTGACGAGGACTGCTTTGTCCGAGAGTTTGGTGTGTGTCATAGTTGCTCCAGTGTGATGATTGCCACGGCGTATGCCTTGGCTGCTTTCAGGGAGCGGAACGTCCGGCTCCCGTCGTGGTTGACGAATTGGCAGTCCCATTTGCGGTTGCCTATCTTGGTGACCCATGCCACGGTTACTTTCCATGTGCCTTGTATTGGTACGCCGAACTGCTCCTTGTCCACTACCCTTTTGAGGTGGTGCTCGGCTTGCCAGTAGCAATTGCTGGGTATCAGCTCGGTCTCCCATACGTAGCTCATATGCTGAACCTCACCATTGCTGTGACCCAAGCAATCGCATCGTCCTTGCTTGTGAACTTGGGTATGTCGGACTTGCGCAGTGCGTTGAGCTGTGGGCTAAGCGGGTGGATGGTCGCGTGCCACTTGCCCCAGTAAGGTGACGTGTGCTTGTCGTCGTAGGTGACGGTGGCGATGACTTGGGGTTGTTCAGCCGTTCGCCACTGTGTATATGGCCACACAACGTCGCGCTTGTAGTGAAACCGGTCACCCTTGCGGACATTGACCGGCTCCCAACGGTAGTTGGTGTAGTGGGCCATGGGTCACATCAGGACTTCTGCGTTCTTGCTGGCCCACTCGACGAATGCACGGCTGTGCTTGATGGTAGGCTGCAACTTGATTGCGTCCTTAGTCGCCATGACGTTGAACTCAGGGCTCATACGTGACAGGTACTTGGATACACGGTCGAAGTTGTCCTTGGTGGACTTGCGGGCCAGCGCACCGGTCAGAGCGTACAGAGTCGCAGGGTCTTGAGGTACATCAGCGTTGGCAGGGTCGAGCAAGATAGAGTCGACGTCAGGCAGTGACTGGTATATACGACGGAAGCCTGTGTACTCAGCAGCTGCACCCTCACCGACCTCACCGGCTACGTTGTCGAAGAACAGGCCAGAGTCGAGCGACGCAGGGATGAGGTCAACACGCTCCCACGCACGAGGCGTAGGGTTAGCGAAGCGATTGGCGTCGAAGTCAGAAAGCAAGCCGGGACGGAAGCGCATGAACTGAATCAACACAGGGTCAATGTCAGAGTCGAGCGCCCACTCAGTCCAGTCGTCGATGTTCTCTTGGAAGTCGAAGCGCCGGGTACGGTTGGCCAGCTTGCTGGTGATGCGATTGGCACCAGACTTGTCCTCGGTGCGGTTGCCAGTGGCGATGATGAACAGGTCTTTGGACAGCTTGAGGTTGCCCGCACGACGGTCGTAAATCACGCCGCACAGTGCGTTCTGCATGGGGACAGGTGCGTCCGACAGTTCCTCCAGAATGAGTGCTGACCGACCGACACCTTGGCGCAGTTGGTAGAACTCTTGGGGTGGAACCCAGCGTGTGTACTCGCCGGTGTTGTCAGGCACACCGAGCACGTCAACAGGGTCACGCAGGGATGCAGTGAACTCGACCACGTTCTCGATGCCAAGGGACTGCACAATGTCACGGGCACAGGCTGACTTGCCGCCACCGGGAGCGCCGAGGATGAACGGAACAACGGCATTGCCGCCGTCTACGCTGAACTGAGAGAGCACGGATGTGCGTATGTTGCTGTATCGCATGGTTTTTCCTTGTGTGTTGAGGATGTGTGCGTCTGGATGCCTGCCCCCATGCGTGACGCATGAACGATGGGGTAGCCTGAATGAATGATTGTGTGGCTGTAAGCTGTCGTGGTGCTTACACGTAAAGTCTTTTCACTGTAAGACCAATGAGGGATTGCTCCTCGACGTATACCTTGGCTTCTTCCAAGGTGTCGAACCTCTTAGGCGCGATGGGTGATACCGTGCCATATATGTTCCCCTCGTATCCGTCCATGCGTACTCGCACGAACCCAACGGCATCAACCCATAGGGGTCTGGTTTCGCCACTAAACTCTGTCGTGCTGATAAGTACTTTGGGCGTTATGGTGCATCGACAGTACACCTCGCCGTTGTCCCATTTGAAGTTCATTCGCCCTCCAATCTACGCAGTGCGTATTCTGTTATAGCCTCGGGTGTGTTGCGTATTAAGATTACGTCGTGTTTCACGTCACAGGTAAGGTCTGCTGTTTCATCAGTGTGTGGGCATTCGTCATCCGATGTGTGTCGGAACAGGCAGCCAGAGCATCGACCCGCCACTATAGCTGTCACCACAACGCAGTCATTGCCTCTCCATGTGAACTCTCTCATCCCGGCCTCCATACCAGCAAGTCCATGAGCAGGACACCGATGAGGAATACAAGCACGACGATTCGTGCAGCTCGATGGGTAATCATAGTTCCCTCCAACCCGATTCGATTCGGGCGATGAGTTGTTGAAATGTGATTCGGTGCAGTGTCCCGAACCCGTCGTCCTGCCATACGGATGGGATGCTGCCATGTTGGGTGTGTCTGGTCATAGGGTCTCCAAAGTTCTTGCGTATTACATGTCGTGCGTCCAAGCGGCTCGCGAACCATTTGTGCAGCTTGCGGCTGTCGTCTTGCAGTAGTCCCGGTGGTGCGCCTGTCATGCCTCCGTTCATCTCTTGTCCTCCGCTTGAAGTTGTGTGATGCTGTCGGTTAGCCCGGCCATGCCATACTTGTTCAGTAGGTACACCACAGAGCGCACATAGTCGGGGTTTATAGTGGATTGCGTTTTGCCCGATGCTTTCAATAGGCGCAGGATTATCCAATCTTCTTTGGTCATGGCTTTCTCCATTCTCGTTGGGTGGTAATGATGGTGTATCCAAGCCCTGCGATGCGCAGGAGTGTCATGTCTGTGAGCACCTTGGTGCCAGCAATGTCTGCGAATGTCTTGGCCGTGTCGCACACTGGATGTGCAACTTGCTTTCCGTATTGGTCGCGCAGTTCGATGCGGATGGTGAGCGGTGATTCCACGGATTACTCCTTGAAGATGAAGTACAGCCAGCAAGTGATGCCAGCCCCTATGTACATGAGGATGAGTAGGTCGATGACGTCCATGATGTGTCCTTGTATGTGTGTATACACACGTTACCTACTGAATCTTTCGGCCAAGTATTCCCTATAGGCGAACTCGGGGTCGTCCATGTCCAAGGGATTGGTATCCATGTTGGCCTCGAAAACGAACGGCTCGTCGTCTGGTTCGTCCATGTGCGTATACACACGTTCAGTGGATTCGATGATGAAATAGTGTCTGAGCATGATGACTCCTATGATGTGTGTATACACACGTTCAATGAACTGGAGGGGCTTGGACACGAGGATACCTCGTGGTGTGTATACACACATATCCAAGATTGATGGGGTAATTAGACAAAATTTATTGGGCTTGTCTAATTAGGTGGGCGCTCGAAACCCGCATGGATACTGGGCTAGCGGGGTGATGTTAGGGTTTACCCTTGTCGAATTATCCAAGTCGGAAATAGGGGGTCAGGAATTTTAGGGGTCGTGATATTGTGTGGCGCTCGGCTCTCTTTGCACGAACAGACACACGCATCGTCATGTGCATCCTAAAATCTTGTCTAATTGTCTAATTGTCTAATTGCACGTCTAACCCCTTGATTTTAAAGAGAAACCTAATTATCCAAGGGCAAAGCCCCCTTGGATAATTGGATAATTGCAAGGTGTGTATACACACATTAGGCATTGATAGCGGATTGCTGAGCCTTGGCATCGGCAGTGAATTCCTTGGCAGATGCAACCATCTCAGTAGCGACTGCTTTGAGTTCCATCAACTTAGCCAATGTTCCCCCGGCCTTGAGCGCACCAGTCTTTTTATCGGTGACCATACCGCCAGTCTTGGACAACTTGGCCTTCATGATGCGAGCCTCGAATTGGTCAGGCAAAGACTCGAAGCCTGCACGATTGGAGATAACCATTGGCTCACCCAATTGGGCGGCGAAGTACTCGCCAGCAGGCTTGTAGTTGCATGATGGGAAAGCGGCTTGCTTTGCAATGGCTTGGACACCACCGTTGGCGATACCGTTGCGGGCGGCTTGGCCCATTTTACCCTTGGCATTGGCGAGCGCCATCTTGGTGTAAGGGCTAGCGTCTTGGACTACAGACAGTTGACGCTCAGTCTTGGTTTTGCCGAACACGTTGACCATTGCAGGTGTGAAAGTTGCGAGTTCCATGATATTTCCTTTGTGTTGAATAGGCTTGGATGTGTAGTCGGTTGACTACACACTGAAGCCCACCTAAGTGGGTTGCACCGGATTTCTGGTCTTGGCTCCGGTTTCTTGTTGCTAGTGCCTCATCGCCCCTTAAAGTGGGCGCTACTTGCCACTGTCTTTCCAGTGGGCCTTGTCTCCAACATACGGTCTTGCACCGCCATATCGGGTTGCGTAAGATTCACGGTGATTCAAGTTATCCGAACACGCTTTTTGGGTAGAGCACAGTCAACAAACGATTTTCCACTACGACACTACTGTCGCCAAGGTACTTCACGTTACTCATGTGTCGCCATACGGCTCGCTCATTCGGTAGAGCTTGACTCGCATCAAATCAATGCAGTCAGGGTGTCTTCGACTATTTCGCACCCGTCCCAAGCGCCACCAAGGGAGATTCCAATATAAATTTTTAAAGACCGGAGTCCATCAAAAGCCCCTTACCATTCGACCGCTTCGACCCGTAGGTATCCGCACGCGCCGTTCCCGTAGGTCAGGCACTAGCCGGTAAAGAACAATCTCGCTTGGAGCGAACGGCCCGATGACCGCTCAATGTAGGCAACCTTGATAACTCAGAGTCCCTACACAATAGGCATCCTTGATAGCCGACCACCCCCCACAGGCCCCCCAAGGCCCCACCCCGCCCCCCGGCTGCTTACGAGGCGCTCAATCACCATGACCAAAAATAACGACGTGTGTATACACACCTGTTGCGTAAAAACCACAAAAAACAAGCAAAATCTGGGTAAAATGTGTGTATACACACCTAAAAAGGACCAAAAATGAAGCGCTGGAACCTGTTTTTACCCCCAGAATTGATCGAAAAATACAAGCAAATGGCCACAAAAAAGGGCGTTTCTTCAGCAGAAATGGCCAGAATCGCCATGGAAAAGTACGCTCAGGCCGTTGAACGAGCTCAAAAACCTACCCAAGAGACCACAAATGCTGTCTGATGACACCCCCATGGACGATTTGCCGCTGGAATACAAGGCCAAAAACACCTCTTTTCCGCAAATTAGCGACGAAATGGTGGCTTCGGTAGCCCTCGGCCTAGAAGATGAACTCATCGTGGCCAGCCGCCACGGTCTATCTGTCGAGCAGTACCAAGAATTGGCCGCGCAGCCGTGGTTTCAGCTCCAAGTTCAGGTCAAACGGTCTGAATATGAGAAAAACGGCGTCACGTTCAAGGCTAAGGCCGCTTGGATGGCCGGGGAGTTGCTCGATCAGGTGTACGTCACTGCGGCGTCGGGCGATGCCAGCTTGAGCCAGAAGCACGAAGTCCTCAAGACGCTCATCAAGGCCGCAGGTCTGGAGCCCAAGGAGGAAAAGGTCAAGGACAGTGGACCGGGGTTCAGTATCAGCATCGACTTGGGGGGTGGCCAGTCCATATCCCTGAGTAACCAGCAGGGGCTATCGCCTGTTACCCACGTACCCGTTACACTGGATGCAGAGGTCAAGGAGATCAAAAATGCCTAAATCCAAACTGGAAACCAGACTGACACGCCAGATCGCTGCGCGGGGTGAAGACAACGCCAGTGGTATCGCGCACGCCCTGTTGGTAAAACGTGGGCACATCAAACCCAGCGGTGAGTTGACTGCGGCGGGTAAGAAGCGTCAGGACTTGGGGAACGACGGTCGGGCCAAGGACCGGGAGTCAAGATACTCGGGTGGTAAGAACAAGCCCAGTGACTACAAGTACAACGCCAAGACTAACGCAGCGACCCTCAAAAAATGAGTAACTACAAACCGACCGAGACCCAGCGGAACTTTATGCTGGATGAAGAATACGTCCGGGTGCTGGCGGGGCCAGTCGGTGGTGGCAAGTCGGTCACCTGTGTTCACGAGTTGGTGCGTCTGGCCTGTGGCCAGAAGCCGAACGCCAAGGGTGTGCGCAGAACTCGGGCGATCATCGTGCGTAACACGGCTGACCAGCTGGCGCTGACGACACGTAAGACGGTGTTCGACTGGTTGCCGCCCGGTGAGGCTGGTATCTGGAAGGCTGTGGAGAAGACGTTTATCCTGATGGCCAGACTGCCCGACGGGACTCAGGTTGAGAGCGAATGGATTTTCATCCCGCTGGACACACCGGACGACGTGCGAAAAGCGCTGTCGCTGGAGACCACGTTCTTGTGGGGAAACGAGAGCCGAGAGCTTAACAGTGAGGTTGTGGACGGCCTGCTGTCTCGTCTGAACCGATATCCGTCAGCCAAGGACGGGGGGCCCACACGGTCGTGTGCGCTGTTTGATACCAACATGCCAGACGAGGACACGTGGTGGCACGATAAGATGGAGAACCCGCCGAGCAACTGGGCCATACACAAACAGCCTGCGGCGATTCTCAAGCCAGACGTGTACCTTGAGCGGTTTGGCGAAGAACCTGAAGAGGTGCTGCTGGACAAGGACGAGAACGAGTGGGCGGTTAACCCTGAGTGTGACAACTACGACCATTTGCCCAAGCAGTACTACCCCAACATCATCCCGGGCAAAACTGAGGACTGGCTGCGGGTGTACCTGCGCTCTGAGTACGGACGGTCCCTGTCCGGCACCCCAGTGTATGAGAAAACGTTCACCCACGAGTTCCACGTGTCCAAGGACAAAATCAAAGCCATACGCAGCGAGGACTACCCGGTCATCATCGGTCTGGACTTCGGGCGCACACCGGCAGCGGTGTTCAAGCAGCGCGATCCACGCGGGCGTGTCGTTACTCTGGCTGAGCTGACGTCGGAGAACATGGGCATCGAGACGTTCCTGCGGACAAAGATGAACCCGTTCATTGCGAACAATTTGCAGGGGTGCTCGTTCCTCGTAGCGCCCGACCCAGCGGGGTACGCCAAGCAGCAGCAAGGCGAGATGTCGTTGGTGGATATTGTTAAGCAGGCTGGGTTTAAATGTCAGCGACCACCAACAAACGACCCGGAAAAGCGGATTCAGGCGGTCGAGCGCTTGCTTGTGCAACAGTTGGAAGGCAAGGCGATGTACCTGATCGACCCGGCATGCGTGCAGCTCATCAAGGGTTTCCGGTACGGATACCGGTACAAAATCAAGAAGTCGGGCGAGATGGAGGACAAGCCAGATAAGAACGCGTTCTCCCACGTCCACGACGCCAACCAGTACGCCGATTCTGTGATTGACATGAATATTCGAGGGGCCGCGCTCGGCTCGACTAGGCGTGAAATTAAGAAGTCAGGATATTCGTACTCTTGACCCGCAGTCCTCTGGGGGTACAATCCCGGTAACTTAGGGAGACAGATATGTCTTTTTTCTACCCGTCTATTACCTCGCAAGACCACACAGAGCCGTTTGAGCTTCAGGTGTCGCGTAGGATGATACCCGGCCATAAACCGCTGTTTAAGTTTGGCCTAAACCCAGATATTAACGGCACGCTGGAGGCAATATGGTCTCACAGTATTCCGTACGTCTACCCCACGGCAGCGACTGTGATGAAAGTGTCCAGCACCAGTGCTTCGGATGCAGCGGGCGACACTGGGGCGCGTACGGTCTACGTGGCTGGGCTTGACGCAAACTACAACGAGATCAACGAAATTGTTACCCTCAACGGCCGGACTGCGGTCAACACGACAAATTTGTTTTTGCGCGTGTTTCGAGCTTATGTTGTTACAGCTGGTTCAGCAAACACGGCAATCGGAGACCTGTATATCGGCGTCGGCACCGTTACTTCGGGAATTCCAGCCACTGTCTACGCAAAAATAGACATAAGCGATAACCAGACCAACATGGCGATGTGGACTGTCCCAGCTAACCACACTCTGTACATCTACCGAGGAACATTTTCCGCAGCATCGAACAACGCAGCGCAGTATGTGCTGGGCAAGTTCATGATTAGGAACATTGGCGGGGTGTTTCGTAACGCTGCTGACGTCACCATGAATAGCAACGTGTTTGGGTACGACTTTGAAATTCCACTTGCGGTGCCCGAGAAAACAGACATCGAGGCTAGAGCCATAGCCTTGTCGGGCTCAAACTTTTACGTTACTGCTGCGTTTGAAGGCATCTATATCGAAGGTGCCGCAGCCCCAGCCCCCGGCATCTCAAGGATTTAACCATGGCCACAGGCATCGCACTCATTCCGGTAGCTCGCAGTTCAGACCTTGAGCGCGAGTCTCAGAAACGCAACTCGGACATGCAGGCGACGCCTGTTATTCAGGGCTTGGCCGCTCACGCACGCAAGCGTTGGGAGTCCTCCCGCGAAGCCAAACGGACCATTGAGGAGCGCATGTTGCAGTGTTTGCGCCAGCGCAACGGCGAGTATGACCCCGACAAACTGGCTGACATCAAGCGCCAAGGCGGTTCAGAGATTTACATCCAACTGACCAGTGTGAAGTGCCGCGCCGCCACGAGCTGGCTGCGGGATACCTTGCTGGGTACGGGCACTGACAAGCCGTGGAGCCTTGAGGCCACGCCTGAGCCCACACTACCGCCTGAGATGATTCAGGAACTTATGGCCAGTATGCAGCAGCAGTTGCAGACCATCATGGAGCAGGGTGGTGCGATACCAGACCCAGTTCAGTTGCGCGAGGCCGCAGGCCAGATGAAAGACGCGATGATGCGCAAACTGCGGGAAGAAGCCAACCAGCGTGTCGACCGCATGGAACTGAAGATGGAGGACCAGCTCATCGAGGGTGGCTGGACCGATGCCCTGAACGCGTTCTTGGATGACGTGGTGACGTTCCCGTACGCTGTGCTCAAGGGGCCAGTAAAGCGCAAGCGCAAGACCATGGCATGGCAGAACGGCCAGTTGGTGCCGTCAGAAGAGATTCGCAACGAGTGGGAGCGGGTTGACCCGTTCATGCTCTATTGGGCACCATGGGCCTCGGACATTCAGGACGGCTTTATTGTCGAGCGCCATCGCATGACCCGCGAAGACCTGCAAGCTCTGATGGGTGTGCCCGGCTACAACGACGACGCTATTCGCTCCGTGCTCAACAGCTTTGACATGGGCAACCTGAACGAGTGGCTGTGGACTGACAGCGCCCAAGCCACGGCTGAGGGCAAGGACACCACGCAGACCATCTTCACGACAGACCTGATCGACGCCCTGCAGATGTGGGATAGCGTCAAGGGCAGCGACCTGCTCACTTGGGGCCTGTCGAAGAAAGAGATTCCTGACCCAGACCTGAACTACCCATGCGAGGTGTGGCTGGTAGGCTCCACGGTGATCCGTGCTGTGTTGAACTACGACCCGCTGGGCCGCAAGCCGTACTACGTGACGTCGTACGAGAAAGTTCCCGGCGCTGTGGCTGGCAAAGGCGTGGCCGACCTGTGCCGTGACTCGCAGAACATGGTGAACGCCGCCGCCCGCAGCTTGGCCAACAACATGGGCATCAGCTCTGGCCCGCAGGTGGGTGTGAACGTGTCGCGCCTGCCGCCGGGCGAGGACATCACAGAAATGTACCCTTGGAAAATCTGGCAGTTCCAGAGTTCTGAGTTCAACGACGGCTCGCAGCCACTGACGTTCTTCCAGCCCAACAGCAACGCCAACGAGCTTATGACTGTGTTCGAGAAGTTTTCAGCCCGCGCCGACGAAGACACCATGATTCCGCGTTACATGACCGGCGAAAGCTCGCCCGGCGCTGGCCGTACGTCGTCTGGCCTGTCGATGCTGATTTCCAACGCCGGTAAAGGCATCAAGCAGGTCATCAGCAACATCGACCGCAACGTGATCGTGCCCTCTATCGAGCGTTTGTACCAAGACAACCTGCGCTACAGCAAAGACCCAGACCTGATCGGTGACGTCAAGGCCGTGGCCAAGGGCGCGACCAGCTTGGTGGTCAAGGAAGCCGAAGCCGTGCGCCGCAACGAGTTCCTGCAGATCGTGCTCAACAGCCCAGTGGCCCAGCAGATCGTAGGCATGGACGGTGCAGCGGAGCTCCTGCGCGAGCAGGCCCGCAACCTGAGCGGCAACGTGAACCGCATCGTGCCAGACCGCCCAACGCTCACAGCCATGCAGACTCT
>Ga0181343_1001220_pt1 | contig 10354 bp, 10 predicted proteins | sample Su13VDMLBSD_FD_130110 | JGI IMG/M metagenome (GOLD analysis project Ga0181343, IMG submission 130110) | Freshwater viral communities from Lake Michigan, USA - Su13.VD.MLB.S.D | ecosystem: Environmental > Aquatic > Freshwater > Lake | place: USA: Michigan | collected 2013-07-15 | reverse complement strand
TCCTACAGGAACAGGTAATATAAAAATTCCTGGATTTTACCGAGTATCAGAAATAAACACAATTTATAATGCTACTCGTGGTGTTAATATATGGGAGAAAAATGCAATTAACGCAGGATTACCGGCACAAGGAACTTTAGGTGGAGTAAGTTTTTCTACTACTGATACTTCAAGTTTTGGTAACTTCCCTGTTAATGGTGTAACAACAATTTTTCCAACCAACCCAACAACTGGGATGTCTTCAACAGATACTTTATTTGTTGTAGTTGAAGATCCTGATTTAAAAATTAGGCCTTATGATTTTGGTACAGATGCTATTGAAAGAATGAGAGTATCAACTCCCCAAGCTTTGATTGATGCGGATTTTGAATATGGATTACAAGCTACTAAATGGCAAACATATACTGATTTAGCTAATATACCTAGCATATATGAAGTACCTGGATTTGATATTACTGTAAGCTCTGTTACTACTAATACATCACAATCATCTGTTATTACAGTTACAACATCCGCTTCTCATGGTCTATCAGCAGGTAGCCCATTTACTATTTTTGGTTTAGATAATGGTGCTTTTAGAACATCAGGTAGAGCAGAAGGTGCATTTATAATCAGTTCTATTCCCTCAGGTAATACTTTTACTTACACAGCTAAAGGTACAGTAAGTGGATCTATTATATCAACATCTTTCACTCAATTAAGAAGAGGTCAGTTTTATTCTGGTTCACAATTAATACTAGATAGTATAACTTCAGATGCAGCTAACCCTTCAGTAATTACCGTAAATACTAGACAACCCCACGGGTTATATCCAGGTTCAACTATTATTGCTGCTATTACTTCTTCAGGTGCTAACCATACTTTAGCTTCAGGTTCATTCAGTATTAATATTATTAATAGTGGATCTTTTGCTTATACTGCTAGTGCAGGTGGTGCTGTAACAAGTGCTGGGTTAGCTGGTAGATATTATACAAGACAAGATTCATTTAACATCCATAGACCATTTGATGGTGGTATTATTTTAGGTACTAACTCACCAGCTCATGGTGCTAGAGTTTTAAGACAATCTAAAAAATATTTCCGTTATCAATCAGGTAAAGGTTTATTATATACTACAGGTACTTTATTTTGCCCTAACTTGGATATTGAATCAGTTTCAGCATCTGGAGTAACTCCTGGTTCTACAATTTGGATTACAGGTCAAGATGAACATAATATTTCATTAACTGATGGTTCAAGAGTAGTACTTTCAGGTATTTCATCTTCAGGGTTTAATGGTGAATATACTGTTAGTCAAATGGTTAATGAGTATATTTTTGCTGTCACAGCTACCGGATCTTTAGGTGCTACCACAGCAGTTTTAGGTACTCAACCTAGATTTGCAGTTAAAAACTGGCATGGTTCTACTATTAGAGCGGGTATTACTGATGATCAAAATGGTATATTCTTTGAATATGATGGTCAAAATTTATACGCTGTTCAAAGAAAAGCTACTTTCCAATTAGCAGGTACTGTTTCTATACCTACAGGATCTAATATAGTGACAGGTTCTGTTCCTAGTGCTAGATTTGACCAACAATGTAAAGTAGGTGATAGAGTAGTAATGAAAGGTATGACTTACCAAATTAGTAAAATATTTAACAGTGCCTCAATGGCTGTTACTCCTCAATATAGAGGTTTAATTAATTTAGTAGGTAGTAAAGCTTCTTTAGTAGTAGATAAAAAAATTCCTCAATCACAATGGAATATAGATAAAGCAGATGGTACTGGCCCAAGTGGTTATAATTTCAATTTAACTAAAATGCAGATGGTTGGTATTCAATATACTTGGTATGGTGCTGGGTTTATTGATTGGATGGCGAGAGGTCCTGAGGGTAATTTTATTATGCTTCATAGAGAAAAGAATAATAATGTGAATGATGAAGCCTTTATGAGATCAGGTAACTTATGTGTTAGATATGAAGTTAATAATGAAGGTCCTTATACCACTTTAAGCCAATCAATTTCAAACGTCTCTCCAGCTAATGGTGGTAATTTATTAGTGCGGGATGCTACTTATTTCCCTAATTCAACAGCTTCAGTTTATGTGGATGATGAAATTATAACTTATAGAGGTAAAAGTGGTAATAATTTATTAAATATTACTCGTGGTGCTAACTTACCTTTGTTTACTAATGGTATATCACAATCATTTAATGCAGGAGCAGCTGCCGCTCATAACTCAGGATCAGGAGTAATATTATTAAGTAATACTTGTTCTCCAACAGTTTATCACTGGGGTTCAGCAGTTATTATGGATGGGGGATTTGATTCGGATCGTGGTTATTTCTTTAACTTCTCTAGAAATAATATTTCTGTACCAGCAAACGGTAGTACACAATTCTTCTTAATTAGATTAGCACCTTCAGTAAGTAACTCATTAATTGGTAACTTAGGAGATAGAGAATTAATTAATAGATCTCAATTATTATTAAGACAGATCTCAATTACCTCTACTCAAAACTGTCAGGTATCATTATTATTGAATCCTCAAGGTTTAACAAATATTACTTGGTTAGGTTTAAATACAACTGCCCAAGGTTCTCAACCTTCATTAGGTCAAGTTGCTACTTCATTCTCAGGAACAGGTACTCCAGGTGAACAGATTTTCTCAGCTATTGCTTCTGCCAATACAACAGAATATCAAGATTTATCAGCTTTGAAAGAATTATCAAATTCAGTAAATGGTGGTAGTGATATTTTCCCTGATGGTCCAGACGTATTGTTAGTAAGGGTTCAAAATTTAAACCCTTCTGTAGCAGCTACTGCTTCTGTTAACTTATATTGGAACGAATCACAAGCTTAATATTAAATTAAAAATAACTAAGGATAGCGTCTATATAGGCGCTATCTTTTTTTATATAAAATATCACGTTTATATATTTATAGTCGAATATAATAACTATATTAAATTATATAACAGCCTTTTTAATGGATATTAATAAAATTTTTGATTTATTTGAATCGGGTTCTGAAGTGAAACAAGATGATTCTGTCTTTATTGATATAAAAAACACTCCTATTTACTGGATTGGAATGTTTAAAAAACTTATACAAAACAATAATATATTTACCTCTCAAATAATAGGCTTTTTTGATAAAATGAGTCCTGAAGTAGATAAAGAAGATTTAAAAGAAGCTGGTGATAGGGTTGCCTATGAGAGAGCTTTTTATTATATTTCCAAAATCGATATTAATAATAAAATGCATAGAGATTCTATAAGTTTGAATCTAGATAAACAACTTAAACAAACTCTAGAAAAAGCAATATTATATTTTCAGGAATTTGAAGAGTATGAAAAATGCGCGTTTATCAAGAAAATATTAGATTTTACAAACTCCTTTTAACCTAAGTTTGGCCCTTATCTTTTTCCATGTTATATTATAACTACAGGAAAGAGAAAAAAATATGAAAAACAGAGAAATAATAATGAGACGCTTAGAAAAAGCAGAGGGACAGATAGAGAAGTTGAATGTGTTTTTACAACGAGGGGGGTCAAAAGAGCAGGTTCAAGAAGTATTAGTAATACTTAAAGAATCACTTGATGATGCTAAGGTGTTTGTACAACAAGAACCTTTAGGACCAGGAGAAATTAATCAATATTAATATGAATTTAACAGCTGAACAAATCCAACAAAATTGGTTACGTTTATTAGGGTTTATTGAGGATCATATTTCTGAACCTCGTAGAACTAAACTAATTGAATTTTATGATAAGTATTCTGAGCGTCTAATGTTGATGCCTGCTGCTCATAAAAAAGAATACCATAATGCTTTCCCTGGAGGTTATGTAGAACATGTTAATAGAGTTATCACTTGTGCTCTTCATTTACATGATTTATGGGCTCAAATGGGTGCTGATATTACTACTTACACTAAAGAAGAACTAATATTCTCAGCCTTAAATCATGACCTGGGAAAAATGGGTGATGAGGAAAATGAATCTTATATTCCTCAAGATGATAAATGGCGTAAAGAAAAATTGGGTGAGGATTATAAGTTTAACGATAAAATTCCATTTGCATCTGTACCTGATAGAGGATTATTTTTACTCCAATCTCATAGTATCCAGTATACATTTAATGAAATGATTACTATTCAGACTCATGATGGTTTGTATGATGAAGCTAATAAAAAATATTTAGCTACTTATATGCCAGAACAAAAACCAAGAACAAGTTTACCTTATATTGTTCATCAAGCAGATTTAATGGCTGCTCGTATTGAATTTGAAAGAGAATGGTTACCTAAGTTAAATTCAAAATCAGAAACAATTAAAAGTCCATTTAAATTAGAATCAAACAAATCAACTCCTACTACTCAGGCCACTAAAAATAAAGCATTAGGTGGTTTAAAGAGTGAAGGACTTAAAAATATATTAGATAACTTATGATATTTCTAGTAATTATTTTAATGTTAGCGGTTGTGGTCTTAGGATACACAACCTTTAACCTTCTAAAGAAAAATGAGAGACAAGAAGATATTCTAGCCTCTTATTTAACTTACCTTAATAAAATCTCAGATATTATTGATATGTCAGATAAAAAGATTCATGAAATTGATGTTAAAGGATCTTTTGAAAGTGATGATGAAATAGGATTTTTCTTTACTAACATAAAAATGATTCAAGATGTTTTGAATCAATTTCGTATTAAAAACTTATGAGTGAGGTAGTAGTTAAGAAAAAGAAGGGAGTACAGTACTTTACTCAAGATACAGAGAACGCTATTATAGCTTATAATAACTCTATTACTTTTGAGGAAAAAAATAAAATTTATCATGAACGTATTCATTATGCTTTCTTTAAATTAACAGAAAATATTATCCATACATTTAAGTTTTATTACACTGAAGTAAGTAATATTGAAGATTTACAATTTGAAGTTATTTCATTTTTAATATCTAAGATGCATCTGTTTAATCCCGATAAAGGAGCTAAAGCATATTCTTATTTTGGTACAATCGCAAAACGTTATTTGATTCTTTCAAATCAAAAGAATTATAAAAAACGTATTGATACTTCACCTATAGAAACCTTAGAAGAAGATGAAAGGCATTCATACGAAATGGAAGATGACCAACCTATAGAACGTTTATCTTACTATATAAATGAATTTACTGACCATTGTACTGAAAATATTTTTGAAATTTTTACAAAAGAGGAAGATGCTAAAATAGCAGATGCCATATTAGAAATTTTTAGAAAACGAGAAACTATAGATATTTTTAATAAAAAAGCACTTTACATTTATATTCGTGAACAAATAGATGTTAAGACTCCTAAAATAACTAAAATAGCAAATAAACTCTACGATATATTTAAAGAAGGATATGTATTTTATCTAGAACACGGATATACAAGGTTTTGATTTTAATATTTATAATCAAAATTTATGAGTTTAGATGCTGTAATATTTAAAAAGAAAAAGTTTTCCGATATATTAGAAGAAATTTACGAGAATCAAAAGAAAAAAGAATCCCAAATTTCAGCTCTAATTGGTGAACTAAAACCCCTTATCAATGATATTGGTGATGCTACTTTAGTTGTTCCTTTGATTAAGGAATATATGGAGATTGGAATTAAGAATGATGAACAATTAATTAAAATGGCTACAATTGTTCAACGTGCTTTACAAGTACAAGCTCAAACTGGTGCTAATGATTTATCTTTCTCTGAAGAAGAAAAAGCACAATTATTTGATTTAGCTAAAAATATTGGAGATAAAAAATAATGGCATTTTATCCTGAAGGCTTATCGTCTCAAGTAGACTACTTAACTGGAACACCAACTGATTCAGGATATTTTTCTATAACTCCTGTTAGGGTTAAATACACTTTTTTGAATTTAAACCAAATAAAAAAAGACAATCGTAAATTATATGATAAATATCAAGGTGATTTTGCTTTAGGAGGTATAATTTTTGACTCTGTTTCAAATCCAACTTCAGGAAGCAAAGAGGAAGACCAATTTGAAGGTTTACCTTTTGCATTACCTTTATTTCCTAATTTTAAACAAATCCCTTTAGTAAATGAGATTGCTTATATTATAAGTTTTCCATCTCCTAATTTACAGAATCCTGATTTTATTGATACAAACGATACTACTTTTTATTATTTTCTTCCTATTAATATTTGGAATAGCGCTCACCATAATGCCTTACCAGATCCATTTACTACCTCTACTAAAACACCATCAGAACAAAAAACTAATCAACAAGTTGAAGCTGGTTCTAGAGTTAAAACAACTGATGGGGTTGATGATATTGATTTAGGAAATACTTTTGATGAACAACCCAATATAAGAAATCTCCAACCTTATGAGGGAGATATTATTTTTGAAGGTAGATGGGGCCAATCATTAAGATTTAGTTCAACTGTAACTGGTAGTGATAATACTTGGTCATCTGTAGGTCCTAATTCAAAACCTATTACTATTTTAAGAAATGGCCAATATAATGATAAAAAAGCATCTTGGGTTCCAATTATTGAAGATATTAATCAAGACTCAGGTTCTATTTATTTAACTAGTAATCAAAAAATTCCTTTAAAATCAGCTAGTTCAACTTATAATAGTTACAAATCTAATGCTCCTACTTTACCTAATGAATATACTTCAAATCAGATTATCTTATCTTCAGGTAGATTAGTTTTAAATTCATCTAAGGATCATATTTTATTAAGTTCTGCTAAAAGTATTAATCTTAATAGTATTTCATCTGTTAATGTTGACTCACCCATATTTGTGACTCAAACTAAAAATGTTTATCTAGGGTCAAAAGATGCTAATGAACCTTTATTATTAGGTAATAAAACAGTTGAATTATTAAATCAATTATTATCTAATTTAAAAACATTTGCTGATGTTTGCACAACAGCTGTTTCTACTGGTCCTGGTCCATTAACTCAATTTAATACTATAGGACCTGTATTGTCTAACAACATTTTAGCTTTACAACAAGAGTTGGATAGTCTAAAATCTAAAAATAACTATACAACATAATGGCATCATCTATTGATATTAATAAAGTAGTAGGAATTTTAACACAAAATCAATCTAGTGATTTATCTCAAAAAGGTTTAAATAAAATCAGAAAAATTATACTAGATAAAGCTGTTGACTTATCTAATAAATCAACTTCTACTTTAACTCCTATTTTACAAAAATTAAACATAACAGATATTAATAATCTGCCAACTATTTGTCCTTCAGCAGATGTAGTAAATACTATTACTCCTATATTAAATAATTTTATACAAGATATAAATTCTCAAGTAAATAATATTGATAGACTTAATCAAACAGTTAATAATTCTACTGCTATTTTAAATACTACAAAACAAGTTGTTGATACTTTAAATATTACTATTCCTATAGCAACAGCAATTATTCAGGCTATCCCCCCTCCAGGATTACCAGGAGCAGTAGTAGGTACAGTAGATGTTTTAGATTTTTTAAGACAAAAAACTTTATTTGATAATAATGGTAATCCTAGAATACCTCAAATATCAGCTCCCTTAGTAGGAATTTTAATTTCAACTAATATATTTAATACTTTTTTAACAGACACTGTTAATACAATAAATAAAATAACAGAATTAATAAACAAATGTTCTGCTCAAAATAATACTTTAGTTACTATAACTGGTTTTTCACCTTTAGTTACAACAGTAATAAATAATCAAAATAAGATTATTTCAACTCCTACTTCATTTCCGTATCAAGATTTTTTAATTGAAATAGAAGAAAAAAACTATACTCCTACTGTAAAACAATATAGGGCTGTTGGAAGGAACACTCAAGGAATAACTTTAATTTCAACTCCTTACTCTTTTACTTCTACTCCACAAGTATTGGTTGAAGAATTAAAATTCATAATTGACAGAGATAATTTAAAAGCTTATTAAACTTAATATTTATAAATAATGAAACCATCAGAATTTAAATCAATGATCAAGGAAGCCGTAAAAGAAGCTATCCATGAAGAGTTACGTGAAATTATATTGGAAGCTGTAAAGGCTCCTAAAGGTACTTCTGTTGGGGCAGGTAGTTATGGTACAGTAACTGAATCAAAAAATACTTACGCCCAACCTCATATTGAACAACCTAGACATTTAACACCTACTGAAAGACGTAATATTTTTAGTGGTATGTTAGAAGAAATGCAAGTTGGAGGAATGGCTAATACAGCTTACCAAGGACAATTTCAACCTCAAGGGCATGTAGATGCTATTAATGGAACTTTACCTGAAGGTAATGTTGGGTTAGACCAAATAATGGCTTTAATGAATAAATAATGGCTTTTATAGTTAGAAATAAATTCCCTATTGATACTCAGCCTCAAAAAGCGGTTGGAGTAAATCTTCCATTTTCAGGAAGAGCGGTTTTTACTTCTAATTATTTAACTCGAGATGCTATCCGAAATAATTTAATTAATTTTTTCTCTACTAGAAAAGGAGAAAGAGTAATGAATCCTTTATTTGGTAGTATAATTCAACAAACTGTATTTGAAAATTTAGGTACAAATATAGATACTACATTAAAAACAATAATTGGAGATGAAATTAATAAATACTTTAATTTTGTAACAATCCAATCAATTAATGTGGTTCCAAAACAAGATTTTAATCAATTAAACATTGATATCACTTATAGCGTAGCTAACTTTGGTATTAATGATAATATAACAGTGACTATATAAAATGGCAATAAAAAGAGACATAAAATATTTAAACAGGGATTTCAATTCATTGAGGGATACCTTGATATCATACTCAAAAACATACTTCCCTAACTCCTATAATGATTTTACTCCTGCATCACCAGGTATGATGTTTATGGAGATGGCTGCTTATGTGGGTGATGTTTTATCTTTTTATTTGGATAATCAAATTCAAGAAACCTTTTTACAATATGCTCGTCAATCTAATAATTTATATGACTTAGCTTATATGTTAGGTTACAAACCTAAAGTTACTTCAGCGGCTATTGTTACTCTTGATTTTTATCAAACATTACCAGCTACAACTTCTGGTAGTGTTACTATTCCTGATTTTAATTACGCTTTACAAATCCCAGCTAATACAACTGTTAATTCATCTCAAAATCAAAATGTTAAGTTTTTAACTCAAGATAAAATTGATTTTTCATACTCTAGTTCTTCAGATCCTACTCAAGTTACAGTGTATCAAACAAGTGGAGGAGTTCCAACTTATTATTTAATAAAAAAATCAAAACAAGCAATATCTGCTACTATTAAGACTAAAACAGCTAGTTTTACAGATCCTATTCCTTTTAATTATACAGATATTAGTGATAGTAATATTATTGGAATTTTAGATGTTACTGATTCTAGTCGGAACGTTTGGTATGAGGTTGATAATTTAGCTCAAGATGCTATTTATGATACTGTAGCTAATACTAACCCTAATGATCCTAACTACTACACATCAACTGATACTCCTAATTTATTAAAAATAAAACAAGTACAAAATAGATTTGCTACTCGTTTCTTAACTTCAGGATCATTAAGAGTTTTATTTGGATCTGGAAACCCAACTGATACAACAGAAGTAATTATTCCGAATCCTAACAATGTAGGTTTAGGATTACCTTCTGAACAAAGTAAATTAACAACTGCTTATTCTCCTACAAACTTTGTATTTACAAACACATACGGAGTTGCTCCTGCTAATACTACTTTAACTATAAGATATTTAACAGGTGGTGGAGTAGACGCTAATGTGCCTGCTAATGATTTAAATTCACTTAGTAACACTACTGTTACTTTTAAAAATTCAACAATTGCTAATTCAACTTTAGCAAACCAAATATATTCTTCTTTACAAGTTACTAATGCTTTAGCAGCTACAGGGGGTTCTTATGGAGATTCTATAGAAGAAATAAGACAGAATGCCTTATCTAACTTCCAATCACAACAAAGAGCAGTTACAGCAGATGATTATAATGTTAGAGTATTAAGTTTACCTTCTCAATATGGAAATATAGCTAAAATATATACCACACAAGAAAAAGCTAATACACTTTCATTAAATGAAGCTCCAAGTTCAATTAACATGTATGTTTTAAGTTATGATGTTAATAAAAATCTTCAAACAGCTTCATCTGCTTTAAAACAAAATATTATAACTTATCTTTCTCAATTTAGAATGGTAAATGATTCTATTAAATTAAAAGATGCTTTTATTATTAACATAGGAGTTGATTTTGATATTGTAGTATTACCTAATTATAATAATGATGAAGTTTTATTAAAATGTATTCAAACCATTCAAAATTACTTTAAAATAGACAAT
>Ga0181343_1001218_pt1 | contig 10356 bp, 11 predicted proteins | sample Su13VDMLBSD_FD_130110 | JGI IMG/M metagenome (GOLD analysis project Ga0181343, IMG submission 130110) | Freshwater viral communities from Lake Michigan, USA - Su13.VD.MLB.S.D | ecosystem: Environmental > Aquatic > Freshwater > Lake | place: USA: Michigan | collected 2013-07-15 | reverse complement strand
GAGGAGCAGGTGTTCGTCGACCTGATCGCTGCGGCTCAGACGTGGGAAGATGTCTTGGATGTCACCCGCAAGCTGCAGGATTATCTCGAGCAGCAGCCCGAGCCGCAAGAGGAGCAGTCCGATTCGCAGGAGGAGCAGGCCAACGCTCAGGCCGACGAGCAGGATCCTACGGCGTCGGCGGACGATGAGTCTGACGAGACCGGTGGCCTCGACGGCGAAGCCGAGGACGATTCCGATGAGAATCTGTCCGAGACCGACTCCACTGATGCTGCCAGCACCGACAAGCAGCCTGAACAGAAGCCGGAGTCCAAGGATTCCGACGAGACCGGTCCTCGCAAGGAGTCGAACGAGAAGCCGGAGCAGGCCGATAAGTCTGCCGACAAGTCCGAGTCTACCACCACGCCTGCCCCTGGTGCTGCTGCTACTTCCAAGATCGAGTCCGAGACTCAGCGCAACTTTGACAGCCGTGCCAATGACTTGATGGACACCACGAAGGGCACCCTGCTCACGCTGGACGCCTTCATCCCCTCCGACAAGGAGATGGACGAGACCATCATTCCTTATTCGGCGCTGGCTCAGCATCGCCTCAGCGACACGGCCTTCATTGCCCGCCAGCAGGCTGCTCCGCATTCTCGCGAGGAGTACAAGCGCTTCATGGACCATACCAAGAAGGTCGTGAACAACCTTGTCAAGGAGTTCGAGCTCCGCAAGGCTGCGTATCAGTACTCCCGCTCGACCGTCTCCAAGACCGGTTCGCTCAACGTTGACCGTCTTCATGCGTTCAAGACGTCTGATGACATCTTCCTGAGCGTGACCAAGCTTGCTGATGCCAAGAATCACGCCATGGTCATGTTTGTGGATTACTCTGGCTCGATGAGCAATCAGTTGGCTTCGGTCCTCAACCAAGTCATCAACATGTCGCTATTCTGCCGTCGTCTTGGCATTCCCTTCAAGGTGTATGCCTTCACCAGCGACAACGCCCATTTCCCTGGTTACGCGGCAAAGACTGGCTACTACATGACCTCTGAAGATACCGACTACAATCGGATCCTCATTAGTAACCTGATGCTTCTTGAGCTGGTCAGCTCTGAGCTCGGCCGCACCGACTTTGACGATGCTCTTTACGCCCTGTTCTGCCGTGCGTGGCACGGTACGGCTTCTCGTGGCGAGCAGCTTGGTGGTACACCTCTCAATGAGGCTCTCATCGTGGCGCACAAGATCGTGGCTTCGATGAAGGCCAAGTACAACCCCGACCGCATGATCGCGATGTTCCTCACCGACGGGTCCGGTAACGTTCTCCGCGCTGTAGAATCTCATGTCTCGGTCGCTAACCGCAGCGCGGCTTGCAAGGCCGCAGTTCGCGACCTCTATTGCCAGCATAAGCTTCGCTTCAAGATCAATGGCAAGGTCATCAACTGCGAGAATTCTGAGATGACGGAGCATCTGATTCGCTCCCTGCGCGAGACTACCAAGGCCGAAGTCATCGGCTTCTTCGTGGCTCCCCTTCGCTCCAGCTCGATGCTGGGCAGCCACGTCGTCACCGCCTTGACCACCGCCTCGGGTATGGCCCACAGCGCTGCCTGGAGTAAGTGGGTCAGCTCGATGGCCGACGAGTACAAGAAGTCCGACGTCCTTGCCATCCCGGGCGGCTACGGCTATAGCAAGTACTTCGTGGTCCCCAACTGCTCGGCTCTGCATATCGACACCGACGACGAGCTTGACGTGGATTCCACCATGTCCCGCAGCAAGATCGCTCGTGAATTCCTCAAGCACACCGGCAGCAAGAAGTCCAATCGAGTCTTCGTCACTAAGTTTGCTGAGGCGCTCGCCTAAGTGGTTTGACCATCAACAAGATAGAGCGCATTAAATCTGTGTACGGATTGCGCCAAACAGTGTAGAATGGTCCCACAGTTGATTCCTTCTTAATCATGAACACCCAGTCAGTCCAGATCCTCGATACCCTCAAGTCCCGTTTCCCGAACGTCGTCGAATTCCGTCGAAAGGAGATCGACAACGTGGCGGTGGAGCTCGGCTTCGGGTTCAAGGGCGCTGCCGAGCTCATCGGCGAGCGTTTCAAGGTCGCTCGCGGCCTCTACAACTTCAGCGAGATCCTCAACCCCGGTACGGCACCGGTGGCCAAGCCGGTTGCCAAGCCGACTCCCGTTGCGGCCATCAAGCTCGCTGCGCAGGTCAGCTCCACCATCAACCAAGACACGTACGTTCCGGCCGCGGATCCAACGTACGTCAAGTGGGGTGCGTTCGATGACGTCCTGCGGGTCGTCAAGTCCGGCACGTTCTATCCGATTTATATCGCGGGCCTCTCCGGCAACGGCAAGACCATGATGGTCGAGCAGGTCTGTGCTCAGGCCGGCCGTGAGTACATCCGCGTCCAAATTTCCCCGGAGACCGACGAGGATGATCTCATCGGTGGTTTCCGACTGCTCAACGGTGAGACGGTGTTCGCCAAGGGTCCGGTCATCAAGGCCATGGAACGCGGTGCTATCCTGCTCATCGACGAGATCGATCGGTCGACCAACAAGATCATGTGCTTGCAGGGTGTTCTGGAAGGCAAGCCGGTCCTGATTAAGAAGACCGGCGAGCTCATCCATCCGGCTCCGGGGTTCAACGTTCTGGCTACGGCAAACACGAAGGGCAAGGGCTCTGAGGACGGCCGTTTCGTGGCTGCCACCATCATCGACGAGGCTTTCCTCGAGCGGTTCGTGTCCACCATCGAGCAGCCGTACCCGACTCGTGCCATCGAGACCAAGATCGTCTCTCGTCACATGGAGAAGTTCGGCAAGGTCGACGGCGACTTCGCCGAGAAGCTGACCACGTGGTCCGAAGTCATCCGCAAGACGTTCGCTGAGGGTGGCGTCGACGAGCTCGTCTCGACCCGCCGCCTCTGCCACATCACGCAGACCTTCGCCATCTTCAGCGACCGCCTCAAGGCTGTCCAGATGTGCATCTCTCGGTTCGATGCTGACACCAAGACCGCCTTCTGCGATCTGTACACCAAGATCGACCCGAGCGTCCAGCCGCGGCCGGCCTCTACGGAGCCTGCCGCCCCTGTGGCTCCTGCTGCAGCGTAATGCTGAGCAGTCAGCTCAGTTTACTATTTACAAACTCTCCCGATAAGGTAGAATGGGATTGTTGATCGAGGTCCGGGTCAACAATCTCTCAAACATCAAGTAGGACCACTGAAAAACCACAACATGACTAAGTCCAACACCACCCAGAAGTCGCGTCTCCTCAAGCTCCTCGCCAATGGCAAGGAGATCACTACCCGTGAGGCGGCCTCCCGCTGCGCCATCGCCAACCCGAGCGCGGTCATCGCTGCCCTCCGTGAGGATGGCCACGTCATCTGGACCAACCGCCGCAAGGATGCTAAGACCGGCCGTGCTGTCTACCGTTATCGGTACGACGCCACGCGCCGCGCCAGCACCAGCCAGCGCGCCTAAGACCAGGAGTACCTGGTGGCCGGAGGAAAACCCTCCGGCCTAATCTTTTTTCTCTGCATACCATATGAAGCTGTCCAAAACCACTCTAGAAATCCTGAAGAACTTTTCGGCTATCAACCCGAACATCCTCTTGAATCCTGGCAACCGGATTGCGACACTTGCTGAGGCCAAGAACATCATGGCATCGGCTACGATTGCAGAGAACATCCCGCGTCAGGCCGGGATCTTTGACCTGACTCAGTTTCTTTCTACGGTATCCCTGCTAGAATCTCCAGAGCTCGAGTTTACAGAGTCCTGCGTCCTTCTCAAGGATGAAGACACCTCTGCCATCGAGTATCGGTACTCTCGTCTGGACGTGCTCACATTTCCTACCAAGGAAGTGCAAATGCCGACCGCCGACGTGCAGTTCACCTTGAGTGCAAACACTCTCGGCAAGATTCGCCGTGCTGCATCTGTCCTCGGCCACTCAAAGGTCGAGATCGCAGGTGCAGAAGGCAAGATCTCTGCACAGGTAGTCGACAAGGAGAACGCCTCAGCCAACAAGTACTCTATCGTGCTGGATGCCGAGAATGCGTGCAAGAACGTGTTCTCGTTCATCTTCCCGATCGACAATCTGAAGATTCTAGCAGGTGATTACCGTGTAGAGATTAGCTCCAGACTCATCAGCAAGTTCATAAATACGTCAGTTCCAGTCGAATACTGGATCGCGATGGACAAGACGTCTACGTTTAGCAAGTAACTGAACAACCTACATAATACCATGGAAAATCAGCCCAACACCAATACCGTCGAGACCGATGTTGCGCCCACGGCCACGCCTCCTGCCACGCAGGAAGCTGGTCTGGCTCTCAACGATCTCGCTTCAGTGGTTCAGCTCATCGATGTTTGCTCCCGTCGTGGTGCATTCGAAGGTGCTGAGCTCGCCGCCGTCGGAGGTCTCCGCAATCGCATTTCGGACTTCCTGAAGGCGAACACTCCGAAGGATCAGGCAAAGACGGAGCCCGAGGCTCCTGCTGCCCCGCAGGCCTGAGGATAGACAGTACGGTGGTCGGACTTCTGGCGCGCAGTCCTAAAACAGCGCGCCATTTTTTCTCTTTATATCATGAGCAAGATCCCGAATAGTCCTGAAGACATCAAGGCGCTCCGCGAAGCGCTCAATCAAGTCGTAGAGCAGATTTCAGAGATCCAGTCCCACAAGGACCAGATCTCTCAGATCCTAGATGCAGCCGAAGACAAGTTCAAGATCCCGAAGAAGACCCTGCGTAAGGTGGCCAACATCTACCACAAGCAGAGCGTCATTCAGTTCGAGGATGAGACCTCTGAAGTGAAGGAAGTCTATTCCGTCATTTCTGGTGTGTACAAGTCGGCTGGATCTTAATACGATCGTCACATGCCTGATAACGAATTCTTGTGGGTCGAAAAGTATCGGCCGAAGACCATTGAAGAATGTGTCCTTCCGCCTGAGCTGAAGAAGCTCTTTCTGGGTATCGTCAAGTCTGGTGACATCCAGAATCTGCTTCTGACAGGGACTGCCGGGCTCGGCAAGACCACTGTCGCTCTGGCGCTATGCGAAGAACTCGGTCTAGAACACATCGTGATCAACGGATCCGAGGAATCTGGAATCGACGTGCTTCGCAATCGTATCAGGCAATTTGCCTCTTCGGTCTCTCTGAGCTCAGAGGGTCCGAAGGTTGTCATCCTCGATGAGGCGGATTACCTCAATCCGCAATCCACTCAGCCAGCTCTGCGTGGATTCATCGAGGAATTCTCTTCTAATTGCCGGTTCATCTTGACGTGTAACTTCAAGAACCGGATCATCGCGCCACTCCACTCACGGTGTGGCGTCATTGAATTTAACACTAGCAAGTCTCAGCTGGTGGAAATGTGTGCGGCATTCCATCGCCGCCTGGTTAAGATCCTGAAGGCTGAGAACATCACGTACGACAACAAGGTCCTCGTTGAGGTGATCATGAAGTTCGCTCCAGATTGGCGGCGAATCATCAACGAGTGCCAGCGATACGCTGCAAGCGGGTCCATCGATTCGGGCCTGCTGGTCAATATCAGCGACGTAAACCTCACTTCGTTGATCAAGAGCCTGAAGGAGAAGAACTTCAAGGCGATGCGGAGCTGGGTTGTGGACAACATGGACCTCGAACCTGCGGTTATCTTCCGCAAGATCTACGATGGCGTGGCTGACCATGCCAAGCCGCAGTCCATACCGCAGATCGTCCTCATCCTGGCAGACTACCAGTACAAGGATGCATTCGTAGCCGATCACGAGCTCAACCTGGTGGCATGCATGACCGAGCTGATGGCCTCAGCTGAATGGCTATGAGCCCGTTCGAATATCTCAATGCCATAAACGACACCAAGGTAGACATCATGGTGGACGATGTGGCCGAGAAGCAGTACAATGCCTTCATGGTGAATCGAGGTCTGTCGTACTTTGTGGATACCGTCCTGATCGCAAACGAGATGAACCGCAATCATCACCTGGATAACCGACTCCAGTTTGCGTTTTGCATAAATAGCATACGTAAGCGGAAACGCTTCAGCAAGTGGAACAAACCTCATGAGGTTGAATCTCTCGAGGTCGTCAAGGAATACTATGGCTACAGTAATGAAAAAGCTAAGTCTGCCCTGACGATCTTGAGTCAATCGCAAATCGAACTCATAAAGCAGAAACTCTATACAGGTGGACTCAGGGCAAAAAACAGTACGGCCAGTAGCCAGCATCGAGGAGACTCCAGTCGAATGGACTCCGGCGGTCATGCTGGAAATCGTTCTGTCTGAACCTGACGACTTCCTGAAGGTCCGCGAGACTCTCACGAGAATCGGCGTGGCCTCCAGGAAGGAGACCAACAAACTGTACCAGTCCTGCCATATCCTTCACAAACAGGGGAGATACTTCATTGTACACTTCAAAGAGCTTTTTCTACTGGATGGGAAGCCATCCAACCTCACAGTCAACGATCTGCAACGGAGAAACACTATTGCAACTTTGCTATCTGATTGGGGTCTGGTTTCTATCGTAAACCCTGAGCAGTCACGGGACAAGGCTCCACTACGCCAGATCAAGATCATCTCCCACAAGGAGAAGGCTAATTGGGAACTGCTGCCGAAATACTCAATCGGCAACACCAAGTCCGATAAATAAGATTTGCTGGCAATCCCGCTAGCAACCGGTGATGCCCGATTGGGGTTACCGGGACAGTAACATAACCTCGCTTAATTGGAGGATCATAAGATGACACAGTACACTACCTCGTTCACGTTCCCGCGTTCTAACTTCGTGGGATTTGACCGTTTGTTCGATGAGCTATCGCGAGCCCAGCTCGGAACTCAGAACAACTACCCACCCCACAACGTGGTGAAAGTCGACGATGATCGGTATATCATCGAGCTAGCCGTTGCAGGCTTCAAGCAGGAAGACTTGGGCATCGAGCTCAAGGACTCTATCTTGACTGTCACCGGCAAGAAAGAGGACACTCGCGAGTACGCTCACAAGGGGATTTCTTCCCGTGAGTTCACCCGCACGTTCACGCTCGGTGAGCACGTCCAAGTCACTGGTGCGAACCTGGGTGATGGCATTCTCGCCATCAACCTGCAGCGTATCGTTCCAGAGGACGAGCGTCCGAAAAAGATCGAGATCAACGGCCCTACCGAAGTAAAGACTAAGAAGGGCTTTCTCAAGAGCTAAATACTGAGTAATTGACTCGGCCGGCCGGCACTTTTATGTGTACGGCCGGCCTTTTTTGTGCTAGGATCTGTGAGCGTGAATTTCTACACCAACGTCAGTCGGTTCGGTTCGAACATCCTCTATCGGGGCTACAAGGACGGCAAGCGGGTTCAGGAGAAGATTCGGTTCAAGCCGACTCTGTTTCTTCCGTCCAAACTCAAGAAGACCACATGGACTGCACTTGACGGGACTCCGGTCGAACCGCAGAAGTTCGACTCGATGTCTGAGGCCAAGCAGTTCGTCGAGCGTTACGAGTCCATCGACTCCTTCAAGATTTACGGCAACACTCGATATGTGTGCCAATTTCTGCAGGAGCGTTTTTCCGATGAGATCCACTTCGACCGTAGCATCATCAACGTAGCCTCGCTTGACATCGAGGTCATTTCGAATGATGGCTTCCCGAAGCCCGAGGATGCGCTGCACGCCATCAGTACGATCACCATCAAGAACAACATCGACGGCATCTTCCACATCTGGGGTACGAAGGAGTTCGATGAGGAGAAGTCGCTGTACAAGGGCAAGGTAGACTACCGTCAGTTCCGCACCGAGAAGGACATGCTGACCAATTTCGTATCTTGGTTTGCATCTCCGCACAACTCTCCTGATATTCTGACCGGATGGAACACACGTTTGTTCGACATCCCGTACATCGTCAATCGCCTTGAACGCGTCTTCGGGCCGGATATGGCCAAGCGTCTGTCCCCGTGGGATTCTGTCGAACCTCGCGAGGCCTCGATCAAGGGTCGCAAGGTGAAGATGTTCGACATCCTCGGCATCTCGCAGCTCGATTACCTGGATCTGTTCCAGAAGTTCACGGTGAACACGTTTGGCCAGCAGGAATCGTACAAGCTCGGCCATATCGCCCATGTGGTCCTTGGTGATGCCAAGCTGTCGTACGCCGAGTACGGATCTCTTGCATCCCTCTACGAGAACAACTTCCAGAAGTTCGTAGATTACAACATCAAGGACGTCGATATCGTTGACCGCCTTGAAGACAAGCTTGGCCTGATCACGCTCGTCATGACTCTGGCGTACATGGGCGGGGTGAACTACTCGGACACTCTTGGCACTACTGCGATCTGGGACTCCATCATCTTCCGTGATCTGGCTCGCAAGTCCATCACGATCCCGCAGTCGAGAGAGCAGTTCAAGACTACGTTTGCGGGTGGTTACGTCAAGGACCCGAAGGTCGGAATGCACAACTGGATCTGTTCGTTCGACCTCAACTCGCTTTATCCCAACCTGATCATCCAGTACAACATGTCGCCCGAGACCATTCTTCCGGCTCTGACCGAGGGGATGAATCCCGATGTGATCCTGGAGGATAGGCCGTACTCTGCTGGTATCTCGAATGCCATCATGGCTGCCAACGGTACGCACTTCAGTCCTGAGAAGCGTGGCGTCATTCCTCGAATCATTAGTGAGATCTATGACCGCCGTGTCCGCCTCAAGAAGGAGATGCTGTCGGAAAAGAAGCGTCTGCAGTCCATCCCGAAAGGTGATGTCACTTCCACTGAAGACTGCGAGAGGAACATCACTCGTTTGGAGAATCAGCAAATGGCGGTCAAGATTCTGCTGAACTCACTATACGGTGCGCTCGGCAACAAGCACTTCAGGTACTTCGATCTCCGAGTCGCAGAAGCCGTGACCCTGTCCGGTCAATTGGCAATTCGTTGGGCCGAGAAGGCCGTGAACAACTATCTGAATGGTGTTCTCGGAAACACTGAGCCGAAGGACTACGTAGTGGCCATCGACACCGACTCTGTGTATGTCTCCATGGATTCCGTGGTCAAGTTCTTCAACCCGAAGAACCCGGTCAAGTTCCTCGATGAATTCTGCGGCAAGGGGATGGAGCCGATCTTCAAGAAGGCGTACGATGACCTGGCGAAGAAGATGGGTTGCCCCGACAACCGTATGGGGATGAAGCGAGAGGCGATCGCCGACCGTGGTATTTGGACGGCAAAGAAGCGTTACATCCTCAACGTCCACAATAACGAGGGTATCCAATACGCAAAGCCGAAGATCAAGGTGATGGGAATCGAAGCTGTAAAGTCTTCCACTCCTGCGGTCTGCCGTGATGCCCTGAAGAAAATGTTCGAGGTGATCATGACCAAGACGGAAGCCGATGCGCAGGCCGAGGTTGCAAAGTTCAAGTCTCACTTCTGCAATCTTCCTCCCGAGGATGTGGCGTTTCCCCGGTCTGCGTCTGACATCTCTGGATACGGTCGAGTGGGTTCGATCTACGCCTCCGGTACGCCGATCCATATCCGTGGCTGCTTGCTCTTCAACCGCATCCTCAAGGATCGTGGCCTCGAGAACAAGTACCAGATGCTCAAGAACGGCGAGAAGATCAAGTTCATCTATCTCAAGACTCCGAATCCGATTCAGGAGAACGTCATCTCATTCTCCGATATTCTTCCCGAAGAGTTTGCGCTTCATCCGTACATAGACTATGCTACGCAGTTCGAGAAGACATATCTGGACCCGCTCGAGATCATCTTCGATGCGATCGGATGGAAGAGCGAGCCCGTCTCAAATCTCGAAGAATTCTTTTTGTGATTTACAACCAACCACAACTAACGTAAGATATCAAAATGGCATACACATTCACGCATACCCGCGCAAGTCAAACCTACAGTGGTGGTCAATTCGACCACACGACTCCATCAGTTCAGATTACGTACGAGATTAAAGAAGACGAGGTCACGGTTGATACGTTGCTCACCGAGTTCCAGTGCTTTGTCAAGGCATGTGGATTCTACGTGGACAACGGGCAATTTGAATTCGTAGAAAACGACGATGGTCCTCTTTGTGATCCTTCTGAAATGTTTGCTGGCATGGGCTACAATGAGCCGGAGACTATGACTCGTGATCCTTTTGTCAGCTCGCAGATGGAGTTTGACTTCGGTCAGTCTGAGGAAGAGCAGAAAGGACCTGACAATGTCTAAGGATTGGCCGCACGATATTGCTGAGATGCACTCCAAGTTCGGCGTGAACAACGTCGTTCGTGGAATGGACGCAAATACACTCAAGGCATTTCTTGAGTTTCGCATTCGGTTTCTTCAGGAAGAGCTGGACGAGATGAAGAACTCCGAACAACTCGAAGATGTCACCGATGCGCTGGTTGATCTGTGCGTAGTAGCCATCGGCACGATGGAT
>Ga0181343_1001215_pt1 | contig 10385 bp, 16 predicted proteins | sample Su13VDMLBSD_FD_130110 | JGI IMG/M metagenome (GOLD analysis project Ga0181343, IMG submission 130110) | Freshwater viral communities from Lake Michigan, USA - Su13.VD.MLB.S.D | ecosystem: Environmental > Aquatic > Freshwater > Lake | place: USA: Michigan | collected 2013-07-15 | reverse complement strand
TCGACTGGCTTGTCGCGCCAGTTGAACGGTCCATACTTGTCGGCACCATCACGCATTGCCTCGGCCAACCAGACCAGTGCGATGGGTGACACGAAGCGCTCAGACGGCTTCACAATGCCATAACGTTGCTTCGGGTTATCCGGGTTCTCTTTTGCATCTACCATGTGCTCACTCACCATAAAAAGCTCCCGCATGATTTCTAGGCCATGCGGGAGAAGTGGACTTTCAGGAACGTCTCAAACTAGGGACGGAGCCGGTGCACTAAACCCCGGTTACGTCGCCATGCTGCGACCTCGGTACTATGCTTTGTGTCTTGTAGTCATGTCAAGTGTTCGACTTCATCGAACCGTCCGGGTTGCGCGGGAAGGACCGGTTGGCACGGGGCGTGGTCACGCGGGCGTTTGCCACGGTGTTCGAGCCGCCCTTGTTCAGCGCGACCTTGTGATCCACATCCTTGCCGTCGCCCTTCTTGACGCGACCTAGCTTGATCATCTTCCGGCGCAGGCGACCGCGTTTGGCGTTGTCGCTATTGCTGCCGGTCCCCTTCTCGCCGCGTGCCTTAGCGGTCTTGTATTCTTGAGAATAATTTCTGACGTAGTTCTTGCTACTCGGCATCGTCGTCATCCCCTTCGTCGGCGGCCTCATCGACCTGACGCAGAGTATAACCCATCTTTTTGAACAGGTCTTTATTGAAGACCTCGGTGAACGTGGAGGTCGGGCCTTTTATTTTGACCCGGCCAGTGTCCTCATCCCATTCCACGATCTTAAATCGCTTCTTGGTTTTGGTATGTTCGAAGTACAACGTCTCGGCCATTGTCATTCCCCTTTCCACTCCTTCAGGGTCCCCCACGAGGGACCGATCTTGCAGTCCCACGGAAGTGGGATCGGCGGCTCGATGCCCCACGCCTTCTGGTAGGGCAGATTGTTCAGCAGCCACTGCATGTCGGCGGCGGCCTGATATGTCTTCTCCTGAGGCACCCAGAAATAGATGCCGTCGTGCAAGTCCCACGCGAACTTGATGCCGTGCTCGATCATGTACGGACGCAGCACGCTCAACGCGAGATACTTCTGGTCGGCACCCGTGCCTTGGATGCGGTAATTGATCGCCGTCGAACCCATGGACCAGCCCATCGAGCCATCCCAGTTTCCGATCACCTGCACCCGTCGCCCGGCCAGAGTTTCGACATAGCCGCAAGATTTCGTGAGCGCAATCTGCTGCTTCCAGTATTTCGGTACGCCCGTATATGTGTCCTGATAAGTCTTCCAGATGTACTGAGCCTCGGGCAACTCCATATCCATGTTGTATTGCACACGCGCCACGACCCTGAGCTTCTTCGCCGACGTGCGGTATTGCAGCGAGAGGTTGCCGACCTTACCCATCTTGCGGCGGCCCTCCATGATCGCCTTGGTCTTCTCGTCGCCCTCCTTCCGCAGCCGCATCATCTCCCGGTAGCCGATCTGGGCGATCCTCGCGCCCATGAACGAGTGCGGGTCCTCGCCCGGCAGGCACATGGACAGCATGGTCTCGTCGCCGGAGCAGATCGCCATCCACCGGTACTCCTGCCCGGCAGCGTCGAATTCCACGAGGTCATAGCCGGGCGGCGCGGTGGCGATCCCACGGAAGTCTGCGCCCTGCTTCTCCTGATGCAGCGCCCATCCTGTTTGCAGCGTCGTGTACCGCTCCTTCCCGGTCTTGGGGTTGATCTCCCGCGCCCGCTGGTTCGAGCTGTAGGTGAGCCGCCCTGAGTACGTGCCGAAGACGATAGCCTGTGGCCGGGCGCAGCCGTCGCCGTTGTAGACCGATGCCTTGAGCGGAGCCTCGGCGAATTTGGTCCGGTTGTTCAGCGCCTCCCGGTACTCGCGCAGCGTCTTGGCCCTCGGGTCCTTGAACGCCAGCTCGTGCAGAACCTCCTTGTCGGTGGACCGGCTGATGAGGCCGGTCTTCTTGCCCTTGTTCTCCTTCAGGATAGGAAGGCCCCAGTCGTCGTATATCAGGGCCGCCAGCTTGGTCGGCGATCTCACCACCTCCTCGGTTACCCCGTGGTCGCTCAGGGCCTCCAGCCCCCTCCTAGCGTCGTTCCAGAGCCGTTGCCGGAGATCGCTGGCAACCAGTCGATCGATCAGGATGCCGTGGAGGTTGGCCTCGGCGACCATGGGCAGGCAGTCGGCCTCGATCAGCATGGCCCGGAGCCGGTCAGGGAACTCCTGAAGGATGCGCCAGAGGTGGCGCGTGATCATGTGCGTGTAGATGTTGTCACGTATGTTGTAGTCGTGCAGCTTCTTCAGGTCCTCGGGATCGGTCGAGTGGTAATCGATCTCGTCCTCGTATCCGGCGTGCTCAGGCATGAACTCGGCGACCGCCAGCTTCAGGCTGTAGGACTTCTTCTGGCCCTTGGTCATCTCGTACTCGGGCTCGATGAAGACGTGCCGCCAGACCAGCATGCCGTCGATCCACTTGCACTGCTTCACCAGCTTGTCGAGGCCGTGCGCCATGTAGACCGAGATGTCGAACAGGGCGTTCCAGCAGAGCATCCGGCGCTTCTCGTCGAGCGCCATCTCTAGGTTCTCCCGCAGCACCCGCTTCGACGGGAACAGGCCGCCGTAGTCCTGAAACTTGCGGCCCTCCTTCTTAACCCACACGAGGCTCGTGGCCCACGCCTCGCCCTGAGGAATGCGCCACGGTTGCAGCGCGTACTCCGGCTCGGTGCCGCTCGTCTCGAAGTCAGAGGCGAGAACTTTATCGTCATCCCAGATCACGGCAGCTCCTCGAAAATATGTGTCACGACTGGCGACATGCCTGCTCTCGGTGTGGTCACCGTCGCCAGAAACTTCACGCCGCCAGTCATGAGGAATGGCAGGTTCACATCCTCGTTGCACAGGATGAACTGGTGGTTCTCCATCTGCGTCTTCTCGCCGATGGCAGGCTCGCCAGTCAGGTAGTGCAGCTTGCACATGTTCTCGTCGTGCCCTGTGGCCGACAGGAAGACGCTATCGGTCGGGATCAGCACACCCAAAGAGCCGGAGTATATGCTGAACCACACAGTGACGACGCGCATCAGTATTCATCCTCATCTTCTTCAGGTCGGTATCTGAGAAACGGTTCGTTGAGCTTGAAGCTCGCTCTCTCTAGGCGCAGGCACGTATCCTCTAGCGACTTGATCTCGTTTTCCTCATCATCCGGCCAGACACGCGGATCGTAAGCCCACAGGCTCGGCAGCAAACGGTCGAGCACCTTGGTTTGCTTGTCGGTCGGTCGTCGGTGACCTCCCGTCAGATGCTTGTGGATAGACACTACGAATTGCTTCTCCCACTCATTGAGGAAGCACTCGCCATGGAAGACAGCGGACGTGAGTTCGAGGAGCTGAGCGCGCGTGCACTCATCTACCGTGGGGCACTCGCGCTCGAAATCTACTTCGTCCTCCATACCGCAACACCCCAACAAGCGCCCGGCGTATCCTCGTCGGCCAGCTTCCACGTCTTGCTCTTGGTCATCACAGCATAGACTGAGCGCAGCGTGAACTTGCGCTTCAGCAGCTTGCCTTGCCGGGATATGTGCGGCGACAGGGTAGCAGCCAGCTTCTCTGGCACGAAAAAGAAATCGTCCACCTCCATCGTGTCGAGCGGATACTTGCGCTCGCGAGCGGGCTTGGTGGGCGGCGGGATCGGTACGCCTTTGGTTGCTTTCATACTAGCCTCCGTGAATGAAGGCTCGTATATTAGCCTCTACACCTTGCGGTTGTAAAGCTCAGCGTAGGCGTCCACATAAGCGTGCCAAATATCCTCTTGGGCGGCCCTGACCCACGCGCGCGCCGTGTCGAACTGCCGGGCGTTCATGCAGTCCTCGATCTTCAGGAAGGTTGGTCGCAGCCGGTTCTCGAACAGGCGCACGACTTGGACCTTTGGCTGGTCCCCCAGTGGTAACTCTAGTTGCTCGGACATGTAGACGCCCCACACAGACAGTGAAATGCACTAACTACTCCATCGCTTAATCAGGACGCATCCGCGCTTCGGAGAGGGTGCAGAGCTTCCCACGCTGAAACTTCTTGATGGCGTGCAGCACGGTCGTGTGGTCGCGGTTGAAGCGCCGCCCGATCTCGCCTGCCGAATACCTCCCCGTTGTATATAACCTGACCATGGTGATCTGCCGGGCGCGCACGAGCCACGCTGTGCGCCGCTTACCCATCAGCTCCTCGACGGTCACCATGAACTCTTTGGCGCTGCGGGCGATGACTTCCTTGCGAAGCGCCTCGACAGCATGGAAGCCGGGGATCGTCGGCGCGACGTTCGTCCACGCCGTAGCGATAGCGTCATCCATCGCCATACCCCAGTCGGCCTCGGTGACTACAGCGAGCGCCCTGTGCTCCGGCGACAGGATGCGCCCGAACTTCGGAATGACCACCTTGCCGACGCGAACGGTGTGATCCGGGCGCTGGCTGTAATAGGGATCGACGATCTTTTTCGGTGAATTCAATCTCTGTTTGACTGCGGCATAATGTGCGCGCAGCTCATCCGCTGTCTTCGGCTCCATAGTCCTCACCTTCCCATTCCAGAAGAAACGTCCGGGGTGTTGAGCCCCGGACGCTGTTGTCAGACTTCTTTGAAGATTGCGCAGACGTTCTTACCGTTGTGCGCTACGACGATCTCCAGCTCGGGGTCCCATCCATCAGGGATGAGTTCGAGCATTTCGCGCAGCGACACTTCGAGCGACGGGACAGTCAGCACACCTAAGCTAAACTGTGGCTTGTGCCCACCGGGATCGACGTTCATTGCGGCGCAGAGCCGCGTCAGCTTGGTCTCGATCCGCTTCGTTCTGTCGCGGATTTCGATAGCCGTGCGATCCGGTTTGCGTGGTTGACGTTCACCCATGTCGGTCATGCCCCCAGTGCCTTCATAAAGCCGCCCATATCCTTGAGGATTTTGCTGGCCTCGCGAGCAGCATTGGTACGCAGCTTCTCGTCATCGCGCAAGTCCTGTGGCTCGTAAATTGCGAGCTGTTCGGAGATGCGCTTGTGAACCGCGTTCAGGTCCGGGTCGTCGGTGAAATTCAGCTCCGGCAGCATGGTGACCAGCTCTTGCAGATTGGTCACCGTGGTCGCCTTGAACTTACCGCCGTCAGCCATGCGCTCTTGGAAGTAAGAGGTCACCGCCTTCAGCCGCTTCCACAGGTCAGCGTTGGCCGTCTTGATGCGCGCCTCGATGGCCTCATCCATCTGGGAGCGCACGCTGGCGACCGCCGCCTTGCCGATGTCCACACGGAAGTCCTTGCCCTCGGCGACCGGCTCGATGTCGATGGACACATAGAACTTGGACTTCAGGAAGTTCGGCGTCGGATAGTCGGTATCCTTGAACATCTCACCCATGCGGAACTCAGCCCTGTCACGTGCAGCAGGGTACGACTTCTTGAGGAAGTGAGCGACGGCAGCGTTGAACTCACCAACCAGCTCGCTGTGCTGCTGGATGAACTTCTCGTACCGCTTGCGCGTGAGGATGCGATCCCCGTTATCCTTCCATGGCAGCGTGTTCGTGTAGAAGTGACGACGCACGGCACCACCGGCAGCGATGATCGGGTTCAGCGCTTCCTTGGGGACGAGGTGCTTGTTGACGCGCGCAGCGTCATCGGCAGCGCCCTTCATCGTGGTCAGCTCGTCGCTGGCCTGCTTATCCAGCTTGTATCCCATCCACACGCCGATTTGCAGGTTCATCAGCATGCACTCTGTCGTTAGGCTCATGACACTCTCCGTTAATCGGGTTTGTGACGCTGCGTCACAAACCCACCATGGACATCTCTGTCCTGTCATATGTGAGCTGGTGGCTCACTCACCTATGCGCAAGACCCTCGCATAGTCAGGGCACTTGGCGTCCGTCGTGCAGCACACGATGAACGGGTAGGGCGGTGCCTCGTCCGGCCACGGTGTGTAGCCGTCAGTCACCATGATCACGACCGCAGGGTTGTGCTCCTCGGCCTCGGCCATCGGGATGCGCATGTCTGTGCCACCACCACCCGCAGGCTTGAGGAAGGAAGGCTCCTCACCCTCCTCGTACACCTCACGTGCAGCCACACCATGATCAGCCCACAAGATGCGCAGGCGCTCAGGGTTAGTGGCTGAGAACACATCCATCACGCAGCCGCCGACCTTCTTGAGATCGTCGTTGCTGACAGAGCCGGACGTGTCACCGATGAAGATGACCTCACCCATGCCATGCCCTGCCTTGTCCGGCCAGAAGAAGTCCACGATGCGACGGTTGCGTCGTGACCAGCTCACCTCGTTGCGAACGGCACGTGTCATGAACTCGCGCAGCTCCTCCTCCCACGTAACTGGTGGGTGCAGAAGTTCATCCAGCAGCCGCTCGATACCGGCAGGCAGACTGCCCGCCAGCTTCGCCAGTGTAGCCGCCGACTGAAGCAGCTCCTTCACCTCACCCTCGATCTGGGCGCGCTCCTCTGGTGTGATGTGCACATCCATTAGGTCGCCTTCCAGATCACCGTTGTCGCCGTTCAGATAGTCGCCGGGATCACCGTTCGGATCACCTGCGTTCTCCATACGCTCTTTCGCTTCGGCCATGAGGATAGCGTAGACCTGCTCCTCTGCCATGTTGGCGAAGCGCTTGTCGATCAGGCCGCACTTAGGCATGCGACCGATCTTTGCCTGCACCAGCATCCAGTTGATGACGTAATCGCAGGCGTGGTTCCACACCTTGCGATGCCGTCCGTTGATGCGCAGATTGTGCCGCATGATGATGTGGCAAATCTCGTGCACGAAGACGAAGATGACTTCGAGAATATCTGTCAGGGTCTCAACCCATACCGGGTTCCAATAGATATTCCTGTAGTCGGTGCCAGCAGTCTTGACCTGCTCTGTCGCTATATCCTTCGTGCTGGCGAGGCACGGGCCGTAGAATGGTTGCGACACCATCACCCGCGCTCTCGCCTGCTGTACCCTCGTTATCTTTCCCATGCTCAGCCTCCTGTCGGCGCGAAGACTTCTTCGTACTTCTTCGCATAAGCCATGAACTCTTTCAGCGAATACACGCTGTCGTCACGCTTGGTCGCGAGCGACCACGCCAGCACCTCGAACGCAGGTTCGAGCTTATCGTAGAAAGCGCAGATGTGCTTCGCTTCCTTGGGCTTGCTGCCGGACATCTCACCCGACAGTGCGACCGTGACCGCATAGCGCATGTCATGCGCAGCCGGGACAGGCACATCCTTACCAGCGAGGATGTCAGGCACCATCGTCTTGACGTGCTGGAAGACCTTGTAGAAAGCCCACACGCCTGTCGTGCTGGCCTCGCCGATGCAGCCAGCCATGGTAGCGCGGACGATGTTCTCCTTGGCCTTGCCACGTGCAGCGAATGCCTCTGCTGCCATCTCCCATGTGCGCCACGTGGCGAACACCTTGTCGTTGCGCGCCGGATCGAACTGGTGGTGCTCGCCCTCAGCCTTCTTGAAGGCCATATAGGCGATGATCACCGGATCGATGTTGATCTGTGCGAAGTGTTCGAGGATGAAGTCCAGCTCGGGGATCACCTCGACGTGGATCATGCGGTTCGCCAGCGGCAGCGGCATGCGCATGGTGATGCCCTTGTCGCCCTCACGATTGCCCGAAGCGATGATGCGCACGTTAGGGCGCAGCACATGCTCGTTGACACGACCCTCGCCGACGAGCTGATACAGCACCGCCATGATATGCGCGTTCATCTCGTCGAGGTACAGCCAGATCATCTCGTCATCTGGGATGTGATCGAAGTTCGTGTTGCCGATGAACGGAATGGTCGAGGGGATCAGCCACTTCGTCATGTCGCCATCACGCTCGGGCAGACCGCGAAAGTCCACGCTCTCGTATGAGGACACATGCAACGTCACAAGGTGTGCTCTGTGGTGCTTCGCAAGCGCCTCGATGAGTTTGGTTTTGCCGACACCGGGCACGCCCCAAACGAATATGGGCTTCTTGATGATGACGGTGTTGAACTCGACGAACGCGGGAAGCTGAGAGATACCAATTTTCTGCATTGTAATTACTCACTGTTGCCGACCATGCGGCGGTTGATGCCCACCATCGGGCGTTATTTGTGACGCAGCGTCACAAAGCTCTTAGACCCATCCCCAACGGCGCTCTTGCTGGATCGACAGTTGCAGCTCGCCGTAGTTGACGTAATCCTTGTAGGTACGATTGAGCACACCCACCGTGCTGTAGACGAAGCGCAGCGCGCTCTCCTTGGGGTTGTACGAGAGCGCACGATGCACGAGGGCGTAGTCACCGTTCGCGATCCACGCCATCAAGTCTTGCGTCGTGCAGTCATCATGCAGCTTGAGCCGTTCTGACCAGTCAGGCTGCTTAGGGTTGGTGTCGAAGTAATCCTCCAACGCACGCAGCTTGAACTGGCGGCGCGTCCTAGCATACAGCGACTTGTCAACGTGAATGAACTCGACCGGCGCGAAGTCATTGCTGCGAGGCCGCCACAGGTTCGCGTTCTCAGGGTCCTGCTCGATGGTCATGGTCTCGCCGTCGAACCTATAGTAACGCGGGCCGCCGTTGTCCCACCTGCTACCTTGCGTGGCGTCGTATGTGTAGAGATACGTCTCGTCACGGCTGCAACGTGTGCTCCAGTCGATCTGCATTCGCGCGCCGGGCGGCAGCACCTCATCAGCGAATTCGCCCGTCGTCTTGGTCTTGAATGTGTGCAGGAGGATTGAGCCGTCCTGATAATATGTGACGACATCAGTCTCATAGAGACGCATCGCGATGCCACCGTTCGGCACCATGTGGATGGTCGTGCGCTTCTTGCGATCACCGATGCGCAGCGGGCGGTAGCCGTCGCTGTCTTCGCGCTTCACACGCTTGGGATGATTGAAGACTTCGAGGGCCTTCTCGTATGTGCCGATGCTCGGCATGTCAGACCAGTCGAAGCCGAGAAAGTAACCGATTGCCATTTCGCTCTCCGTGGAGTTTGTGACGCTGCGTCACAAAGGGTTTAGTTCAGGCAGCACCTTCGCCACCATTTATAGAGTATAGCATATAGAGGTTATCATGTCAAGTGTAACATGATACCTTCAGTCCGCTTCTGCGCTGTGCGCCAGCCATGCCAAGTCCATTTGATCGGCCTGCTCGCACGCTTCGAACCACGTCATGTTCTCGCTGATCTTGTCATCCTTCATCAAGTCCCAGACGCCCCAGTTAGGGTTCGTTGCGAGGCGGTGATCTTTCCACACCTCGCGCATGGGCCAGCCGCTGCGTGGTCCCCACACAACGAAGCGCGTCCTGTACTTCGGCACCGGGAACGCTGACTTGTAATAGGTCCAAACGCGGTCGTTATAATACACGTCGCAGTCGTGCAGCGGGCTCTCGAACATCCGCCTGTCTTTCTGTGCCATCTCACCCTCACATCATTGCATACAGGCTGTCGTCGAGCGCTGCACGCCACAGCTCCATACTCGTCGCGACATAGCGTGTGCGCTTATCCTCTTTCGTCATCTCGATGAGCCTGCGCCCATAGAGCATGCTGATTTCTTTCGTCACATCCCTGTCGTGCAGATCGCACGTGAACGTAACCCATCCCTTGTGATGCGATATAGTCGTTGATGCCTTGATCCTCACGAAGCTGATGTTCAGCAGCACATGTTTCATGGCCGGTGTCAGCGGGGTCCACTGCTCCAGCTTGCGCAGCCGCCCCTTAGGTTTGATCTTTGATGTCATCTAGTGCCTCTCTCAGGTTGGTGAGATGTTCGAAGTTGATGCGCAGCTCGATCACATCGCCCGGCGATACGATAATGTCGTTGATCTTCATAGTCATGAAGTTGTCGGTGTTGCGCGCCGCGACCTCAAGCTCGTTGCACCGCGCCGATCTCGTCACGTTGAATTTAACTACCCCCTCGGTCAGCTCGTGAGTGTCGCTGCACACCATGCCCTCTTTGCTGATGAGCGCAGCGTAGAGCGCGCCTCGATGCGCCACATACGCCTGCTCCATGAGCCGCGCCGTCTCATCTGCCTCAGCCTCAGGCATGAACGCTGAGTTCACACCTGAGACCGTATCGCGCACGAACGATGCGTTGCCGTTGAAGACAGGCACGAACCGGCGAGCGATCACGACCCGTTGAGGCCGCACGTGGTTCTCGTTAGTCGGCAGCATGCCCATGCACCCGCAATGTAACAAGCCCTTTAAGCTCGGTAAGTTGATCGCTGACATGCTCGGCGTCAGTGATGCGCGCGATCTCGTTCGCCATCACGCTATCGTGCTTGTCGAGGCGATCCATGATCCGCATCTCCATGCGGTGCATGTAGTTCTGCATCACACGAAGCGGCTCGTCTTGCGACGTGCGATAGCGTGTGCGCAGGTAATGCGTCACAGCCTCGCGTGTCTTCTCATCTGATGGAGGGTTCTCGATGAAG
>Ga0181343_1001214_pt1 | contig 10389 bp, 7 predicted proteins | sample Su13VDMLBSD_FD_130110 | JGI IMG/M metagenome (GOLD analysis project Ga0181343, IMG submission 130110) | Freshwater viral communities from Lake Michigan, USA - Su13.VD.MLB.S.D | ecosystem: Environmental > Aquatic > Freshwater > Lake | place: USA: Michigan | collected 2013-07-15 | reverse complement strand
GCCGTTGCGGTAGTTCTGAGCAATGCTGTAGCAGAAGTCGCCACCAGCAGCATCCAGAACGCTGACTACCGGGGCAACGATGGCATTGGTACGCGCCAACTGCTCCTTACGTGCTGCGTATGCTTTTTTGTGGGCAACTTCAGAGTCAGTCAGGCCGCCGTTGGCATCACGCTGCGCTTGCAGCTCTGCATCGTATGCTGCTTGCCGAGCAGCTTGTTCTGCTTTCCGCTGGGCATCACGTGCAACCTTAGCTTTCTGCTTAAGCGCCAACTTTACTTTGCTGATGATCTCAGTGTGGTGTGTCTTCTCAACACAGTCGCAGCCAACAGAAAAACTCTTGCCAGTCGCATCCACGATGATGCAGTGATTGTTGATACTTGTGCCGCAATGGTCGCAGCTGAAGTGGCAGCACGCTGGCTTGCTGCGCAGCTGGGCGTTGTACGCCTCTGGGTTGGCTTCAGCCAGAGCCTTAGATGGCGCTGACCAGATGCCAACAAAGCGGAAAGGCGCTGTGCCGAAGGTGAAATGTTTGTGGACTACTGTGTTCATGCTGTGCTCCAAGTTATAAGTTATCCGGTTATAATCAACCGTGGAATGAATTATAGGGTCAGTGAATTCAAAAAGCAAGCGTTTTTCAAAACTATTTTTAACCACTTGCCTTTTCAACAAAACCCACGCATACTTAGAGGCGATAACGTATAACTGGAGAACTGTATGCAATTGAGAGCTTACCAACACGCCGCCACTGAGTCGGCTATAGCGCACTTAGCTAGCGGGCACAACCCTGTGCTGCAGTTAGCTACCGGAACCGGCAAGTCGCTTATTATAGCGGCGTTGGCCGACTACTATAAGGCGCAAGGCAAACGCACCTGGGTGCTCACCCACGTTCAGCAGCTCGTGCGGCAGAACGCGGCCACCTACGAGCGTTACAGGGGAATCACGCCTGGAATTGTTTGCGCAGGCTTGAACCGGAAAGATCTTTACGCACCTGTTACCTTTGCCACTATACAAAGTATGCACGGCGTGCTCGAGGTTATTCAGCCCCCTGATTTAATCATCATTGATGAAGCTCACCGCGTACCGCAGGATGAGGGTGGGCAGACGCTTTACGCAGCCCTTTTACGTCGGTACCCGGCGGCTCAGAGAGTGGCTATGACCGCTACTCCGTGGCGCATGGACAACGGAATTATTTACGGAGACGGGCCAGAGTACTTTTTTAATAAGCTGGCGTACAACTATACTGTACCCCGTGCGGTTGAGGACGGGTGGCTATGCCCGCTGGTGGGGGTTGAGACCGCTTTCCAGCTTGACCTTGATGAGGTGGCGGTGCAGGGTGACTTTGTTCAGACCGAGGCCGATGCTGCGCAAACCGAACTCTGGTTAGCGTCGGTTGCGCGGTCGGTGCGGGAGCTGGCCGGTGCGCGTAAGCACATCGCAGTGTACTGCCCCACTGTAGCCGCTGCCCAACGCACTGCCCTCATTATAGCGGCACAGACCGGGTGGGAGGTGGACGTCTTACACGGGGGGCTGAGTCCGGTGCAGCGCGAGTGCGTGATTGACGACTTTTTCTCTGGCCACTCGCGGGTGCTCTGCTCGGTTGATATGATTACCACCGGGTTCGACTTCCCCGCGCTGGACTGCATAGTGTGCCTACGGCCAACTCTATCCTCCTCTCTGTGGGTGCAGATACAAGGGCGAGGCACCCGCCTACATGAGAGCAAAAAGAACTGCCTGGTGCTGGACTTTGTGGGCAACCTGCAGCGACTGGGCGGGGTGGACATGTACGAGACGTTTTACCGGCAGCGGCAGGAAGACCTAGTGCCGGAAGAAGTCCCAGCGGTGCCGAGCAAGCCGTACGTTAAAAAAGAACGCAAGGTTTACCCCGGCGTCAGGACTATCAAGGCCATTGACCCGATGACCGGACGCGAGGCCACGGAAGACGCCCTGCTCACCGTCACGGTCAGTGCTGTTAACTGCGTGGCGGTCAAGACCCGGCGCAACCCTAACCAGCCGGTGTTGCTGGTGCAGTACGCGTGCGTAACCGTTGAGGGGGCGCGTATTGATGCGTCCACTTTTATCGATACCGAACAACCCACCCCACAGACAATAGAGTTTTTCAAGCGGCGCTCGCTTGCGGTCAGGTTACCTTCCCCGGCGCGGCAGTTAGGCTGGCAGATGAAGGGTGCCCGACAACCCGTCACCATCACGGTACGTAAAGCGGGGCGCTACTGGAATGTTATTAACGAGAATTTTAACGGAGAGTTGTAATAATGGCGGGCAAGAAACCAACGCACGTATGGTCGGTGGACACCGGAGGACCTAGCACCCTGGAGTACGCGCTGGCGTACGCCGGTCTCGGGTGGTATGTGTTACCCGTGTGGTCGGTGGATGAGAACGGTCAATGCCGGTGTGGTCGTCCCAACACTGAGAAGGGGCACAAGCCGGGCAAGCATCCGCAGTCCGAGCTGGTACCCCACGGACACCAAGACGCTACAGTGGACGCACAAGTTATTCGCGACTGGTGGGCCACTGACCCCAACGCGGGTATTGGGGTATCGCTGGCGGACTCGGGGCTGCTGGCGCTGGACATCGATCCCCAAAACGGCGGCGTCGAGTCCCTAGCCGAGCTAGAGGCCGAACACGGGGTAATGCACTCAGACTGTATTGCTATCACCCAAGGCGGCGGGGAGCACCGGCTCTTTGTGGCTAGCGAGGACATGACTTACCCCGGCACACTGGGCAAGGGGCTAGACCTGAAGCACAACGGTTACATCTGTGTTGCCCCTACCCTGGGCGCGTCGGGGGACTACAAGTGGGGTGCGGGGCGCTCGCCGCTCAGCAAGACCAGCCCGGCAAAACCCTCGCCGCTGCCGCAGTTAATAGCCAGCAAGGCGCGTGCACCCGTTAGCTACAGCCTGACCGAGCGCAGTGGGGTTCCGGTGGCCACCGCGCAGACCTTTGACGACTTGCGCTCCGCGCTCAAGCACGTGGACGCGGATGATTATACCACCTGGGTCAATGTGGGCATGGTGCTCAAACCCTACGGCGAAAACGGCTACAAGATTTGGACTGAGTGGGCGGCAGCCAGCGACAAGTTTGATGCCGCTGCGCAACGGCGCAAGTGGGAGCGGGACATCAGCATCCCCCACTCAATCACTTACCGCTCGATATTCCGCATGGCCATAGACAACGGCTGGGCGGGGAATGAGAACAACGTGCTCCCGCCCGCCACTGCCGACTCCCCGGCCAGCGTACACCCGCTCAGTATGCAAAATGCGGTGCCTTCCGGGGCGGGGGTGGTCAATGTGTTTGAGTACATATATGATGACTTTATGTCGTGTGGGGTGAACGTGGTGGCCGGAGCGCCGGGGGTGGGCAAGACGACGTTGATAGTACCGCTGGCGCTAGCCACCGCGCACCTTTGCCCGCACGACTACGCCCTCAAGCCCACGGTGCGCCGCAATGTTATAATCATTACCGAGTCGGTGGTGCAGGTGCAACGAGTAATATACTCGCTGTACTCATGGGGCTACACCGGGATGCACACCCGAGAATTTGACGAGCGGGTGCGCGTTATCTCCGCTCAGCGGCTTGACCCAAAGATTGTGGCACAGGTGGCGGGCGAGTATAAAGGGTGGACTGTAGACAACCAGAAAGCCGACGGCACTCACTACGCGGCGCTTCCCCTGGTGGTGTTTGATACCGCCAACGCAGTGTTTGACCTTGAGAACGAAAACGACAACGCGGAGGTGGGACGGGCAATGGCCTACATCAAGCAGTCGTTTGCCGCCTTCCCCCTCATCATCGTCAGCCACACCGCCAAGGCGCTCGGCTCGGGAGACTCCGACTACCTGTCCCCACGCGGTGCGTCGGCTTGGACAGGGGACGCCCAAGGGGTGTACACCGTGTTTAAGGACGGCGACGCCCCCGACGCCCCCCGCGTGCTCAAGGCGACCAAGGTCAGGTTCCCCACCGCGTTCCCCGAGCTGACCTTTGACCTGGTCTCCAACCGCGAACTACACAAGGACGTGCTGGGTTACGACAAGGAGATATGGTTCTCGCACTCGGTGGCTCGCCCACTCAAGGCCGGTGAGCGCAACCTGCTGCGGGAAGAGCGCAAAGAACAAAAAGAGCTAGAACAGTGGTCGCGAATTTGCGACGACCTGGTCGAGCTGGTACGCCGCGACCCCGGCAAGTCGCGCACGTACTACGAGCGGCTCTCCCTGGCCCAAGGCGGGGTTAAGGCCTCGCAAGAGCGCAAAGAACTCTCGGTAACGAGTTTGATAAACGATGGACTGTTGGAGAGAGTAGAGCTGGACAAACCCCAAGGTAGAGCTAACCACTTTCTGCGCGTAAACGAGCAAGTAGTCAGCTCTGCAAACTTAAGTCGATACGGAATATAAACTATGAGCTACATTGTTGCCTCGCTACCCCCCGTTAAGTGCTTTGTCAAACGGGAGTTCCTGTACAATTTTACAAAAGGGCACGGCGAGCTGGAGCCTGCAGTATGGGTAAGCCTAAAAGCCTTAACCGGGCAGGTGTTCCGCATTGAGTCGCTCCTCCCTGCCTACGGCGCGCTGTACGACAAACTACCCCTACACGCCTACGTGTGGCACGCGGAAGCGGGCGACCTCCCCATTGACACTCTGCAGCTGTGGGACTGCATGAGTTACCGCTTCACAATAGTGGAAAAGCTCGGGCTGCGCAGCATGGGGGTCAAGTTCCTAGGTAAAGACAAACAGTGGCACGTGGGGAACTACCTGTTCACCGTCGACTTCTGCGCAGACGGAATGGACTTAGACACCGGCTTTACCGAGCAGGCTGAGGAGCACAAGAGCTTCAACTTTATAGTGCTTGACAACGGCCAGTTCGCCTGCCAACCCAACAACCGCTGCCTGTGGTACGACCAAAGCCTAGTGCCCGCCGAAACAAAGTTCCCCGACTTCCAAGCCGCCCGGCACCTGTGGAGTGTGGACGGAACGCGCAAGTGGGTGGCGGGGGAAGACTGGTTTTACAACATTGAGGAGCGGGTGGAGAAGAAAGAAAACCATTGTAACAACGATTAAAGTGATCGTTCGGGGGGTAAAAGTAATCGTTCGAACGATCACTTTAATCGTTCGAACGATTACTTCGGGGTGTACAGTAGGTGATTGTTTTTGTTAAGGTTCTAATCGTTCGTTTTGTAAAAGTAATCGTTCGAACGATCACTTTTACCCCCTCGGCGAGGGGCAGGGCACTCTCTGGATTCGCTCGATCGTCGGAGGAGAGGGACACTAGTCCTCTCTCCGTAGCCGATCAGAGTGATGCCGAACGCTAGTAAGACGAGGGTTTGGGGGTGGTTTGGGGTGTTGAAAAGTAATCGTTCGAACGATCACTTTTGGTGGTTTTGTAAGTGGTTGTTTTTGCTGGTGTTCTAATCGTTCGTTTTAATCGTTCGGAAGCCCCTCTATATAGACGAACGAACGATCACTTTTTTGGGCGCTTGTCTTTTTTAACTCACACGGGTATAATGGGAATATGAACACTCCTCCGAACTCAAAAAATACGGGTAAAGGCGCGCCCCACCCGACTGCCCGCAAGTACGACCGCCCGGTTGTGTCTGCCCATATCTGCGCGGAGCTGAAGAAAGGGTTCTCGCTTGACTCAATCTGCTCGGCTGCGGGGATGCCCACGCATGCTACTTTTCTGGAGTGGGTGGAGAAGGATGATCCCGCAGGGCTTGCCAAGGACTACGCGCACGCACGCGAGATCGGCTACACGCTGCTCGCCGATGAGATCGTCGCGCTGTCGGACAAGACGCACGAGTGGGTAACGGTGCATGCGCTGAACCCGGACGGTGAGCCGATGTTTGACGCAAAGGGGCAGCCCGTGCTCAAGCAAATGCTCATGCCGCTCAACAGCGACATCATTGCGCACAAGCGAGTGCAGATTGACACACGCAAGTGGGTGCTCAGTAAGATGCTGCCCAAAGTGTACGGCGACAAGATAACGCAGGAGCACACCGGCGCGGGGGGTGGGCCAATCACGCTTGCGGCGGTTGACCTTAAGAACCTGAGCGATGAAGAGCTGGAGAACATGCACCTCCTGCTCGCTAAAGTAAGCGGAGCCGCATGAACGCACCCATTAGCCCTGTGGTAATGCTCGGGCTGGTAAAGCGAGAGCAGAGCCGTAGGGACGCTTCGGCGTCACTGTACGAGTTCGTCAAGCAGTCGTGGCACGTGGTGGAGCCGGGCATTCCGTTCATTGAAAGCTGGCACATCGAGGCGATATGCGAGCACCTAGAAGCGGTGAGCGCGGGGGAGATACACCGGCTGCTAATTAACATCCCGCCCCGGCACAGCAAGTCGACAATCGTGTCGGTGATGTGGCCCGCATGGGAGTGGCTCACCGACCCGGCGCAGAAGTTCCTGTGCGCATCGTACTCGGGCAACCTGAGCACACGCGACAATTTGAAGACCCGGCGGTTGCTGCAATCTAATTGGTACCAAGAGCGCTGGGGGCACATGTTCAAGTTCGCTGGCGACCAGAACGCCAAGCAGCGTTTTGAGAACGACAAGACCGGCTACCGCCTTGCTACTTCGGTGGGAGGCACGGCTACTGGTGAGGGTGGCTCACGGTTGATCCTTGACGACCCGCACGGTGCTCAAGCCGCCCAGTCGGAGGTGATGCGGGAGTCCGACCTTGAGTGGTTTGACATGGTCTGGTCTACGCGGTTGAACAATCCCAAGACCGACGCCATGGTGACCGTGATGCAGCGGCTCCACGAGCAGGACATCAGCGGACACATACTGGAAGACATAAAAGGGTGGGAGCATATCTGCATCCCGGCTGAGTGGGACGGCAAAGCGCGGAGGACAAAGCTGGGCGAGTACGACCCCCGCAAGACCAAAGGCGAACTGATATGTCCTGAGCGGTTTGGGCCGGAAGAGATAACCAACCTGAAGCAGCTCCTCGGCGTCTACGGCACGGCGGGCCAGCTCCAGCAAGACCCCGCACCGAGCGAAGGCGGCATACTCAAGACCAACTTCTTTGGGCTGTGGCCGCACGACTCGGGTCTGCCCTCTTTTGAGTACATACTGCAGTCGTACGACTGTGCGTTCACGGAGAAGACTACCGGCGACCCCACCGCCTGCACTGTGTGGGCGATGTTCACGCACAAAGGCCAGCGCCACGCGATGCTGATTGATGCCTGGGATGAACACCTGAGCTATCCAGACCTGAGAGCACGAGCCGTGAAGGACTGGACAACTGAATACGGAGGCATGACGAAGGACTCGCCCTACTCACGCGCCCGCCGCCCGGATCGCATTTTGGTGGAAGCGAAAGCCAGTGGTCAGTCACTCCTGCAAGATTTGCGCTTGGCGAAAGTGCCTGCAGTAGGCTATAATCCAGGCAACGCGGACAAAGTGTCCCGTGCGCACCAAGCCGCCCCCACTTTAGAGCTGGGGTTGCTGTGGGTGCCAGAGTCAAAAAAGAATCCAGGCCAGCCGGTGAGTTGGGCTGCAGCGTTCCTTAAGCAGCTGGGCAAGTTCCCAGTGGCAGAGCACGACGACTATGTTGATACGTTCACGCAAGCAGTCATCTACCTCAAGAATGACGGGTGGTTTGAGTTGCCCCAAGCGCGAGACATTGACGAGCCGCTTATCAAGTCTAAACCGAGGATAAATCCGTATGCAGCCTAAGAAACCAAAAACGGTGTGGGATAAGAAGCGACCTAAAGACCTCGGCGAAAGCAAGCCGCTCTCACCCGACGCCAAGGCCTCAGCCAAGGCTGAGGCAAAGAGCGCCGGACGCCCTTACCCCAACCTAGTTGACAACATGCGGGCGGCGAGGAAGAAGAAATGAGCGAGCGTGTTGACAAGGCTAGCCTACCGCTCAACCAGCCCAGGCGCACCCCGAGCCATCCGACCAAGTCGCACATCGTGAAGACCAAAGTGGACGGCAAGGAGAAGATCCTGCGCTTTGGCGAGCAAGGCGCGAGCACGGCGGGCAAGCCCAAGGCGGGCGAGTCCGAGCGCATGAAGGCCAAGCGCGCTTCCTTTAAGGCACGCCACGCACGCAACATCGCCAAAGGCCAGAGCAGTCCTGCGTACTGGGCGAACAAGGTGAAGTGGGCTGAGGGGGGAGCGGTGTCCCTAGACCAACTCAGTGAAAAGTACGCAGACGGAGGGTCAGTAGACCCGAGCATGTTGCGTCGGTTGAAAAACACCTTGGGGTCTGCGGCTAGCGACGTGAACCGTTCGTTCTACGAGAACGTATCTGGCCCCGCCGTAGGCTCTCTTGTTGACATGACGGTTGGCTTGGGCGATCTGGCGCAGATGGGGGCAAAGTACCTAGGCAACCGCATGGGCTACGATGCTGGCGAATTCACGCCGGTGGCTCCGCGTGTCAAGCAGGCACTGGGTGTTGACAACTACAACCCATACACTGTTGGCGGTGTGGCAGCTAACCTCTTACCGTTTGCCCGAGGCGAGCAGGCGCTCAGTGCTGCGGCCACGGGGTTGCCTCGGTTGTTCCCTAATCTGGGGCGTGAGGCCGCCGCTTATGGCGGCTCCGAGGCAGCGGCAGCGGGTGCTCGGGAGTTCATGCCTGACTCGCCGATGGCAGAGTTGGTGGCTTCTGCTGCCGGGGGTGCTTCGGCTGCGGGGGGTGTTGGCGGTAGCGCCTCACGGTCTCCGACTGTGAGTAATATTGTTAAAGCGCAAGGTAACCTGAACCTGACGCCAATGGCGAGGGCTGAAGCCCTAAAAGGGTCAGACACGCAGACCGCTGAGAGCTTTTTGAATCAGTTGCGGGGCCAACCTGGCATGACGCAAGCGGGTTTTGATGACCTAGTCAAGCAGTACCAGGGGCTTGAGCCAAACACCCGTATGACAAAGGCTGAGTTTGAGCAACGCATCCCTGCGTCACAGTACAACAAAGTTGATTTGCGAAGCTCAGAGCAGACCGCAAACGAGCACCTGATGGTAGAAGCTGAAGATCAAATCAGAGACAACATCTGGGGTGTTTATGAGAGGGTGCTTGACCGCCTGGGCTTGCCGGTTAACAATAGCGCGCTGTCAGATATTCAAGACTACCACGAAAACGTCTTAGACTTTGAAAACCTATCTGGTGACATGCAGCAGGGGCTGCGCGCGGCGGATATGGACGGTCGCTTGCTGGACGGTAGATACGCGCTTATGGACTTATTCAATGAAGAGCGCGACGACCTTATCAACCACTACTACGAAACCATGCTCGATGAATTAGGCGATATGGATATGCCTGCGGGCGAGTACGCGTATAAAGACTACCAGCGCCTGATAGCCAACCCGGCCTCCCACGCGGGCGGATACTTTGAACTCGGCGTTACCCACCCGGAGCAGAGCAGTAGGTACAAACACTACAGCACTCTTGATCCCGGTGAGGAGGGGGGAGGCTTGATTGGTCACGTGCGTGGCACGTTCACCGGCGAGGAAGGAGCGGGGCTTGTAGGGGGTGAGTACGCTAAGCCCCGCAGCATGGTGATTGAGGAGATTCAATCTGACGCTCAGAAAACAGCTGGGCAGTCTGGCCCGCTCCGTCAAGCACACGGCACGATGTTCAAAGCCGCAGTGCAGCACGCGCTTGAGAACGGCGCAGACACCGTGTACTACCCGAGCGCGAGTGAGATTGCCGGGGTGCGCAACAAACCCGCCTCAGCTTACGCTCCGATATACGACCAGCAGGTTGTTAAGGAAGGGCTGAAGCCGCTGCTCAGAATACCCGGCGTTAGCGCTAGAATGCTTGGCGGTTATCACGAAATAGACTTCACCCCCGAGGCCAAAGACTTCATCCTCAAAGGCGAAGGCCAAGCCGCTCCCGGTTACGCACAAGGCGGCGCGGTCAGAGCCTACGACCCGCAGCAAATAGAAAACATTATGAGCAGCATAAACGCCCCGCGCAATTACGCCTCGGGTGGTAGTGTATTGGCGTACGACCCAGGTCGCGTAGACGCGATACTTAATCAATTCAGGGGGGCGGTGTGATGGCTAACGTGAGACCAGAAGACGAACTGCTAGAAGGCGAGACCGTTCAACTTGAAGACGTTGATAACGAAGTCGAGGACACCGAGGACGGTGGCGCGATTATTCGTGAGAGGAACGCAGAAGACCACGCCGCCAAGCTCGCGCACTTTGCCAACATCGTTGAAGAAGTTGACGACGACCTGCTCAAGACCGCAATCAACGACCTACTAGAAAAGATTGGCAACGACAAAGAGGCGCGGGAGAAGCGCGACAAGCAGTACGAAGAAGGCTTACGCCGCACCGGACTGGGTGACGATGCCCCCGGCGGTGCCCAGTTCACCGGCGCTAACAAGGTCGTACACCCGATGTTGGTCGAGGCGTGCGTAGACTTCTCTGCCCGGTT
>Ga0181343_1001213_pt1 | contig 10394 bp, 14 predicted proteins | sample Su13VDMLBSD_FD_130110 | JGI IMG/M metagenome (GOLD analysis project Ga0181343, IMG submission 130110) | Freshwater viral communities from Lake Michigan, USA - Su13.VD.MLB.S.D | ecosystem: Environmental > Aquatic > Freshwater > Lake | place: USA: Michigan | collected 2013-07-15 | reverse complement strand
CTTGTCAGCCGGGTTGAAACGGTTGATAGAACGGCTGGTCGGCATCATGTCCGAGATGTGGGTACGCATCGACGTCGGGACCACCATGTTGGTGATCTTGGCGTTGAAGCGCTGCTCGGCGGTCGTCACCAACTGCTTGTACAGGTACGGGCTGAATTGCTGCAGCGTCACACCAGAAGCGTAGGTGAAGTAACCCAGACCAGCGTTGGACAGCAGGCCGTTGAAGGGCGTGTTGGTGTCCACTTGGGTCGTGGTGTCGTTGCTGTCCGAAGCGGCAAGTTGCAGACGGGAAGTGCCGTCCGTGTCGTTGCCAGAACGGGTGCCAGCGAAGGCGTACAGAGAGCCGAAGCGACGGCCGTCGTTGGGGGCTGCACCTTGGGTAGCGGCTTGACCGGAGTACTTGATAGAAGCACCGTCAGCGCGAACCATTTGCAGTTCAACGTCGAACATGATTTCGGTCAACTGCTTGACCTCTTGGTAAGCCTGGGGATCACCACCGGCCTGCTCAACAGCGCGGGCAGTGCCAGTAGCACCGATCACGGTCGTGAAAATCTGGGTGTAGTTACCCAGGTTAGCACGGGTGTTGGAAGCAGCGTCAGAAGCCGACACAGCAGCGCCTTCTTCTTTAGCGTTCAGGCTAGGAACACGGTAGTAGTCGTTCGGCCAAATGTGCAGGGTCGAGTTGACCTTGCGCTTTTTGCTCATGGCCATGTTAGTGATCGGGGTGCGATCCTTAACATAGTTGGAAACCGTCATATCGAGGTCTTTGACCACGATGTCGGTGGTATACGAGCCGTTGCCGTTGCCAAGGTTGGCAGAGGTAATGGTAGACATTGTAAAAACTCCTAAAAGTTAGCGGCGTCGTTGTTTGTTGGACGCCAACATAGTTGCCAAAAGGTCGCGGGCGGCAGTCTTATCGCCAGATTGCGCTTTCCTTTGAAGCTCAGCAGTCTTATCCTCAGGAGAGGTCTTAGCCTTTGCCACAGGTTTGCCAGCCGCAGCCAACGAACCACCAGCATTACGCACTTTCGGACCTTCTCGGAACTTCATACCGTCCCGAATCAGACCTAGCAGGTACTCATCACTGGACACCAAATCGATGTTTGGCACGCCAGGAATGAATGACCCTTGCGCGGCACTCCACTCCTTAGCCAACTTGTCCCGAAGCTCGGTAAAGTGGGCCTTGTTCGCCAGTTCTTTGTCACTAAACGACTGTCGGGCCTTTTCCAGCGTTTGCTGGACTTCCCGAGTTCGCATGTCATAGAACTCTTGAACTTTCGGACGATTCGTCTGAATGAACTTGGACTTTTCCTCAATCAGTTGGGCGTTTTGACGGATAGCAGCCTCTGCTTCACTACGCTCAACCTCAGAAGTAGCCCGATCGCGGATCTGCGTCCATTGCTGGTTATATTGTTGCAAGGTAACCAGTTCATCAGCCGCTGTTTGCAGTTGCGGAACAATGGTCAGCTCAAGCCCAATTTGCAGTCCGTCTAGCTCACTCTTACGCTTCGACTCATACTCTTCAAAGTCAGCACGCTCTGCCTTCAGTTTGCGCGCATTCTCATCAATGTCGCTAGTTTGGCCCAGGAGGGTCGCTGCCTTCTTTGCACTAATCTCAACAAAGCCGCCCTCGGCATTTTTATTGGGAATTCGCAGTTTCAGGTCAGGATTTTGATCCGCAAAATCAAAGAAGTTAACCGGTTCGTTTACGGCAGTGGTGCCGGACTCGCCTTCAGCTTCTGATTCCGTAGATTCCTCAGCTTCACTTACAACATTTTCAGGTTCGGCTTCCTTTGTAGGAGCCGCCTCCGGGGATTTGGCTTGCGCCTCTTCTTGTCCGGCTGGTGGCGGATTGCTTCCATCAGGCTGGGGATTGTTACGCCGGTTGGCGGCAATCATTGCAGCGATGGCAGCTTCGGGACTACCAGTTTGCTCAGTGACGGTCGATTGTTCGATAACGTCTGACATATATTACCTCAACTTAAGAGTTTGGTTCAAGGTTTACTCTTTTTGCGAGATATTCTTGCTTCTCAATGAAGTCAATGAAATCACGCGCTCCAGCAACATAGTATGCGTTGCTTAATCTGTCTGCGTCGTCCCTGGCATCTTCTAGGCGCTCCATGACCTGGAATCTGTACAGGTTAAACAGCAATGCAAAATCCTCATTTCTGAGGAGACGGGTAGCACATTCCCCGTTCTCAATGACTAGAGTTTTTCGCGCAACATTGGCCTCCTTGTATGAATCCGTGGCTCTGGTGCGCCTATTAAAGTAGGCGCGGATATTCTTAACCATGCTTTTCATTGCAAATCAATCCTTAATCTACTTGGACTGCCGATAGTTTGCCACGCTTGGCAGCAAGCGCCTCAAACATATTGTCCGTATCAATGTCGTCAGCCTTCTTCATGTTCAGGGCGGACACCGTGACCGATTCTTGCGTCTTGGCCTTATTGAGATCCACTTTGGACATGATTTCTTGCTGCTCAGGAGCCGGACCTTGGGCTTGCTTGGCTTCAAACAGCTTCAGGGCCTCTTCCATCGTCGGCAGGTACGCATCCACATCCTTGACGCCCAGAACACGCAGGGTGTCCTCATAGGGACGGCGCACTTTGACAAACAGTTCAGGCGCAGACGGGTCCAGCATCATCATGGACTGGGCAAACTGTTGCTGCGTTGCAGTAATCAGTTGCTGGCGGGTCAGGCGGTTCTCTTCCGACAGGAAACCCAGAGCCAGATCAATCTGGATCATCTTGCGATCAATGAACTCATAGTTGGCCATCGACATGGCATCCATAAACGGCTGGCCCTTGGAGCAAGCAGCAGCCAGTTGCTGGATGTTGAAGTCGTCAGCGTACTGGATCAGGGTCTTCCACACCAGATAGATCACATCCCGCAAACCGATCGCGCAGTTCTTGACCATCTCATCCTGAATGAGTTGGTTCGGACCCATAGCCAGTTGCAGTTTGAACCCGCTGTTGCCGTCCTTCATCACCTCGGGGTTCAGAACGTCAGTGGGGCTGGTCATGCCAATCATTGCCATCTTGTCAGCTTCAAAGCGCTGCATAGACGACTGGACATAGGCCAAGTTACCCTGCATGGGAGCGAATTCGTACACATGCTTGGCAGGATCGAACTTGCGGTCCAGCACAAACATGGCAGAGACGCCACGCTGGATTTCTTCTGCGTCCATGAACTCAGGGTTCACGCCGATACGGGGCGTAGACGACTGCATGGCAAAGGCCATCTCAGCACGGGCAATAGCAGTGCCGTATTCCTGCATGGGAACCAGACGTTCTGCCAAGCTGTAGCCAAAGAAGTTGCCCACAATGGGTTTCGGGCACATGCTGGCCAGAGGAATGAAGTCCACTTCCTTGACGTACAGCACATACGAGCCCGAGAAGCAGCACTCGATGATCTCTTCCTCGCCGTCACCGTCCACATCCTTGCGAATCCAGGCGGTGGTCAGCATGATGACGCGGCTATAGCGGTCAGCGCCAGCAGAAGCAATTACACCTTGACCGGGCACAGGGGTCGAGTCGCGTGCGTGCAAGGCCAGATCGTTTTCCAGCGCACCAGCCTGATACGCACCAGCAGGACCGTAGGCAGCGTGGTCAGCTAGCTTCTCGAGATCCACATACGGGAACTGAGCTTTGCACTCATGGATCGTCATGGGGTCATAGAAACCCAAAAAGTCTTGATCCTGAATGTTGGAGATGGTCGGGTTGCAGACAAAGTAGTGCTGGGCAATGTGCTTGACCTTCACGGTCGTGCTGTAGCCGGTCAGCTTGTACTTGGCGCGGTAGATGGTGTTGGCGCTAACAGTTTCAGCGGCCACAGAGCCCGTCTCATCCATCACAGCCTCTTGCATCAGGCCTTGCAGATCAACGTCAATACGGCGCATGTTCTGACGCTTGGGGGTCAGGCCCTTTTCCGCAGCCAGAGTCTCAAACACACGCAGTTGATCACGAGTGCCTTCGACTTCTTTGTACTGGGTAATGGGTTCGCGCAGGGGCGATACCATCACGATGCCGTTTTTGTGCAGCAGGGAATCTTGTGCCCAGTCCCGAATGATCTGGTAAGAGTCATTCTTGCTGTTCAGCATGTACTTGACCATCTCGGTCGCTTGCGCGGCTTGCAGGGCGTCTGCTTCACTGAACCGCTCAAACTCAAAGTCCACCTTGCCGTTGGGCATCAGGCACTTGGTGATGATGGCCGTTGCATAGTCCACACCGGGAGCGACTACCGGCTGAATGTAGTCAATACCGCGGATTGGCTCGGTAGAGTTGCTGACTGCAATGTTTAGATAGTGATAGTCAGACAAGCGGTTAAAAGTGTTTTTGGCCTGCGTGAGTCGCAGGTAGTCCACCATCTTCAGGTAAACCTCATGGGCCACCTGAAAGATCATGCCCTTGTTGGCCGGCGGAGCTTCCAGATGCTCGATGATGATATTTTGCTTGTCCAACATGGGTTTTCCTTAAATTCGCTGCATCTTGCCTTCGACCGGAGCAACGCGCTTATATTCAAACGCCTTTACCCGGCTGACCACGGTTTCCCCGTGTCCCTGAATCAATGCCAGTACCCCAATACGGGCCGAATCAATATGGTCATCAGGATCAGAAAAACGCCCCGCCTCATCAATTGCATAGTTTCTGGCTTCATCCAAAAACCTGTGGCAATTTTCATTAATCATAAAAGTGCCGCGTTCCAACCCTAGTCGCATTATATTGATGCCGTAAGACTTATGGTTGGTGACTTTACCTTGATCGTTTGCCGGGTTCAAGATCGCGCCCGCAATGACGTTCAAGCCATAGGTGTCCTCAAACGTCTCCCGCACCGATTGTTCCGTCAACGTATAGCGCCCAGGCTGACTGCCGTCATGGGGCAAAGCAATGGGAACGCCACGGGATTCGTTGTCCATTAGGTAATGGATGTATTCGTCCGGGGTTTGGCCCTTATCCACAGTTATCTGGCGATGCAGATAAATCACCTGGGTTTCCGGGTTGCGGAAGAAATAGCTGATTACCGTCGGGTCGTTCTTAATGCCCAAGTCAAAAGAAATAAGGCGCTCCAGCTTGGGATTCTTGGACAATTCCAGATCCTCGGCTTTGTAGGTAGGCCATTCCAGCAGCGGGAACACCACACCCTGGCCCACCAGCGGAATGCCTTCCATACGGCACTTGCGCTCCCAGGGCATAAAGTCCCTAGATAACTGGTCCCGCTCTTTCTGGGAAAAGAACTCTTCGCCCCATTCGTTTTCAAATGGAATGTCATTCCAAGTTACCCGGATATGTGTATATCCATCCACCTTATCCCAGAACTTGCGGACCAGCCCGGACATACCCTTTAGCGGGGTAAATGAGCAAAGTACTTGGCCATCACGCTGGGCAGTACGGACCACCAATTCAGAGAAGATCTCATCTGGCGGCTGTTCGTCCAGCACCACCAGATCCAATTCAAAACCCTGCAAGTTCTTTGATTGCTGGGTGTAGTTAGAAAAGTACAGCTTGGACTTGCCGCCGCTGGAGTGCTTGATCTCCACGGCCAGCACGTTAGCCCCGTCAGTACGAATCGACTTTTCATCGATACAGTCGCGGGGAATAGAGCCTGTACCGAGCTTATAGGACTGCTTGATATCGTCGCAGCCCAGGAGTTTGTTTTGCAGGGTTTTGGCTACCTGCTCCCACGATTCACCCGAGCAGATGGCAATGATGGGGCGATCGTAGACCTTGCCATTCCACCATTTTGGGTACAGGCCTGTCAGGTGGTAGGCAGCTTCGTAGGTGGATGCAATGGTCTTGCCGGCACGGTTGGCAGCAATCATGCCGCGCCGCACAAAGTGCTTGCCCGTCTCGAAAAACTCTTTCTGATACTTGAAGGGCCGGAACCACTTCATCGTATTGAACTGCATGTCTTTAGCGACGGAATCCCGAGCAGACTTCATTTTGAGAAGTTGCTCAGGAGTCATGTGCTTAACCGCCGCCTTACCCCCAGCCAGTTTCAGAACATGCTTGAGTGCCCGTTCTTTGTAGATTGGCTGGATGTAGTCGGTGGCTTCACTCTTGGCCATAAGTGTCGCGGACTAGCAACAGGGTTTGGGCAGCAGCAGCCAGATAGAAGACATCTTCCGCCGACAGGGTGCGAGTGCCTTGCAAGTCTTTCTGGAGCCACTCCAGAACCTTGCGGGCACACGCTTCAGCCTGATTAGGCAGCTTCTTGCGAAAGATGTTGGAAGTGTCTTCCATCAAGCCCACGGATCAGCAATGTTCTTCGCAGAAATCGCGACCTGTTCCCGGTCAATCAAAGGCCAAATGCCGCCGCCTTTTTCGCCTACACAATAGGTATACAAACCACGACCAGCAGGGGTCATCGTGCCATCAGCACGGCGCAGCAACTTCTCGCCCGAACGGGGGTCCAGCCAACTGTACTTTTCCGGCACGTTCTGGCCATATTTATTGATGCGGCTACCAATAGCTTGCTTTTCCAGCGGGCCCACGACTTCAAAGGTAATCGCACCGTTTTCGTATTTACGAAAAGAGATGTGGACTTTGCGGTCGGACTGGGGGTCCAGCGGGTGAGGCATGTTGGTAGCGCCAAAGAAGTGGACCTGGGAGTCACGCTCGGGCAGATCTTTCTCGCGCTCGGGAACCGGGGGCATGGGGTCTTCAGGAACTAGGTCCTTCTTGTCCACATACGGGTTCTCGCCGGTGATGTAGTCAGCAGGGACGTTCTTGCCTTCCAGTGCCCGCTTGGCTACTTGGTACTGCTCATCTTTGGGCTTGCCGATCAGGTCCAGAGCCACGCCCACTTTGTCGTAAACAAATTGGGACAGCTCTTTCGCAGTCGGCAGGTCCAGTTTCAGTGCTTCAATATCATACGTTGCCATACATTACCTTTCAGACGTTTTTAGGAAGTTTCGGAACAGTGAACTTGCCGCCATTCACATTGTTGGTGTGATTGTCAGACAGAGGGTTTTGCGTGAAAGCCTTGCGAACCGCACCGGCCACAACAGCACGGCGCTTGTTCTCGCCTTCAAAGCCAGCCAGCTTGTCGTTGATGCCTTTGGTCAGGCCCTTAGACATCTGCTTGCCACCAGAAATAACTTTGCCGTAGGACATGATTTACCCCAGGTAATTTTTAACCGACTTGCCCATGTACGCATCATTGCGCGGGGTCTTGTCGTCACAGCCACAGGTGTGGACCATAACTTTCTGACCACGGCCAGAAGTAGCTTCTTTGCCAACCTTGGGAGCGCCTTGACCACCAGGGGCGTAAGCCACGCTACCTTGCGGACGGGTCACAGCGGTAACACCGCCAGACAGCTTGGCAGGATCTTTCGATTTGTTGCCAACACGGTTGGGGGCCTGCGCCATCAGCGTAGGGGCTTTGTTACCAGAGGTATAGCTCATTTTTTACCTTTCGGAGAGCGCTTGGCTTGTGCATCACGTTTGACTTGGTAGGCAATCGCAACTGCCTGCTTTTGAGGCTTCCCCGCCTTCATCTCAGCCTTCACGTTGGACGAAAAAGCCTTTGCAGACTTGGAATGCTTCAGTGGCATATATTACTCCTTTTCAAACCTTGCGAATAGCGGCCATAAAATCTTCTAGGGCATCGTCCGCAGACACTTCCTCATCCTTGGAAATGTTCTGCACATGCTCGATAGAGATAATCGGGGCCCGGCTGGACTCAAAGGTCGCCAGCTTCTCCGCAATCTTGGCCTTGTCTTTCAGGTCAATTTCATCCGACTGCATGGCATCAATCAGAACCTCCATAGCGGTCTTCAGGGGGGATAGCCCCTTTTCCACCCGCTCCTGGTTGAGCTTGTTAAACAGGGACCCGTACTCCGTTACCCGGTTGACAATGGACTTTTGCCGTCCAGCCATGTTGGGGTTCTTGGGGAAAGCAGGCTTGGGCTCCCTCTGGCCGGTAGCTAGTTTCATAGCCCGTTTTTGAGCCGTCTGAGCTTTAGCCGACGCCAGCTTCTTTTCGTCACTGACCAGCGTTCCAGCCGGACGAATGGGCCCAAACAAAATCTCATCTTCCGTCATTTAACAACTCCATAGCCTTTTCGGTACGAATCCACGCATAGCTGCCATTTACCGAAAACCCACGTTTATCATGGATTCTCATAAAAGCATTCTGGTCCTCCCGAATACTGGTCGAGCAGATAACCGGAACCCCACACATGTTGGCCCAAAGTATATGCTGGTCAATCATCTCATGCACCAGCCTTACCCTTTGCTTGGCAGGAAGAGTCATATCCACACTGTAGAACTTGGCATTGCTGATCTCCTCATAAGAGTAAGTCGTATACCCACCCCTGTCAAACCAGCAAAAGCCCAGTAGCCTCTCGCCCTCTTTGTACACCGCCAGGAACTCTCGGTGCTTGTTAAACACCTGCTCCGTAGCAGCCACAGTCACCCGGTGTCGGAACACCTCCTTACTTCGGGTAAGGATTCCTTCCACTTCCCAGCCAAAGTTGTCTTCAGCCAGATCCACGATCTGCTGCACATCCGTCAAAGGATTCGCCAAATACCAAGCCATACAACCTCCTATGAGTGGCTCCCCGACGTGGGCTCGAACCACGGACCCTGTGATTAACAGTCACATGCTCTACCGACTGAGCTATCAGGGAATGGCCGCATTCTAGTACCAAAAGTTTTTGGGCAAAAATTTTTTACAGGAATCGACCCTGGGTAAAAGTTATCCACAGCCTCATAAGTTATCCACAGCCTGTATCAAAGTTATCCACAGGAAGGATGGTTTGGCAGGGATGAAACCCCGTGATTTTGCACACTTTCGCCAGACCACTCTATATAAATCAAAGACTTACGCAAGTGCCTAGTTTTTAAGCAGGGAAGTTTTTGTGGAAATTTCGGCTTTGGGTGAGTGGGCCCCCCCTCTTAACTCTCCGTTCCAGGGCTACCCCCTCCGTCTATCCAGGGCTATAGCGGTAAGGGGGAGGGCATGGATTGATAAGGGGGAGGGGTGGTTTTCCATTGGAGGGGGGACCGATCCCTTGTGGGTGTTGTGTGTCGGTCACACCCTATCACGGCTCTGGAAGACCCTGTGTGTAGTCTCTCTTCTACTGTGTGTTTCTCTAGTAGTGGTGCGGCTTACAACGCACCTACTAGGGGTCTTGGGTTTTTCTTTCATCCGAGCCCCTGAGCCGTCCATCTGCGCTGGCGGAAAAATCCACAGGTTATCCACAATTCCAAGACAACTTGATTGCCTAAAAATCAAGCGGAAAATGTAGCCCTATCGGTTTATTAGGGTTTTGGAGGGGTCTTATGAATCAAGCACTTACAGCAGTTGGCACGATTCTTCCCTGCTAATAGGGTAAGAGGGTCAATTTTTATCCTCTTCAACGCAACGCAAAGGAATCGAAATGAACATCACCGCCGACATCATCCGCGCCTACGACGCTGACCAATCAACGCCTCGCCCTCATCTAACCCCAAGGAGCACACCATGAACACCAACAAGATCTTCAAGGCTTACTCGGGTCGTATCGGCTGCATGTGCGGCTGCAATGGCACCTACAGCTACACCAACGAAGGCGTTGCCTTGTCGGGGATGAACCCTGAGTACCTGAACGTCGATGAGGACAGCGCCCGTTCTATCGCCGCTAAGGTGCTTGCACACCCCGCCGTGCAGTTCCAAGGCAACCAAGCCTTCGTCGAAACCAAAGACACCATCGACATGGTGTTCTTCGCTTAAAACCCCCTTAGGAGCCCTCCATGCACATCACCTTGCACACCATGTCCGGCGAGTTGCTTGCTCAAGTGCCGATCACCACCGACAAGCACGGCTACCTATACGCTACGCACCCGACCTTCTACGTCGAGGTCGAGATCGCCCTGTACGGCTATCAGGAGGGTCAGGTCAACTCGGACACTATCGACGACTGCGACACCGACACGCCTTACATGCAATGGCACGTTCACGCTTAACCCCCTTCAGGAGCACCCCATGAACGCACTTACCCGTAGCATTGCCGAGTACCTCGACATCAGCCCAGAACGTGCTTGGCGCGTCCAAGCGGAAATGATGGTCTTAGGGGTCGATTTTGGCGGATTGACCCTCCCCGCCTTGCATAGCGCAATGGATGACGCCTATGACGACGTCCTCTTTACCGAGAGCGTGGAAGCCGCTTGTGGTCGTGAGTGACCCCCCCCCATGTTTTTTTGAGCCCCACCCAAAAAAAGTTCTCAAATTTTTCAGCCAGCGCAACTCAACCGAAAAAAAGTCCCCCCATATGCACAACCGAGACACTTGCGGCGCTTTGATCGTCGCCCTCATTCTTGCCTTGCCGTTCATCATCTATTTTTGGAGCATGAAGCCATGAAACAGTACATCGTGAGCCCTTGGGATTTTGAAATGGACGTCCGAGCCGACG
>Ga0181343_1001212_pt1 | contig 10395 bp, 13 predicted proteins | sample Su13VDMLBSD_FD_130110 | JGI IMG/M metagenome (GOLD analysis project Ga0181343, IMG submission 130110) | Freshwater viral communities from Lake Michigan, USA - Su13.VD.MLB.S.D | ecosystem: Environmental > Aquatic > Freshwater > Lake | place: USA: Michigan | collected 2013-07-15 | reverse complement strand
TGAGATGTAATTCTCATATTGTGAGAATACTTTCTATATGGTGAGTTTAAACTTATGGAGAGGGCGGGGTCGCCTTGCGACCATAAAAAAACCCATCTATTTAATTTATCATACATATGAGATCTAATTGATCTAATTGATGTATAACATCTATCTAATCTATTTGATCTATATGTCCCACCATATGGAATGATATGTCTCATTATGTGAGATGTAATTCTCATATTGTGAGAATACTTTCTATATGGTGAGTTTAAACTTATGGAGAGGGCGGGATTGTATAGATTAGGTACCCTATCTATGAATCCTATTCTCTCCTTATATGTAATCATTTGTATTTTGGATTCCAATACTTCAATCTAACCATAGTTCTATCTTGTCTAGTAGAGTTACACATATGGCATGCTGATAATAGATTAGACAATTCATTGGTTCCTCCTTGAGATATAGGAATTATATGGTCTGCTGTATTAGCTGGTCCATTACAGTAATGACATGTGTTATTAGCCTGTTCAAGGATAATCTTACGGTTCTTCTTATATTCACTTGTGTTGTATAGATTACTCATTATGAGTCCACCCATCCAATGAGTTCCCACCCTGATCCTGGTCTTTCTCCAATGAAGATTTTGTCTTCTTGTTTAAGGTACCAGATTTCTTGATGAGTGATTCCATCCTGGCCCAGATTAACGGATAATCCGTCCATTTCCATAGTACTTCTCCTATATTCATCAGATCTAATAGGCATGCTGCACATGTCCTACCCCACTCAGGATGCTCATAGTAAGCCATAGAAGGGCATCTGACGCACTTTCGTGGTCTGGTTGATGATTTGTATAGGGAAAGATAGTAAGTGGGTCCATTTTCCTTATGCAAGGCTCTTCTTCTTTAATTCGTAATCTAGTATATATTGTAACAGTTTAGGCTTTAATTTATTCTCAAGAGCTATCGTTCCAGAATCAAGCTTACCAAGATGTGCATTGCATGAATGACATACAATTCCTCTTATACATTTGCCACATGATTTTTTACCCTCACAGCATGAATGGTCATGATCAACATGAAGGAATTCTTTAGATGAACATATCTTGCACCCATTCTTGGCCATCTCATCATATGTTTCTTTATCTAGTTTGTAATAGGTCTTTAGGTGTCTATATTTAGTTACAGAGTCTTCTGCTCTATCCATTGCCCTGCCGTTTGTTTTTCTTTCAAGGTGTAATCTACATAATCCATGAGCCCAATGAGGTCTATGGCACTCATTCCATGTACATCTTCTCTTATTGTTCTTTTGAGATTTAAATGAATATACAGCTCTGCATGATTTACAGTAGTAGTCTTTTTTATCCTGAGATGAGCTACGCTTAGCAAATTGGTCTAATGCTTTTTCCTTCTTGCATCTGGTACAAGTCTTTACCATTCTTCACCTTCTAGTGTTGATAGGAACTTAGCAAATTCTTCCATTGTCATTTCTTTGTGCCATCCTGTGGCATCTGGTATTGCGCCTTCTGGTGTATTTATTGTCATCTTGCCTCCTGCCGATTCTAATCAACACTATGTTGATATATAACTATTATAACAGTATATTATTCTCAATGCAAGTTGCCATTGAATTTATCTGCTTGGTATTTACTCTTTGGTTTGCTTCTCATCTTTGATACTTGATGAGCTGGATCCTCTGGCCAATTCCAATGTGGCTTTAACTTGATTTGTCTAGCTGCATACTCATTCATGTATGTCTCTAGCTTCGCTTCTAGTTCTGCCGCCGTCCAAGTAATTGCATCATCCATTGAGTGGTGTTTCCAGAATGATTTCATCAAGCGTGACTCATTAGGTTGCTTGCCTCTTGGTTCTACCTCTTTGGTCTTATATTTCTGACCTTTGCCTTTAGTCAAGGATCTTCTCTATTCTATTACAAATAGCCTGGATCTCATCTATTATTTCAAAGGCTGATTTGAAGATTTCTTCTTTCGCCAATGCTCCGTCTTGCCCTTTTCCCATTGCTTCCTCTTCTCATTCTTTTTCTTCATCTTCTCAGTATCAGTTTCTCTTCTAATACCATGCTTGTTAACATCTATAATAATCATAATATAATTATACACTTAATGTATTTTTTAATATTTATTGCATAACAGGTCCATTAACCGTGTCCTGAAGAGAATGTATATTATATATATTAAATATATAAGAGTTAAGTTGTTAAAGCTTAACCTTCGCATTCTCTTATTAAAGAGTATTCTCTTCCCACTATGAGTTCACTGGCTTCCGCCACTACTTGTTATACAGACTCGTGGTGACACTCTGTATACTGTTAATGCCAGTCTTAATACTGCAACTGGATTGTAATTTATAAGAAACTAGTTGGGGACAACGACCTGATGTAAGAAACCCTTTTCCACATATCAGAAGTAGGACTGATAATAGGTGCTAGTTAATTTACTGCTGAGGCTTTTGTGAGCTATAGTATGCTTTGTTTGCCTTATAGACATAATCATACTATATAAGTCTTCCCAATGCAAGAGGGTAAAATAAGAGAGACCCAGAGGAGATTTAATCGGCAAGACAAAGCTCTCAACTCTGGGTCCCTACAGGGGGTGAACACAAATGAGCAATCATTCATGTAGTATTAGTATATCAAAACAGCAGCAGTTGTCAAGTACTACTTGCCTATAGATCTATATCCACCAGATGTATAAACTTTAACTTCTGAGCCTATGTTATTCCATTGGCCGTTATACCATCTCTTAATATTTACTGGTGTAGTCCAAGCTGTTCCGTTCCAATATTTAAGAGGAGCTATATTTAATGTAGCGTTATATAACTGAGTTATCTGAGCATCTGTTAATACTGTGTTGCATAAGAAGAAATCGTCTAATCCTCCAGCAAGTGGTGCTCCATAATTACCTGAGCCTGCAAGGTGAATTGTCTGGATATTCATATCTCCAAGAGATAGTCCAGTTTGCTGTCCTATTAATGCACCGTCAATGTAATATCTAGCGCTTGTTCCATTGTTTAATGTCATAGCAGCAAAATGCCAGTTACCATCAGTAACTAATTGAGGTGTTCCATTACCTGTTCCACCCGCATTTCCATTCAAGTTGTAGATAAGTCTTCCACCATTGCCGTAAGTATCATTTGTGCCTGGAATAATCATTCCAATAAATGCGCCACCTGCTCCCCAAGTTCCAAGAACAAAGTTTGATGTTGATGGCACACCGCTTCTCTTAAACCAAACTCCAATTGTAAATGTCTTTGCAGTTATTTCTGGAATGTAGTTAACAAAAGGTTGCATTTGAATATAGTTAGAACCAGTTGAAGGAAAGTTAATCCATGAACCAGTTTGTCCACCGCTTGTATTAACAGTTGGTGCTGTATTAAAATACTGCATTGATGGTGGGATAGTCCAGCTCTGAATTGATCCATAGTTATTAGAGGTATCAATTAATGATTGATCCATCTTTAACCAAATACGAGGGCTAAAGCTTGAGAGAGTTGAGTCCCAAAGCGCCATTTAGATTTGCACCCAAACAGTACCTAATTGTGGATTTACTGGAGCTGATGATGAAACAGTAAAACCATTTGCATCTAAACCGTTTGAACCATTTGTTCCTGGTTCACCAATAAGTCCACCATAAAGAGTTGTGAATCCTGATGTTGTTCCATTTGTTTGCTGTGTACGAGTTTGTACACCCATTGTTCCTTGGTTTTTGTCATACCAGTAAACGTAATATGTTTGGCTAATGAAACCATTTTGATCGCCTTGCTGAACTTTAAATGCTTCTCCACCATTGTAAGATAAGTCATTAGGCAAACCAGTTAATGTGTAGTTTGTATAAGGTGTCCATGGATCACGCTTAGCAAGAGATAATGAGTACTTAGCTGGAGCACCTGCATTTCCTTGATTGCCCTGAGCACCAGATAATACAACACCATACTGTGTTATGCCAGTTATAGTTCCGTTAGCAATCTGGTAGTTCATTCCAACGGTCATTGCTCCAGTTGTTTTGTTGTAGCTATATACGCTTGCACCAATTTCTTGATAGTTTCCGTTATAACCTGAAATCTTTACATATTCTCCACCACCGTAAGCTAAACCTGCACCTGGATTTATGTTTAATGTTTGGTTCTGAACAAATACTAAGTTAGTTCCACTTACAGATCCATTGTAATTTGCGCTTGCACCTGCAGGACCTGTTGGACCAGCAACACCTCTAATTCCTGATACTGATGCTCCCCAAGAAGAAATAGTTTGTGGGCCTGTAATGCTGTTGATGTACAGTGTGTATGAAGTTGTTCCATTAGTTTGTACAATTGCACCAGCAATTCTTGCACCATCATTTACGTAATTTGTTGAGGTAAGCAATACTGCAATTCCTGGTTCAAATATACTGTTAGGACGATAAGGGAACTGTACTGTTCCTCCAACTGTAAGAGTTGTCATATCAATTGTTTGTGTGAAATAGAAAGCAGTTTCTTTTGCATCTACTCCCGCCGTTCCTTGAGGACCTGCTGGACCTGTTTCACCTTGAGGACCAGTTGAACCAGTCTCTCCTTGAATTCCTTGGATACCTTGTGGGCCAGCCTCACCTTGAATGCCTTGTGGTCCTGTCTCACCTTGGATTCCTTGCGGTCCAACTTCTCCTTGAATACCTTGTGGGCCTGAGAATGAGTATGTATTCCAGTAAACACCTAATGAAGTAGTTGGAATTAATGCATCGTTATTTGCAATACAAATGTAGTAATTACCAAGGTAATTAACTATGTCTCCAACAACATATCCATTTGGACTGACTCTAGTTGTATCCCAAGAAAATCCAGTTAATCCTATAGGACCTTGAATTCCTTGTACACCTTGTGGACCTTCTGGACCTGTAGCTCCTACTGGACCTTCTGGACCAATTGGGCCTTGAACACCAACAGCACCGTCTAGGTTAACAGTCCATGATGTGTATGTTCCTGAACCTGTCTTGTGTGTTAAATTTACTACTAATGCACCTGTTGTTGGATTGTAAGAAACAACTGAACCATGCATGTGATTGTTTTCATCATGTGCAATAACAACAGATTGTGCAGGTGTGTAATCAACATTTAAATCAGCAAGAATTGGTGTAACAGTTCCGCTTGCTGCAATTGTTAATGAAGTATTTGATGTTGTATGATAATGATCACCATCTAGACCACTATTTCCCTGGTCTCCTTTTTCGCCCTGAATGCCTTGAATGCCTTGAATTCCTTGAGGCCCCGTCGCACCTGTTGCTCCTGTAGGACCTGTAGATCCTGTTAATCCTATTGGACCTTGAGCACCTGTGTTACCAGTATCGCCTTTATCGCCTTTAATACCTTGGATTCCTTGAGCACCTGTAGCTCCTTGAATACCTTGCGGACCAGTTAATCCTGTTGGTCCTTGTAAGCCTGTCGCTCCAGTAGGTCCAGCAGGCCCTGTGAGGCCGATAGGACCTTGCGGACCTTGAACTCCTTGTTGACCTATAGGTCCAGCCTCACCAGTGGCTCCAGTAGGCCCTGCAGGGCCTGTAGCACCTGTTTCACCTTGTGGTCCTTGAACCAATGTTGTTTCTAAATTTGTTAAGTAAAGTTTTAATTCGTCTTGGGAGACTACCTCTAAATTAATCATCTTGTAATATCCTCCTCAAGGAAAATTGTGCCGTATAAAATTGTTGTCTTTTTGTCAGTAGGAACATGGGTTAATTCAACATCAAAGTAATTAATAATATCTAGACCAGTAGTATCTAAATCTAATGTAATTATGTTGTCTTGAGCTGTTACAGTTATTGTTCCAACTGTAGTTGCAGCAAGTGGTTCTAGCCTTGCTTGTGCTTCAATCGTATAATCAGTTAGATCATACGGCTTTCCGTCTGCGTCTAGCGCAGCCATTGTTAATGATGTTGTGTCATTTCTGTACACACGCCACTCAAATTTAGGTGGTTGTGAATTTACTATCTTAGCCATGTTTAAATCCTCCTTCAAACTACCTCTAGTATATTATTGATGTAGTGTGACCCTGAGTCACGGAGGAGATTATTAATGGACGCTACACAGGTTTTAGGCCTTATTTGCACGATATTAGCATTAATAACAGGTCTAGAACTACGTATCAAGGTCCTTGTTAAACATTACCTGGCTGAACTTAAGCCGAATTCTGGCTCATCAATGAAAGATCAGCTCACGAGAATTGAAGAACATTTAGGCATAAAGGAGAAATAATGAAGAACGTATATTATGAAGGCAAGTTAATCCCTGCTAAGGATTGGGATTATGAAACAAAGAAGCCAAAGGTTAAAGCTCCTAAAGCTCCTAAAGATCCAGTTGTAGAAGTAACTGAAGAAGTTACGCCACAGTCTGAGTCGCTATAGTTATATAGTCGTTTTCTGTACCAGCATAGTTACCGTTTTCTTTAGTAACGTACATTGTTAGGTATCCCAAGAACCACGCACCTTCAGTTCCTGCAGCATCTAAGAATGGAATTGTAATTTCTTGAGGTATATAGTCTGTTTCTGTTGAGTTTCCAAGGCCACCAGTTGAAGTTAAAACTATCTTAGCATTAGCTGGAGAGTAATCTGCTCCATCTTTTTCAACAGTATAATTTCCATCTATTAGCTGGTAGTATCCCCATTCGCCTCCAGTTCCATCAGTTAATTCAACTACTGTACCCCTTAGAGTCTGATCATCAATTCTTACTTTAACATTGTTAAGAGTATTTGGTGAGTCATTGTAAACTAATAGCATTCTGGTCTGTAATTTACAATCAAGCTTTGCTGTAAGTACTTCTGGAGCATCTTGTAATTTAGGATTCCCAAGGTACCCGCCTTCAATTGTAACTGTTTCACCAGTAACTTTATCTATAAATTGATAAGTTCCTGTATCTTCTACATTCCACATTGGGTCATAACCATACTTGTAGTCTGGGATAGCAGATGCGTTCATATACTTATTAAAAGTTGAACCCGCCCATACAAGGTAGCCTGCGTTATCAACTTCAGCTGTAGTTACATCTTCAAACCAGCTACCACCAGTTGTTGGTATTTCTACTGGGTAGATACGAAACTCATTTGTCACAGGATCTGGATTTATGTTGGAAACAAATGAGTTTGACTCAGCGCTACCGTTTCTTGTTAGACTTGCTGCGAATAATTTCATACGTATGTTGTCTCCGTCCAGTTAATTGTTGCTCTTACATAAAGATCTGTAAGTCCGCCGTATGCGGTTGTTGATGAGCTTGATGCATTTACAATCATAGGCCATGAAGGAGCATTTAAACAATAGCTGATCATGTCACCACTAAGAGCTGTACTGTATGAAGAACCATTTGTTCTAATTCCTAAAGACTGAACACTCTTTGTTACATTTGCCATGCTAATGCTTCCTGGTGCTCCTGTTGAATAAGGTGCATATAAATAACCAAGGTTTACTGTCTTAGTGCTTGATCCAAGTCCAGTTGCCATTGTCCAATATATAGTTGCTGCGCTAATTGTTGCAGTTGTAGGTGCTCCTGCTGCAGTTTTAGCTGATGCAACTGTTGAATCTCTAAAGTTAAACCAGCTGACCTGATCTCCAGTAGATGCTACATACTGTCCAAATAGATATGGAGGATAGTCTGGTCTTCTATTTCCAGAGCCATAGTAAGTAGCTTTGTCTGGAATCAATGTAATTGTTGCTGACTTATTTACAGTAACAGCTACAAATACGTGTGCTTTCCAAACGCTAAAGTTAATGCTTGTTCCTCTAGTTACGCTTGATCCAGTAGATGTAGCCTGAGCATGTACGTTACCAACTGTATTAGTTCCGCTTGTTCCTGCATCTGTATATGTAACTGTGCCTGCATTTAGGCCAGCATTTGTAAGAGCAGTTCTTGCTGATGCTTCAGATAATCCTACAAGATTAGGTACTGTTGTGTTTGGGTTTAATTGATAAACTGTGTAGTTTACGGATAAGCCAAGCTTTTGTGTGCCAGTCAATGACTGACTTACTATTTTGCCTATCTGGTTTTGAGTAGTTGTATATACAACACCAGTTTGGTTTCCAAGGTAGAAGCCAGCCTGACTTAATACTGTTGATGCAGTAGATATGTCATATCCAATAACTGAAGGAACAGTGGCTGTCTTAATTGGAATGTACAAGTAGTAATCAACATATGAATTTACCTGTACGTTTGCACCGCTTCCTGGAGATTGGTTAATAATTGTGTTGTAAAGAGCAGTAGTAGCTGTCTCAATTTCACCTATCTTGTATCCAAGCAAAAGCTCAGATGTTGTAAGTGTTGATGTAGCCTGGGCAATTGTTTTGCCATTGATAACTGGGACAGTTGTAGTTGTATTTGCAACATAGACTGTGTAGTTAACACCTGTATTTACATTTACAGTAGTACCAGATGCAGGAGTAATTGATTTAATTGTTCCTTCAAGGGCTACTGTAGTAGTTTCAAATTCTGTTTGTGTTCCTGGATATAGATCCACAGCTGCTAAAGCTGCTTCAAATTGAGGAATTGTTTTGCCAACAAGACTTAGAGGAACTTTTGTAGTTGTATTAGGAATGTATACTGTGTAATTAACTACAGTGTCTACCTGCAACTGCTGTCCTTCATTATATTGCTGAGCCTTAACTAATCCCTGCAATGTCTTGTCTGCCGTCTCAACTTCAGTAACTGTGCCTGGTGTAAGACTTGCATTATAAAGAAGTGTCCATACTTCTGATTCTTTTTTGCCAATAAGCTTAGGCATTGTTGAGTATGGCTTCTGTGTGTAATAATCAAATGAGACAATAGTTTTAATATCAAATGTCTCTCCAGCTGCTGGATACTGTGAGTTAGCCTTAACTCTACCAATTAAAGTAGTGTCATAGGTTTCTTCTGTTAATGAAGTACCAACAAGGAATCCAAGATCTGTAATTGCCTTTTCAGCAGCAGTCTTAAGAAGTCCATCAAGTTCTGGTATTACCGCTTGCGGAGTCTTGTACTCATATATAACTAAATTGACATTTGTGTTTGCGTAAACTTGTAGTAATGGTGCAAGAGACTGTGATTTAATTAATCCGTCTGAGGCTAATACACCAGTAATTTCGTATGTAATGTCTCCAATATTAATGTTCTGTGCCTGCAAAGCAGTAACTGCTGCAGCAAATGTAAGTCCAATTAGATTAGGAACTGGATAAGTTGGCTCTGGTGGAAGCTCAGGATCAACAGGAATTTCTGGTGGAGGTGTTCTTCCAGCCACATCCCATGTAACTGTTATACGAGTATCTGTTGTTGATTTAGGTTTAGGAAGCCATTCTTGCTTTGGACCAAGAACCTTAGTATAAAAACGAGAGCCCCAAACTTGGTTGCCAGACGTATATCCACGAAAGAATTTGATTTCGTCTAAGGTAACCCAATTAGTTCCGTCGTAATACTTGAACAACTACGATACCCACCTAACATCTACAACCTCAATCCAAGGGCAGACAAGGCTAGCTGTGCCTGTTCCTGACTTCAAGGCTTGAATTTTAAATGTTGAGTAAGTACTAGCATCTATTGCTTTTATAGCGAATGTAGTTGTTCCATTAATTGACACCTTGCCAGTGCCAGTCGTTTTAATCTTTTGTGATTCGTATTCAGAATATCCTGCGCCACCATTAACAACTACTGGTTTAATTGTAACAGTTGTTGTTGCATCAGAGCAGTATGCTTCAACTGCTCCGTAATTGACTGTCACATACATTGTTTCTTTGTAGTAGCTATCTACCTGAACTCCAGAAACATTTGCAAATGTTGTTGATGAGACTGCAACAGTTGTGTTGTTTTCAGCTCTATATACAGGATGTTTAAATGTGCTTAAGTCAAACCAAATCTGTCCAACCTGTGGGCTAGCTGGTCCTGCAAGTCCTACGTGTGCCAATCCACCAACAGATCCCCATGAGGCATCTGCTTTTCTTGTGTAGAGTGTATGGTCTTCTAGGCAGTAGGCAGTATTAACATATGACTCAAGAGCGGCTAGCTCTGTAAATGCGCTTACCTGGACTACTCCGTTATTTTCTAAGTCTAATAACTGTGATGCGGTGAGAACTTCACCATCTGCAAAGTTTGTGTATCTAATCGTCATATGAATCTGCTCCTAGGGAATAATATATATTTTACACGCCATGTATCTTGATCAGCGTTAATTTCCATCTGTATACCAATAACTGTTAGATTCTTTGTAAATCCAATAGTTTCGGTCTGATATTCAATAGATACTACATCCAATATATCCATGCCAGCGGCATTAGCAATATCGTTCTTAGCGTCCCATTCAATTTCCTTAACAAGCGTAGATGGATTCTTCCACTTGCTAATAATCTTATTTGCCCATGTTGATAATTCTGACTCTGATGAATCTAGATTAAAGTTAGTTTTACTAGAAAGGGC
>Ga0181343_1001208_pt1 | contig 10400 bp, 11 predicted proteins | sample Su13VDMLBSD_FD_130110 | JGI IMG/M metagenome (GOLD analysis project Ga0181343, IMG submission 130110) | Freshwater viral communities from Lake Michigan, USA - Su13.VD.MLB.S.D | ecosystem: Environmental > Aquatic > Freshwater > Lake | place: USA: Michigan | collected 2013-07-15 | reverse complement strand
TGCCTCTTGAAAGATCTGAATCATTCTCATAGCAACTGCATCTGAAATCTTGTAGCTCATGTTTTCTCCTGTTGTCTTACTATACACTCTAGGGTTGCGTTGGAATCAATCCGACAGACTGCAATGCACGCAAAATATCATCGTGGACTTCTTGCCTAGTCTGGTCACACTTCACGACAGTAGACGTGTCTGGATTCTCTGACGCCCACTCGACGTATAGGCTCTTGACGTCGGACTGCAGCTTTGTGTCTTTTTCATAGACATCTTCTGCTGTATGCGTGTGAGACGGTCCAATGAGAAGTAGGGTGTGGTCCGGCTTCCTGAGCATCCTGAATAGCTTATCGACAAAACTTCGCGTCATGCCTTGACATCGACCATACACAGTAGTCGACAAACTCCACCTGTCGAATATGATGTAATCGTAGGAATGCTCCAGTGACACGAGGTGTAACGTCTGAAAAATCCATCTATTGAGGCACTGAAGCCATTGAAAGGTTTTTGGAAGTTTTTTCGCGAGGCCGTTGCCAAGCAGCCAGTATATGACATTGTATGTCGTGAGGTCTTTGATAGGAACTTCTACCACGACAGCACTCTTGCCGAGCGACTTTATGTGTTCACAGAGCATACCACTCTGAGTAGCTTTTCCGCACCTGTCTGCACCCTCGAGAACGATAATCCTGCTCATTCGAAAGGCTCCCTAATCACTCCGTTGTTAACGAAACCGAATGCCTCGAGTGAGTCATTGAACTGACTCGTTTCTAACACGAGTCGGAGCATGTTCCGTGCTACGTCTCTCACTTCCTTCTGTGCATGTATGGAGTACCTGAGTCTAAGGAAGTGCACGAAACTCCTGAAGTTGAACATCACGTCTGAGGTCAGCTGGTTTCCGTAAGGCAGATAGAGACGTGCTGACTCTTTCGCTCTCTTGCGTGTGATTCCTTTCGCTACGAGCCGCTCTAACGTCGCATGGTATAGAATGAGAGAGTTATCGAGATGCTCACAATACATCTTCTTCTCTTCCTCGTCCCAGTCATCGGGCACATAGTACTTGTCGTCCTTCAACTCCTTGTAGCGTGCGGACTCCGCATTGACTGAGACTCCAACACGATGCTTGATCAAGTGCACGTGGGTCGAGACGTCGGTCGTGACGAGAAAATGTATGCTTGACTTCTCGTAAGGCGTCTCGTGCCCATTATCGGCAAGCATTTTCAGGAGCTTCGGAATCCTGTCCCTCTTGTCCTGTGTCAAATCTCTGGAGGTGGACGTCCATGCAGAAAGCGCATGTGATTCGTCCCCTCCATATGTGCCGATCAGCTCTACAATATTGTTCTGTGCAGGCATGTCGTCTATTGTAACGACCACACAGAAAATTGACAAAACAAAAATCTAGACTGATCTAACAAACTTCGCCAACTTGTCCTCAAGAAGTTCTTTCATCTCTACTTCGAGTTCCTTGAGGACAATACTCGCCGCGGCCAACATGTCGCGTTGACGAACAGGATCTTGAGCAACCTGCTGTATGTGACGACGCAAATGACGCTTCAGTGACTCCGAAGCCTCAGATGCAACTTGCGATAATGCGAAGTCCGTGATGCCACGCATGTAGTCCTCAGCTAGGACAGACCTAACCTCAGACTCGATCAGCTTCTTCAATGTCATGGAGTTCATTCTTCGGGTGGTAATGCTATTGACTCGACGGTGAGGGCGACCTTCTCAGCGTACTTCACGAGAGCGTCGCTTATGTCTGCGACGAGATCCTGCTGGTCCATGACCAATTGATCGGCATCGAAGTCTTCGACGTCGTCCATAAGCGTCGCAGGTGTCTTCTTCTGGCCCGTTGTCTGGGTCAAGACCTCGGAGAGACGCTTGAACAGGACCTTGTCGAACTTCGTCAGGATCTCGCGGCTCAGATCAGACGTGATCTGATCCTCTTCGAGACTCTTGGCGACGCCGACGAGGTCGACCGCACCGTCCGCCTCGGCCAGGAGCGAGTTTTGACGTCGGCTGTACATCTCTCTGTGAAGACTGTGACGCGTCGTTGTCTCTTCAGCCAATATATCTACAATCTTGCTCATCTGCCTGGTCGTGATTTTCATTGCGTAACTCCGAAGAACTTCTTGGGTTTAACTATTCAAGCATTGTCGATCATAACAGAAATATTTCATCCACACTTGCTGTGACCGCAGCTTTCGCAAGTGACGCATCCTTCCTTGTAAGAAAGGGACTCAGAACCACACGATGGACATTTCTTGTCAGAAGATGACTTCGTGCCGTCAGGAATGTAGCTCTTTAGGACTCTCGAGAGGACTCTGGAGAAGCTCTGCATATCGCTGTGCTTGTCCTTCTGCAGCTGTTCCACGATATACTGTACTGGGACGCCGTGGCGCAGTGCCAACGACAACGACCTGGTGAATGCTCCGTGGTTTGGATTAGCGAACAACTCCACAATATCTTTGAAGAGAAGTTGGTCGTCATCTCCTACCGGAATCTGAAGGTTATAGGTAGCCACTCCGTCCTTCTTGCCGTTCTTGATGAGCATACCTGTCTTGGCCTTCTTCGGCACCTCGACATGTGAGGATAGGCCGCAGAAGATCTCATAAGGCTTACCGACCAGCGAACCAACGAGAACGAGATATGATTCCTGACCCTCTGATCCCTTCACATTAATTCGATGAATATCACAGGGTAATTCCTTTGGTCTCTTTGGAGCATGATTTTCTATCATGGTCTCCGGTTGCTCGTCGGCTGCTTCCTTCTTTGAGTCCTTTGGTGGATCCTGCACAAGGACTCCGGATCGACAACCATCTCGATACACGGTGAAACCCTTGCAGCCTGCCTCCCATGCAGTCATGTAGACCTGAGCCACGACTTCACGGGTCACCTCATTGGGAAGGTTGCACGTCTTGGAGATGGCGTGACATACCCACTTCTGTGCTGCAGCCTGAAGTTTAACAGACATTGTCCAGTCAACATCATTACTAGTTGCCTTCCAGTAAGCTGAGTCCGTTACCTGTTCATCAGTTTTGCCAGTTGCTTCCATCCACTTCTTGAAGCCGTGGTGGTAGACCTTATACTCCTGCCACTTGTCGCCAAGTTGATCTACGAAATCCACGCGGGAGGCCGTATCGTTTGGATTGATCTTCTTGCGTCTTGTATAAGACAGAAGATAAGCCGGCTCGATACCACTCGTCGTCTGAGTGAGGCACGAGACCGATCCGGCAGGAGCAGTCGTTGTCAATGCAATGTTTCGACGACCGTACTTGGCCCAATCGTTCAACAGACTCTTGTCGGCTTCCATCACTCGCCTGAGGAAGGGGTTGTCGTTCTCAAGCTGCCAGTCGTACACAGGGAAAGATCCTCTATCCTTAGCCATTTCGACGGAAGATCTATATGCAGAAAGTGCAAGCGTCTTATAGATCTCTTCTGTCTTAGCAACAGACTGCTCAGATCCATAAGTCACACCAATACATGCCAGTGCATCACCGAGTCCTGTGATTCCAAGACCAGTTCTACGAGCTCCGCTCGCGGCTCGTCGAATCTTCTGCCACAAGTTGATCTCTGATTGCTTCACTTCAAGAGACTCTGGATCTGCATCGATCTTTGCCAAGATTGCGTCGACTGCTTCAATCTCTAGGTCGACGAGATCGTCCATCAACTTCTGCGCATTTGCAGTGACTTTCTTGAAAGCGTCGAAATCAAATGAAGCTGTAGGAAGGTATGAATCCTTGACAAACTTCGTGAGGTTGACCAAGAGGAGACGACAAGAGTCGTATGGGCTTAGGATGAGTTCTGCGCACGGATTGGTGGAGACGTTTGCATAGCCCTTTGATGCATATGCTTCAGTCGGTGTCATCTTCTTGACTGTGTCCCAGAAGAGAAGGCCGGGCTCAGCGGATGTCCAAGCTGCATCAATGATTTGACTCCAGAGCTCACGGGCCTTGACGACCTTGGTGACTCTGGCTTCTTCGACTGAGGATTCGACTGGCCAACGAAGTGTGAAGTCGGAATCAGACTTGACCGCATTCATGAACTCGTCCGTGAGACGAACTGAGATGTTTGCACCTGTGACCTTCTTCAGGTCTCTCTTGATGTTGATGAAGGTTTCTACCTCTGGATGCATCACTGAGATTGTAAGCATCAGGGCGCCGCGGCGGCCGCCTTGAGCAACCTCCCGACAGGTGTTGGAGAAGCGTTCCATGAAGACGCCAATTCCATCGGTTGTTCCTGCGGCATTTGCAGTCAACATTCCCTTTGGACGGATGGAAGAGACGTCAAAACCGACTCCGCCACGTCGTTTCATAATTTGTGCCTGTTCTTGGTCTGTAAAGAGAATACCTCCGTACGAATCCTGAGGAGAGTCAATGACGAAGCAGTTGGAGAGAGACTGCAACTTATACGGATTTCCCATAGCAGACATAGGAGAACCTTGAGGGACAACAGGACCTAGGCCTCGCGACGACGATGCAAGCTGTTCAAGTGTCATTACTGCACGCTCAGAGACATCAATGTGCTCGACGTCGGCGAGGAGGCAGAAGATCTCCTTCTCGGAGAGAGGATTCGGATACTTCGCCTCGATGCGGGCAAACTCCCGAGCTAAACGAAGATGCATGTCGGACGGAGTCTTCTCCAGTAGATTGCCTGCAGCATCACGCAAAGCGTACTTTGACACAAAGACCGATGCTGCCAACTCGTCTCCCTTGAAATACTCAAGTGACGCTGCAATTGCTTCTTCCTGCTTGAACGTTGTCATGTTGAAGTCTCTCCAATGATAATGAGGTTTTGATTATACAACACTGTTTTGAGTATCAGAACGACTGCTTTCGCTATTTTTTACAGATGAAAATTCGTTCTTCAGCTCTCGCCACTTGGCTTTGAGCGCCTGCCGTTGCGCTTCGTCTTCGTTGGTAGCTGTGTCTGGTGCATCTGATTCGCCCGTTATCTCAAATTGACTTCTCGCGGTGTTCATCTTGACCGGGAAGACCAATCCATCACGGCCTGCACGATTCTTGGCGACATACAGCCTACCCCAACCACTTGCCTTCTCGTGAGGCTTTCTCGAGACTGAGACGATGACGTCACAGATCATAGCCTTACCATATGCCTCTGACATGTTTGTCATGTCGATGACATCAGCATTTGCACCTTCCTTGTTGGACTGTGAAGCGGTCCAGATAGGAACACCGAGCTCCATAGCCATACCACGAAGCTCTTCATAGACCAGTTTCAGTTCGTGACGAAGAGAATCGAACTGTCGCGACGACCTCATAATGTCGGCATAGTCGATAACGATTATGTCAGGCTTGAAGCCCTTTAGATCGAGTCTCTCAATGTGCGATTTGAGTGTATAGATGGACGCTGTATTCGTAGGATATTCCTTGATGAATAGACGACCGAGTCGATTCTCCTCGTAGAACTTCTTCACCTCATCCTTGCGGTCCATCACCTCGTTGGAGTCCATGTCGCAGAGGTTGGAGTCATAACGAATACCGATGGCCGTCTCAGACAGCTCAAAGGTGTAGTGGAGGACATTCTTACCCTCGCGGAGGGCATTGGCTCCGATCATCGTGAGCCAATGTGATTTTCCTGAACCACTGCTGCCGACGACGCAGAGCAGCTCTCCCTTACCTGAACCGCCGTTGAGTATCTCCTTCTTGTCGAGCTCCGGGAGCCGCGTAGGAATTGTGTCTCTCTTCAATCGTGTGAACCTTGCGTCCATCTCATTGAAGAAGTCGTGCCCGACGGAGGGTGCAGTGCCTACTTGTACCGCTTTCTTGATCGAATCGACGATGGACTCGTACTTGTTCGCAGCCATCTGGTCTACTGCAATCTCGAGAGCCTTCTTGAGTGCTTGCTTACGAGCAAACTCAAGTGACTTATCTTTCACGTACTGAAGGTCGCCTGGGTCTGGGTTCGACTTCATCCGTTGGAGGTAGTCGATGATCTGATCCCTGAGGATAACGTCGGTACCGGACTTCAGATCGTCTCGAATGATAGTGACCAGAAGCTGCAGGGTGGGAAAGACCTTGTATTTCTTCGAGTATGAAAAAAAGCGATCTGCTAGAAATTTTAGATAGTTGACCTCGAAGTACGAGATGTCAATAACCTCCATCATTTGCTCAGAAAATTTATGATCGACAAGCAAAGCTTGACACAACTTTTCCTGAAAGCTCTTTCCAAATTGAGCGAATGATGCATTGTTTGCATTTTTGTATTGATCGTTCTCTAGCATTATTGTTGCTCCGAAACGGACCGAAGTCCTTCAACGCACGACAGGTCGTAGAAAAAACCTTCAATGTCGAAGTCGTTGATTCCTTCCTTGATCAAGAGTCTGATAAATGACATCTTACTGATAGACGGTACAAATGTATTGACAGTATAATCAACCCTCTTCATCTGGTCTGCCGACAACATGCTTCCGTCCAAGTGCACCAACTGCCAGTTACGCTTGACGTTGTCGACCTCTTCAGCAACTCGCTTGAACACGGAAGACTCGTCTCGATGAGCAGCTGCGAAGTCCAAGACTTCCTGCAGCAGTATTGTCTCGTCAGAAGCGAGCATCGGGAACTTCTTCGCTACCGTCTTGAAACCGAGACCTTTCACGCCTGGGACGTTGTCCCCGTCGTCTCCACAAAGACACTTGGCGATCGCGAAGTTGTGGGACTTGATCTTAAACTCTTCGAAGAGATCACTCGAAGTGATGAATCGTTTCCTGTAAAGAGAATAGATTTTCGTCTTATCATCGAGCAGCTGATACATGTCTTTGTCCGCTGACACAATGATTCTCTCCCTATCTCTGAGTGGTCCTCTACATAGATGTGCAACAATGTCGTCGCCTTCACAGTCAGGCACATAGACTTGACAGACAGGAACATTCTTCAAGATGTTCAGCAGGGTCACTAACTGATGCTGTTTGTTTTCTTCAGTGTCTGGGATGTCGTCTTCGTAGAAGCGATTGAGACGCCCAGGTTTCCTGTTCATCTTGTACTCAGGAAAAAGTTTTCGACGCCTCTGTGAACCTCCTCCCTCCCATGTAATGTAAACACAGGTGGGATGGTATTCCCTACATAACTTCTGTAGCGACTTGAGGAATCCTATACAACCTCCCATCTGATACCCGTGTGAAGACATCTGCGGGAATGCTGAATAGGACCTCAAAAACATATTGTAGCCGTCAACAATAAAAACGGGCCGCTCACTCGACATAGTTCAAATCTACATCACGCCGAGTGAGCGGTACAACAGCTTCACAGGATCTGTGAAGCGATGAGGCATCCTCTTGCTACGGCGTGAAGCGGATCAGCAGCATGGCGCACCTCCTTCACAGGCAAGGGAAAATCGTTTTCCTTCAGCTTCTTCTCAAAGTGTGCAACGAAGCCCTTCGCCTTTGTCGTGCCGCCGGCGACGACGACTGGTAGTGGGTCCTTGAACTTTGGTAGTGACTTGTGACCGTCCATCGCAGATGCTAACTGTTTCGTGGTATAGTCGATGAGACGATCGTAGTAAGTCGCGACGGCGGCGAGAACCTGGTTGTCGTTGGGCTTGCCTACGACGAAATCTCCGTTCTCCTTCTCTGCCTGGACGATCGAGTCTGTTTCGCCTGTAGCGACTGATGCCATGCGGTCGACCCAATCACCGCTCTTCGTTGTAGAGAACTTAACCACAGGTTCACCATTGAGCATGACACAGACGTTCACCATACCTGCACCCCACGAGAGGCAGACTCCGGTGTAGTCATCCTTTTCAAGTTCTGAATAACAGAGTGCTTCGGCCTCATTGATGGACTTAGCATCATAGCCACACTCGTCCAAGACCTTCTTGACCACGTCCTCATGATAGCCGACGTCGAAGTCGTCGTCCTCCTGATCAACGGGCTGAGCTGGTACACAGAACACCAATTTCTCTCCCTTTTTGGATGACTTGCCAGCAACTTCCTTGAGTATGAAGGCAAGCACACGACGTGCATCCTTCTCCTTTGCAGAGACAACTCCCCTGTACATCGGTCTCTTTGCCGAGTCGTTGCGCTCGACTGCCTTCTCGATCGCATCCTTACCGAGAATGATGAAGGATCCGTCTGCGTCCTTCACGAAGACTTTGCCCGCTAGACCCTTCTCGATCATCTTGGATGCAATCGGAGTCGTGGGCTTGATGACATAGAATGCGTCCCTGAAATCCTTGTATTCGACTGTCCCTTGATCGCCGTCCTTCGCGAGGACGATAAAAGATGTTCCAACGTCTAAACCTTTTGCCATTTCAATATCCTTTCGACTTCTTTAAGTGTGCTAATTTATTAGTCGCTGCTGAAATATCGTCCTTAGCCGTCGTCACAGTGCCCAGCTGCACATTGCCAGCTGATTTCATGTCTTCTGTCGAAACGTCTGTGACGAATTTCGTCTCATCGATTGCAACTTTCTTCTTTGGAGCTTCTCCTCTGCGCTGCATTGTGCTGGTGAAGAAAGAATTTTCTTCAGGTCTAACAGACACAAGACGATCGAGTCTGCCTGCGATGTAGCCTAGAAGAATACCAGACACAAGACCTACAAGAAGCAACTCCATGACGTCACATCTTGCCTGTAGACCCGAAGCCACCTTGACCTCGGTCAGTCTGTGTCAGCACTTCGTCCTTCTTGAAGATAGCACGAAAAACCTGTGAAAAAACAAGCTGAGCAATCCTATCTCCTTTTTTGACGATAAATTTCTCATCACTTGTGTTCAAGAGAACAACCTTCACCTCGCCTCTGAAGTCAGAGTCGATAGTACCCGGGCTGTTCAGGACGGTTATACCATGCTTCGCTGCGAGTCCGCTACGAGGCCGTACCTGTGCTTCGAAGCCAATAGGTATCTCCATCCTAATACCTGTCGGCACCATCGCACGCTGCCCAGGCGGGATAACTGTATCGATGGAGGATCTCAAGTCACATCCTGACGCACCTTGTGACTGATATTCCGGAACCAATTCTGGTTCCTGTGCTTCATAAGACACCCAAAGAACAAAAACATCACTCATCGGACAAAATCTCCTCCTCGATTAATTGCTCGATAGCACCAGGATTGATTGTTAGTGCTGCATCGATCGCTGTCATGATGTGCTTCCTATACTTTTCATCTCTCATCAGATCACCGAACTCAGACTTGTAGAATTTCTTCTCTACGAGGACCTCACCAGTCTTCTCGTCGACGACAGACAGCTCCTTCCAAGCACCCTCTCCGCTGATATTGATTCTTTGGCCGTCTCGAATGAGGCCTTTGTTCTCCTTGCAATAGGCACGAACCTCATCGAAGATGTATTCCTCCTCAACGATTCCCTTTCCAAAGATGATATCGAATTCGCATTTCTTGAAGGGTGGTGCGACCTTGTTCTTCTTCACTGTGCAGATCACGTGAATACCAATCACATTTCCTGCTTTATCCTTCACCTGAGTACCGCTTGTGAGCTTGATCCGAACAGAGGCGTGATAAGGAATCGATTTGCCTCCCGGAGTAACATCTGGGTCTCCATGGGTGACTCCAATAGCAGTCCTCAATTGATTACAGCAGAGGAGTGTTACATTGTTTTGTCCAATGACTCCTGTTATCTTGCGCATACCCTTAGAGATGACGCGGGCCTGCAGGCCGATTGTATTGTCCTCATACTCACCGTCTAATTCAGCCTTGGGCGACGTGGCGGCGACTGAATCCCAGATAACGAGGATAGGAATATTTTTATCAGAGACCTGTTTTGCCTTGAGAATAGTCGACTCGATGACCGAGAACACCTCCTCCGTGCAGTGCGTATCGATATAGACGAATCGTCGTGTAACATCGATACCCATGTTCGCAAGCTTCGCGACAGGCGTCGCATTTTCCGTGTCGACATAGACGACAATGCCGCCCATAGACTGAACAACAGCTGCTGCATGATAGGCAAGATGTGACTTACCAATAGAAGGTGGACCACTGATCTCGATGATCCTGCCCTCTGGATACCCACCACCTGTTGCATTCCTGATAGCATAATTAAGCTGGATGGACCCTGTGTCAATCCACCGCTTCACAACAGTGGGTGCATCCATCTCTGATAAGTTGTATGCAACTCTTGTGCCGAACTCTTTATTGATGTCACGAATGAGTGCTGCAGTCATGTCATCGATGTCAGACTTCTTCGACTGCTTCACGTCAGACGTGCTAGATTCTTCTGCAAGCTTCTCTTTCTTCGCCATTTTGTCTCCTGCGGATAATTGCATTCACAAATGAGTAGAAGCAGGTGAGTCAAATCGTTCTCACCTGCTTCCAGAAATTTTACTCGTCCATCAACTCTGCGAAGGCATCATCGAGAGATTGCTTCTTTGTTTCAACCTTCTTCGGAGGAGACTTCTTCTCCGATACAGCAGGTGTCTGCTTTACCTCTGCGACAAGAGTATCTA